>ERZ780141.1565-NODE-1565-length-13177-cov-2.356196_pt1 | contig 13177 bp, 8 predicted proteins | sample MGYA00433080_ERZ780141 | MGnify/ENA primary metagenome ERZ780141 (study PRJEB29588, sample SAMEA2154047) | human gut metagenome | biome: human gut; feature: human-associated habitat; material: faeces | place: Denmark | collected 2008/2010 ... | reverse complement strand
GAATTTCCTACAGCCAAGGTTGAAGAAGTTAATAATTCTAAAGAACCTGAGAAATTTGTTAATACTATTCCCGTTGCTGAACCGGAAGTTGTTAATACTGCCCCTGTTGCTGAGCCGGAAGTTGTTAATACTGCTCCTGCTGCTGAGCCGGAAGTTGTTAATACTGCTCCTGCTGCTGAGCCGGAAGTTGTTGAAGAACCTGAGATTGTTGAAACAGCACGAACAACAGATGAAATTGAATCCATTGCTAAAGCAAAGACAGGGTATTCGGATAAATTCATCAAAAAATATGCTAACTATTGGGGACAGCTGGCAACTAAACTTTTTGATAATGAAGCTTATGAATTTGTATTTGGTGGTGTATTGAACCTTGATGGTGATGATGACAGAGTTGCCGGATGTGGTATTACACAGAAGCGAATTATTGTTACAACTACACAAGGTACCGTATCTTATCCATATGATAAGACAAAGAGTGTTTCAGGAAGTAAAGGTCTTGTAGGTGCAGCGGTTAATATTGAAATTCCAAGAAGTAAAGTCAAAATATCCGTTGACAAACCTTATCTTGATAATATTATTAAGGCAATTGATGCAGCGATTAAGAAATATCACGTCGCTTAATTCTTAACTTTTATAAAATACTCCTAATGAAAAAAAGGATTCCAATTCATTTTGGAATCCTTTTTTAGTGTTACATATAATCAAACAATGAAAGCTGGTTGTTAGCCGACATTCCCTTCAGAATACCAAGTTCCACCATTACTGCCGCACTTGTTTTAGGAACTTTTGCTTTATCGATAAAATCCTCTACAGACAGGAATTTTCCACATTTGGCTGCTTCGTAAATACTGTCTGCCGCTGTTTCTCCAAGTCCGTCTATTGATTTAAATGGTGGCAGAAGCCTGCCATCCACTATCTGAAAATTTCTCGAATGGGATTTGTACAGGTCAATAGGCATAAAATCAAAGCCTCTTGCATACATCTCCTGAACAATTCTCATATCCTTTAACTGTCCCTGCTCCTTGTTTGTAAGTGAATCATTCCGCCTTTTATAATCTTCTATATATTCGTCAAGTTTATCTTTACCGAAACACATTATTCTGTATGAAAAATCATCAGCTCTTATACTAAAATATGAAGCATAATATTCCAGAGGATAAAACACTTTACAATATGCTATTCTCCACGCCATCATAACATAAGCTGCCGCATGGGCTTTTGGGAACATGTACTTGATTTTTTTACATGACCAGATATACCAGTCAGGCACTCCTGCATTAACCATAAGTTCTTCCCATTCTGGCTTCAGTCCCTTACCTTTTCTGACCGATTCCATTATTTTGAAAGAGGTTCCCGCTTCAATTCCCATGTTGATAAGATATATCATAATATCATCTCTGGTACAAATTGCAGTAGAAATGGTTGCTTTTCCCTCTTCAATGAGAGTCTGTGCATTGCCAAGCCATACATCAGTTCCATGGGAAAGTCCGGCAATTCTAACAAGATCGGAAAAATGCTGTGGGTTAGTATCAATTAACATCTGCATAGCAAAATCTGTTCCGAATTCGGGAATGCCAAGACATCCAAGCTTCGTTCCGCCAATATCTTCAGGATTAATTTTTAGTGCTTCAGTACTTTGGAAAAGTGACATAACCTCAGGACTGTCAAGAGGTATATGTGTAGGATCAAGTTTGGTTAAATCCTGTAACATCCTTATCATTGTAGGGTCATCATGACCGAGAATATCAAGTTTCAAAAGGTTATGGTCAATACTGTGGTAATCGAAATGTGTTGTAACGATATTGGTTGTCATATCATTTGCAGGATGCTGTATCGGGGTAAAAGAATGTATCTCTTCTCCGTATGGCAATACAATAATTCCGCCGGGATGCTGTCCCGTTGAACGTTTAACGCCTACGCCTCCGTTTACAATTCTGTTGATTTCACAACTTCTTTTACGTTCGCCCTTTTCTTCGTAATATTTTTTTACATAACCATATACCGTTTTATCTGCAAGTGTTCCTACGGTTCCTGCCTTATATGTCTGTCCTTCTCCGAAAATTACTTCAACATAGGCATGTGCTTTCGCCTGATACTCTCCTGAGAAGTTCAAGTCAATATCCGGCTCTTTATCGCCGTTAAAACCGAGGAAGGTCTCAAATGGAATATCAAATCCTTCTTTTTTAAGCTTTGCACCGCATTTAGGGCATATCTTATCAGGCATATCACAGCCTGCACCGCCCGCAAATTTTCTTACCTCATCGGAATCAAAATCAACATAATAACATTCAGGGCATAAGTAATGCGGACTTAACGGATTAACCTCCGTAACGCCTGACATCGTAGCTACAAACGAAGAACCTACGGAGCCTCTTGAACCTACCAGATAACCATCCTCATTGGATTTCCATACCAGCTTCTGGGCAATAATATACATAACGGAATATCCGTTTGAAATAATGGAGTTAAGCTCTTTTTCCAGTCTTGATTCTACAATTTCCGGAAGTTTGGGGCCATACATCTCATGTGCCCTGTTATAACATATATCCCTTAAGGTCTGGTCACAGTTAGGAATAACAGGAGGACATTTATCCGGTCTTACAGGCTCAATGTATTCACACAAATCAGCTATAAGCCTTGTATTGGTAACTACTACTTCGTATGCCTTATCTTCACCAAGATATTTGAATTCTTCAAGCATTTCCTCCGTTGTCCTCAAAAACAGCGGTGCCTGGTTATCCGCATCATCAAAACCTTGTCCCTTCATTATGATTCGTCTGTAGACTTCATCTTCAGGATTAAGGAAATGAACGTCGCAGGTGGCAACTACCGGTTTATTAAACTTTTCCCCAAGAGCCACTATTTTTTTATTAATATCAATAATATCCTGCTCTGATTTAATCTGAGGTAGTCTTTGGGATTCTATCATAAACCTGTTGTTTCCCACAGGCTGTATTTCAAGATAATCATAATAATTGGCTAATCTTGCTATTTCTTCTTCGGTATTTCCGTTAAGTATTGCCTGATACAACTCGCCCGCTTCACATGCAGAACCAAGAATCAGACCGTCACGGTATTTTTCAACTTCACTCTTAGGTATTCGTGGTCTTCTGTTAAAATAGGTAAGATGTGACAGGGATATAAGCCTGTAAAGATTAACTCTTCCCACTTCCGAATCTGCAAGAATAATCGCATGATATGTTTTAGCTTTTTTTATCGCATTTATATTAAATTCTTCAATTTCGTTGATTTCGTCAAGATTAAAAATATTACGCATTTCAAGACGTGCTACCAACGCAAGAAAAATATCCGCACAACATTCCGCATCATCAACAGCTCTATGGTGATGTAACAATGATACGTTGAGTGCTTTTGCCACATGGTCCAACGTAAATTTACCGAGGTTAGGAATAAGTGCCCTGGCAAGGGATACGGTATCAACTACCGTACATTCAAAGGCCTTTCCTAAAATTGTTTTTGTCTTTTCCCTGATAAAGGTAACGTCAAATTCCGCATTGTGGGCAACCATTACCGCACCATCACAGAACTTAAGAAATTCAGGAAGGATATTTTCTATGGTATCCGCATCCACAACCATGGAATCGTCAATTCCCGTAAGCTGTTCAATATTGTATGGAATAGGTATCTTAGGGTTGACAAAAGTTGAGAACCTGTCCACTACTTTTTTATTCTGTATTTTAACGGCACCAATTTCTATGATACTGTCATTAACAGGTGAAAGACCTGTTGTTTCCAAATCGAATACCACATATGTATCATCAAATTTCTGACCCTTGGAATCAAAAATTATTTTTCTCAAATCATCTACTATATACGCCTCTACACCGTATATAACCTTAAAATCCTTATTGCCGGAGTCTCTTAACATATGATATGCGTCCGTAAATGCCTGCACATCCCCGTGGTCGGTTATTGCAATGGCGTTATGTCCCCAGCTCATTGCCTGTCTGATTATGTCTTTTATATCAGATACGCCGTCAAGATCACTCATCTTTGTATGGAGATGTAATTCCACTCTCTTCTCCATTGCATAATCCATTCTTTTTTTACGGAAATCGTCAATTTTAATGATTCCCACCACAGAACCGATTGTCAGTTCCCCGGAGAATTTATCAACAGTTGTTACACCTTTTATTTTGATGAATTTACCTTTTTTAAGTTCATCCTCCACTTCCGAAAGCTGTTCAGGCTGGAGAAAAAGTTTTACGGAAATAGTATCTGTAAAATCGGTTACATCAAAAATAAGAATAATCTTACCGTTTCTTAATTCCTTTTTGTCGGTAAAAATGATCTGTCCCCTGAATGTAATTTCACCCATTTCATGGATTACCGTATCAAGGGTTATCGGCTCATCGTTAAAGTCTCTTCCGTATATAACATCAGGATTATCGGAATGTTTAACAGGACGTATGTACTCTTTCTTAAATTCTTTTTTCTCCTGTTTGGTTTCTGCCTCTTTTTCATTCTTTTCAGCAGGAGTTTCTGCAGGCACTGCTTCGGTTTTCTCTGTTTTCGCAGCTCCTCTTGCTGCTATTTCATCAATAATCCGCTGGACTTTATATTCGGCTTCCCTGCTGTGCCTGCTTTCCTCACGTTCCTCATATACTACATTATAGGTAATATTTTTACCAAACCTGCATTCCATCATTTCAGTAAGAATTTCAACAAGCTCAGGTGTTTTCTTTCGTGATACAAAATTATCTGCAACTATCAGTTTAATATTGTCCTCACCGTCAAATGACCACCTGGCATCCCTGAAAATCTGTTCATATAACTTATTGTTTTTTCCAAGTTCGTATATAATACTGTCTTTGTAATCGTTAAAAATAATTTCAGAAGTATATAACTCCGATAACCGGAATTTTTCAAGGATTACAACTTTTGTAGCTAAAAAAGGCTTCATCTGACGTGATATCTCATCCTCCACCTGAGCCACAATATCCCGTCCAACAAGCCTGTTAAAAATCAGATATATCTTAATAACGGTTTTTGATGAATTCATGGATATATGTGTTACCATTGCATCATCAAAAGCCGTCTTTAGTTCTTTTTTTAATTTTAATGACGGGAAAACTTCAAAAAAATTCTTTTCGTCCATCATTATTCCACTCTTTCTTATACTAATTTGTCAAGTTCTTCCTTAAGTGCCTGTAAAAGCATATTTTCAGGAACTTTCTTAATAACCTCGCCTTTTTTTATGAGAAGTCCTTCTCCTATACCGCCGGCAATTCCCAGGTCAGCTTCTCTTGCTTCGCCCGGACCATTTACAACGCATCCCATTACCGCAACTTTAATATCAAGCGGATATGTGCTTACAAGATTTTCAACCTTTGATGCAAGATCTATAAGATTAATTTTGGTTCTTCCGCAAGTAGGGCATGATACGACTTCAACACCGCCCTTTCTCAACCCAAGAGTTCTGAGAATGAGCTTTGCTGATTTAATTTCTTCCTCCGGATCTCCTGTAAGAGATACCCTGATTGTATCACCGATACCTTGATTAAGAATTATGCCAAGGCCTATTGCTGACTTAATATTTCCTGAATATACGGTACCTGACTCTGTAATTCCCACATGAAGCGGATACCTGCATTCTTTTGCAATAAGTTCATGTGCCTTGACGCACATAAGAACATCCGATGATTTTATGCTTACAACAATATTATCATAATTCTGTTCTTCTATAATTCTTACCTTATCCATGGCACTTTCAACAATACCTTCAGCACATACATGTCCGCCATACTTTTCAATTATATTTTTTTCAAGTGATCCGCTGTTTACGCCGACTCTTATAGGAATGTTTCGTTCTCTTGCACAATCTACAACCGCTTTAATCCTGTCGGTACTTCCTATATTGCCGGGATTAATCCTTATCTTGTCGGCACCGTTTTCCATTGCCAGAATAGCCATTTTGTAGTCAAAATGAATATCCGCAACAAGAGGAATGTGAATTTCTTTTTTGATTTCCTTAAGTGCTTTTGCCGCTGCTTCATCCGGTACAGTGCATCTGATTATCTCGCATCCTGCTTTTTCAAGGCGTAATATCTGGTCTACAGTTCTTTTTACATCTTCTGTAGGCGTATTGGTCATTGATTGTATAAGTACGGGATTACCTCCTCCGATAACCCTGTTGCCTATTTTTATAACTTTCGTATTGTCTCTATACATATAATTTGTCCTTATCTGAATAATTTCGATATATCATTAAAAAGTACAACTACCATCAATACCATTAACAGAATAATTCCAACAAAGTGAACCATTCCTTCTTTTTCCCTTGGTACAGGCTTTCCTCTTACTGCTTCAATTAAAAGGAATACAAGTTTACCGCCGTCAAGTGCAGGCAACGGCAATAGATTCATTACACCAAGGTTGGCACTTATCATGATGCACATATTAAGAAGATTAATAAATACATAGAATGCACCGTCTGATTTAGCCTCATCCACCACTTCTCCGATAAACGATACAATTCCTACAGGACCGGACACATCGTCAAGTCCCAGCTTACCAGTAACTAGCAATCTAAGACTTACAAATACGGATTTAATCTGGTATCCTATATTCTTGAATGCATATTTCAAGGTACCCGCAGGGGAACATTTAACTCTCAAATTGGCAAAATAAATACCATAATCATAGTAATCCTGCTGTACTTCTTTAGGTGTAAGTTTAAGTTCAACATTTCTGCCGTCACGTTCAACTGTAATTGTAATCTCTTTTCCTTCTGACTGTTGTACTAAAGGAGTTATTTCCGGCTGTTCGCTGACTGCTGTTCCGTTAATGCTTTTAATAATATCTCCGGCTTTAATACCCGCACTGTCCGCAGGTGTTCCTTTTTCCACAGCTGCTATCTTAGTGGAATCCACATCAATCTGGACACCCATCTGATATACCGAACCCGTGATATGTTCCGGAATTATTGTTGTCTTGTATTTTTCACCGTCTCTTATATATTCAACATTAAGGTCAATTCCCTTTTTATCATACATATAAAGATAATAATCATCATAAAAGTTCATCTTTTTACCATTAACTCTTATGATTCTGTCGCCTTCTTTAAGTCCCGCATAATAGGCAGGCGAATTATCATCAACAGAATATACCTGCACAGGATTATATCCCATCTTACCTATAAGAATTACGGCAAATACAAAAGCGAGAATAAAATTAAATAAAGGTCCTGCAATAATTATTGCAATTCTTTTCCATACAGACACACTGTTAAAGGAAACCCCGTCCGATTCATCCGGTACAATATTTTCCTGACTTTTATCCGTAGGATTATCCTCTTTAACTTTTGCGACAGCATCCGTGGATTCATAAAGATCTTCGCCTAACATCTGGCAGGAGCCACCGAATAAAAAAAGCTTAATACTGTACAAAGTTCCTTTGATTTTAAACTTAACAAGTCTCGGTCCCATACCCACCGAAAACTCAACTACTTTAACACCGCTTGCCTTAGCTATTATAAAATGTCCTAATTCATGGACAATAATTACAATACTAATTATAAGAAATGCGTAAACAAATTTCATAAAATCACCTCATAGCCCTCAACAGCTCATACACTTCCTGCTCCGTTGTTAAAATCTCATTAACATCAGGATTATCTATATATTCTATGCTGTTCATGGCATGTTCTATCATATCTGTTATGCCTAAAAAACTGATATTCTTCTTTAAAAACTGTGCAACTGCATATTCGTTGGCAGCATTAAATATTGTAGGCATATTGCCACCTTTGACACCTGCTTCGTAAGCAAGTCTGAGGCCTGCAAAATTTTCCCTGTCAGGTGCTTCAAAATCTATTTTTCCCAGTTTATAAAAGTCAAGTCTGTCACCGGGCATATATCTTCTCTCAGGATAGTAAAGTGCATACTGTATAGGAAGTCTCATATCAGGGCAGCCAAGCTGTGCTATTATTCCGCCGTCTACGAACTGCACCATAGAATGTATTATGCTCTGTGGCTGTACTATAATCTGGACATCATCCATGCCCACATCAAAAAGCCACCTTGCTTCCATAACCTCAAGGCCTTTATTAACCATAGTAGCCGAATCAATGGTTATCTTATGTCCCATTGACCAGTTTGGATGTTTCAGGGCATCCTCAAGCTTTACGTCCCGCATCTGTTCTCTTGTGTATCCTCTGAATGGTCCACCGGATGCCGTAAGTAAAATCTTATCAATAGTTCTTCTGTCTTCGCCGTTCAAAGACTGGAATATGGCACTGTGTTCACTGTCAACAGGTAAAATTCTCACATTATATTCCTTTGCAAGAGGCATAATAATATGTCCGGCAGTTACAAGAGTTTCTTTGTTGGCAAGGGCAATATCATGTCCTGTCTTTATAGCTTCAATAGTAGGTATTATACCAATCATGCCAACTATTGCTGTCACAACTATTTCAGCTTTATCATAAGTCGCAACTCTGATAAGTCCTTCCATTCCATAGCACACTTCGTAATCAATATCAGGTGTCAGAAGCCTTAATTCATTTATGCTTTTTTCCTCTGCTACGCAAACAAGCTTTGGCCTGAACTCCCTTACCTGTTCTGCCAAAGCTTTGATATTGTGTCCTGCTGCAATAGCATGGACCTTAATGTCATTATTATCACGAACTACCTGAAGGGTCTGGGTTCCGATAGAACCCGTTGACCCTAAAATAGCAATATTTTTCATAACTCAATTCCTCACTTACTTTGATATCCATACTCATTTGGCAAAAGTTTACTACATTTGCCGCTATTTGATTTCCAATTTGGATTTGGAATTCTCCAATCTTCGTTATAAATACATTTTAAAATATCTTCTGCATTATCCGGAACCGGAACTGCTACACCATCAACGCTAATTAGCTTTGTACGATTCACTCTTCTATGTTGTCTTTACTTTTTTACCTGTTGCACGGCTTGTTGTACATTTCCAGAAACTGCTTGGGTCGCTCCTTGCTGTGCATCCGGCTGCCGACACCACCGGCAAAATTCACCGCTATATTCATCATACGCTCCTCTTACCTCTTTATATATTTCGCGAAGAATTTCATTTCGTTCTGAAAAAACAGGACACTGATTGCAAGCAAAATGCTCCCGATCACAACGCAGTAAAAAATGGCATGAACGATCCAGCTTCCAACCGTCACGTTCTGGAGGGGAAGCAGCTTATAGCAGAGGGCAAAGCCCGCTCCTGCGCCGACAGCAAACAGAAACAGCTTCCGGTAGAAAATGCGCTGCGCCCGTCCCGGAACGATTTTGCTTGTGTAGTACACATGAAATACCATCCGATAGGTCATGCCGACAATTGTGCCAATGGTTACGCCAATCAAACCAAGCTTTTTTACCAGCGCTACCGAAATCACAATATTCAGCGTAGCTTCAATGTAAGCAGGTACAGTAATTTCCTTGAACTTGTTAGCTGAATAGGCCAGGTTCAGGTGCGGCAGCTTGACCAGGTACAACGCTTCTGACAAAACCAGTAAAAATCCAAACAACGGCTGGTTGTACTCTGTATCGACAATGCCTCTGGTATAGAGCCGCACAAACGGTGTGATGAGCAAAGCTGTTACGGTAAACAAGAAGAACACCAGAACAAAAACTATATATTCATATATGTCCAGCTTTTGGTTCAGTTCTTTCCAGTTTTTCTTTGCATAGGCCTGTCCCACCGTGTGTGCAATCCCGGACAGACACGCATCGATCACTTGCTTGATCCCACTGCTGACAAGACTGTAAACGCTGTAGATTGAAACGGTTTTCAGGTTTGCCAGAAATGTAAGGACAGTAACGTCCGTGCTGTTATGAATGAATGCCGCCAGATTGATTGCAAACCCATTCCATCTGGATTTTATAAGGGAATTATCCGGCTCAACCTTCCAGTCGATTGTATAGTTCTTTTTTACATACCGGTTGAATATGAGCGGCTGCAAAAGAAAGAGCGAACCGCTTATCAGCTTTAAGACATGAATACTGGGGTAAATAAAAACCGAGATTAATGCAAACAGGACATTGAAGATCACGATGAGCGTCTGCGTAAAATTTACCACATAGCCCTTTTTATCCGCATTCAGGAGCGTTCGCAGCGTCAGCGAATACATGTACTGGATCAGCAATGTGAGCGAAAGAATCAATGTCAGCGAACATACATACGCAAATTTGAACTCGGTTTTGAAATACAGCGGATATACAATGGACAGTACAACCGAATAGCCGATGAAAAGGGCGCCGATCTTTTTATAAAAGCGATCTGCCGTTACAAGAACTGATGAAATTTTATTATTGTCCTGCTCTACAATGGGTTTATACAGGTTTGCGATAATAACGCCGGTTATTCCGCCCTCAACCAGCGTTATGTAGCTTAAAAACTGGTTGAGCGACGATACCAGCCCGTTCACTTCCGAGCCAAAGCAGGTAAGAATGATTTTAGGCAGAATAAAACCGCTTACAAGCGTAAAAAACTGCAGAACCATTCCCGAAATCATGTTCAGCAGGGTTGCCTTATTTTTCATTTTCCGTTACTCTCCATGCTTTGATGCCATGGCTTACCCGTTGGTCTTCTGGCGGGAGCTGCATGTAGTCTCCGTAAACACGTTTGAGATAGGTATCATAGTCTTTGAAGCCTTTTACTGTAATGTCGTTAAATTGGTAATCAACAATTTCATCAAACAGTGCACGTGGAACTGCCTTTGTCCCCCACGTCAAATCTTGAATATAGCGACATTCTTGGTTCTTATATTTTTTACAAAAACCGACATACCGTTCAACCAGTTTTTCTTTATTGAATTTTCCAGCGATCCAGACCACGATCTTGTTCAGGTAATTATAAATTCCTTTTTTTCTGGTTGCCTCCAATGCATAAAAGCCATTCGCTTCCAAATTTTTCTGGTATAGCTTTTGCATCAATCTAACACGCTGACAATATGACCGCGTTCCGCGATCCGGCACATTATCAAATGGAAAAATATCAATCCATAATTCGGATGGATCCTTTGCGAGGTTATCTTTTACTGCAATCGACTTATTGTAGACTTTTAAAAATGGCATGTCGGTCTTATCGACTTCATAACCAGATATCTCCAGTTCCTCACCAATTCGTTTATTTTTCCGCAAGATTTCAATCAGACGATCATAATTCTTTCGTAAAACAGCAATATCAATATCATCATCCCACGGAATAAATCCGCCGTGCCTTACAGCGCCCAGCAAGGTTCCGCTCATAATAGAATACTGAATTCCATGTCCTCCCAGATATTCATCCAGTTCCTTTAGCATCCTACACAATTCAATCTTTATTTCGATGCTGTCCAACTGTTCTTTCGCCATTTTGCATTCTCCTCTCCACCACAACTTTTATACGCTGCAGTCCGTCCATAATGTGCTTTTATACTCTTCTTCATTTCTGCCAAAACAGAACATACGGAACAATTCCGCTCTTATCCTCAATAAGGTGAATCATACTATACACTAACGGTAGATATAGAATTCCATATAAAAGTCTCTGATTTCTTATCTTCGAGCATTGTTTCAACAAATCAGGCAAGTAAACCACAATCAATGCTAAAAATGGCCAGAGAATCCGGTTCATCAAGATATTTTTTGAAAAAATCATACCTATCACCAAACAAAAGGTGCATCCAAAATGGTATGTTTCCACTCCGCCCAGTTTTGTATCTTTTTGGACAAGCAGACTTACAGCAGTCAATACTATAAACAAGATTAAATACAGAATGATAATCCTGCCTTTTCCGTCGGATGCAAACATCTGCGCAGGATTTTCTCCATTTACATACATTTCGTAATAGGGAAAAATTTTTACAATAATCTGGACGCCCGTTGTAAAGAGTATCGCCCCACACACTGATAAAAGTGTTGAAACAAGGTGGATTTTCCAGATGCTTTTACAGCATTTCGCTATCTCCACTCCCAAATAAGAAAGCGCGAATACAATAATTGTATTGTGTATTCCTACAGCCAGAATAAAGAGCAGCCAGCCCTTATAGTTTTTTCTATCTTTTTCAAGGATTGCAAAAGCATTAATTGCCAACGAAATTGCCATGAATTGTCGTGTTCCATTCATGCTTTCATAGAACAAGGTCAAGCCTATAAATAAAACACACGACAAAAAGTAATCCTTCGATTTTCTTTTTATAAACGCTAAGAATCCCACCGCAATCACAAGAGAATTCACAAATATACCAAGCTGCGGAAAATAAATAACCCTCGTAATGAAGTAATGCATTCCAACATATACGATTGCGCTTGGAATTCTTGATACCTTTAGAGCCTGTGTTAGAGACGATGACCGCGCAATGTTTTGATACATCCCATAATATGTTGCCGTATCGGTTCCGACTGTGTACTTTCTAAGCGCCATTGTCATTCCAAACATAAAAAAGCAGCAGCAGAGATAGAAAACTTCCCCATCTGTTGTTTTTTTTATGCTTTTCACATTATATTTTCTTAGCTGCCAGAGTAAAAACACAAGAGAAATTTCAATTAAATAGATGCTCATGGCGCAGTCCCTGCCTCTGCAAATTTTTTGGCCGCAAGTAACAGGTTTTTATTTATAATACAGAGCAATGCCGCTATTCTGTTTTTAGCTCTGCATTTCTTATCTCGCACAATTTCAAATTTTACGTTATCCAAATAATCACAAATTCTGGCATACGCTTCCGGGTACGTCGTTTTTATATCTTTATTGCTTAATAAAACCTGGCAGTAGTCACTGAACTTTTTAGATTTCGCAGCAGCGATCAACTGTGGATAATGTTTTTCACAAAATGTCACGAGATTATCCGCAGCATCCAATTCATCCATATTGGCCTGCCCAAAAACATGCATTATGCTTCCTGCTCGTTGATAATAAAAATAGCAGACATCCTGTGATACTATAGTTTTATGCGCGGACAAGTAATACTTATATGTAGTAAAATCATCTTCATGCAGCTTTCCAACAGGAAAGGGATTACTCAAAACAATATCTTTTTTTATAAGCAGTCCACATGGAGATGTGTCCAGATTTTTCTGGTATAACATGTCTGATAAAGCTTCCTCACTGTTGTACACCAAGATTTCATTTCCAGTTGTTTCTTTTTCTTCCAATGAAGAAGTCTTTTTCATACAAAGGGCACTTAATTCTCCTTGATAGCTCGTAA
>ERZ780141.1557-NODE-1557-length-13214-cov-8.648606_pt1 | contig 13214 bp, 13 predicted proteins | sample MGYA00433080_ERZ780141 | MGnify/ENA primary metagenome ERZ780141 (study PRJEB29588, sample SAMEA2154047) | human gut metagenome | biome: human gut; feature: human-associated habitat; material: faeces | place: Denmark | collected 2008/2010 ... | reverse complement strand
TTTTTTTCTACTGTTTGGAGTCTTTCGGTTTTTATAAGGCATCCTTTGCTTGTTTTTAATTCGCAATAGCCTGCTATTGTTCATTAAAAAGCAATCAAAGCCTGCTCTTCTAAAATTCCGAAACCCTGCCAAGCCCTAATGCCTGAATTGGGTTAACCCAAATCGGTCATTAGGACGTAAATGTGATTTTTTTTCTACTGTTTGGAGTCTTTCGGTTTTTATAAGGCATCCTTTGCTTGTTTTTAATTCGCAATAGCCTGCTATTACTCATTAAAAAGCAACCAAAACCTGCACTTCTAAAATTCCGAAACCCTGCCAAGCCCTAATGCCTGAATTGGGTTAAAAATGAAAAAAGAGGCTGCATCATAAAAATATTTCGGGGAATATTGGTTTGATACAGCCTCCCTGTGTGTATGGGATGAAAAAACGGAAAGCCCGCTTTTTCGTATGGTCAACGGTTAGGATTATTTGTTTGCTACTTCCTCAAGGATTGCTGTGAGGAAAGTCCAGAACTTAGCGACAGCAGGAATGTGCATCTTTTCTTTAGGAGAGTGCACGCCTTGCAAAGTTGGGCCAAATGAAATCATGTCGAGGTTAGGGTAGTTTGTCAAAAACAAACCGCACTCAAGACCTGCGTGGATGGCAGAGGCCTTTGCAGAGCTGTTAAACAGTCTCTCATAAGTCTTCATGGCAATGTTGAGGATAGGAGAGTCCATATTAGGTGCCCATCCTGGATATGGGTCGCTGTGCTCCACTGTTGCGCCAGCAAGAGTGAAGTGTGCTTCAACGAGTCCTGAGATTTCTTCTTTGCGGCTTTCCATTGAGCTGCGTTGTAGAGTGTCAACAATAATCTTGTTGTCTACCATCTTGATAGAAGCCAAGTTGGTAGAAGTGTCAACCAAACCTTCGATTTCTTTGCTCATGTGGAATACGCCGTGAGGACCGCTGTATACAGCTGCAACGAGGCGCTTTGCTGTGTCGTCGTCGATGATTGTTTCTGGAGTAGCAACGATTTCGCTAAGCACTTTTATGTCTTTTTCGGTGCGCTTGTATTCGTTTTTGATAACTTCGGCAAATTCGTTAAGTTCAGCGATTGTTTCGTCGACGAATTCTGGCTTAACACCGATTACGATGTTCGCCTTAACAGGGATTGCATTGTGCTTGTCGCCAGCATCAACAGAGGCAACCTTCACATCGCGCTTAGCCATAGTGTTCCATACGAAGCGCATGATGAGCTTGTTGGCATTGGCGCGTTCGGTGTCAATATCTGTACCAGAGTGACCGCCTTGGAAATCCTTGAAAGTGATGCTGATGTATTTGTAGTCGGCAGGTGCAGGAGTTGGGGAGAAAGTGAATGTTGCAGATGTTCCAACACCGCCAGCGCAACCGATGCAGATTTCGCCATCTTCTTCGCTATCGAGGTTGAGGAGGATGTCGCCGTCGATCATGCCTTCGCCGAGATTGTTTGCGCCACCCATGCTGGTTTCTTCGTCAACTGTGAAAAGTGCTTGCACAGGACCAGTTACCAAATCCTTGTCTAACATAACTGCGAGGCCAGCGGCAACGCCGATACCATTGTCAGCACCAAGAGTAGTGCCGTCGGCAGTAACCCATTCGCCATCGATGATGGTAGTGATAGGGTCGTTGAAGAAATCGTGCTTAACGCCATCGTTAGCAACACACACCATATCCATGTGTCCTTGCAAGATTACTCGAGGCGCATTTTCGTGTCCTTTGGTAGCAGGACGGAACATTGCCACATTACCGGCAGCATCGGCTTTATATTCAATGTTGTGCTCTTTTGCAAAGTTCACAAGAAACTCAGTCATTTTCTCCTCGTGTTTAGAAGGGCGAGGCACCTTAGTTATTTGGTCGAAAAGATCCCAAATAAGAGCAGGTTTTAAGTCTTTAATAGTCATGTTGTTTGTTGTTATATTGAATAAATAATACCGTTATTTTTTCATTTTAGAAACGTCTTCGATGATAGCAAGAGTGAGTTGCCAGAAGCGTTCTACAGCAGGGATGTGCATCTTTTCGCTTGGAGAGTGCACGCCTTGCAATGTTGGGCCATAAGAAATCATGTCGAGGTGTGGATAGTTGGTGAGGAACAATCCGCATTCAAGACCAGCGTGGATGGCAGTAGCCTTAGGAAGAGTGCCAAACAAGCGTTGGTGAGCCTTCATAGCCACGTTGAGGATAGGAGATTCCATGTTTGGAGCCCAGCCTGGGTAAGCGGCTGTGTGTACTACTGATGCGCCAGCCATTTTGAAGATGGCTTCGATTTGAGCGGCTGCATCATATTTGCGGCTTTCTACAGAGCTACGTTGTGATGTCACCACGTAGATGGTGTTGTCAGGTTGCATTTTTGCAGATGCAAGGTTGGTAGAGGTTTCAACCAAACCCTCGATGTCTTTGCTCATAGAGAGAACGCCGTGAGGAGCGCAATACATGGCATAAACGAATCGCTTAGCAGTTTCTGGGTCGATTACAGTTTCTGGTTTGTCGACAGATTCGATAGTGACGTATACGTTAGGTTCGGTCCTCTTGTATTCCTCCTTGATGTCGGCGTCAAAATGGTTGATGATAACGCTAAGGTTTTCCTTCATGCAAGAGCAAATACCGATTACGGCCTCTGCATCTCTTGCGATAGCATTGCGCAGGTTACCACCATTGAATGCTGCGAGAGCATAATCGGTGTTTTTGCCGATTTTATAGAGAAGGCGAGCCAATATCTTGTTGGCGCAGCCACGTTCGGCGTTGATGTCCGAGCCAGAGTGTCCGCCGTTGAGGCCGCTTACCTTTATTTTGAAGTAAACGTAGTCAGGGGCAGGAGTTGGAATGTATTTAAATGTGGCGTATGTGCCAAGGCCGCCGCAGCAACCAATGCAGATTTCGCCATCTTCTTCGCTATCGAGGTTGAGAAGGATGTCGCCTTCAATCATGCCTTCGCCAAGAGCGTTTGCACCAGTAAGGCCAGTTTCTTCATCAACGGTGAATAGGGCTTGGATAGGGCCAGCAACTATGCTCTCGTCGATAAGGGTTGCTAGTCCGGCAGCCATACCGATACCGTTGTCGGCGCCAAGGGTAGTGCCATCGGCGCGAACCCAATCGCCTTCTATAATAGTGGTGATAGGATCGTTGTCGAAGTCGTGCTTAACTTCAGGATGCTTTTCGCACACCATATCCATATGGCCTTGAAGCACCAGGCGAGGCGCGTTTTCGCAACCAGGTGCAGCAGGACGGAAGATGGCAACGTTGCCCGCATCGTCGGTTTTATATTTGAGATTATGCTTTTCAGCAAAGTTAATAAGATATGCTCTGATTTTGTCTTCTTTCTTAGAAGGACGTGGCACTTGGGTGATTTCATAGAAGATTTCCCAAATGAGGGCTGGCTTTAAATCTTTAATTGTCATAATATGTTTTAAGTTTAAATGTTACTTATTCTTTTATGCTTTGAAAATATGTTAAAAAAACATCTTTTCGATTACTAAGTTACAAAATTAATTTGAGTAAATTCGAAAAAAAACATTTACGTTTCCTATATTTGCATAAAATTTTGAAAACAGATGAAAATACTTGTCTTTTGTATAGTTTTGGTGGGTATCTCAGTAATGCTTTTAGGCGTGAGAATATTTTTTGTGAAGGGCGGAAAATTTCCGAACACACACATTCATGGCAACAAGGCGATGCATAAGCGAGGCATTTCGTGTGTTACATCAGAAGTGAAAAAATAAATAAAAAACGAAATAGATAACATGAAACTAACTAAGATGATGAAGTACGCATTATTTGCAGCATGTGCTATAATGTTTGCTTCTTGTGCACAAACTGAGAAAAAAGAAACTAGCGCGAAAACAGAAGCCAAAGAAATGGCAGGATCTGGCGATTTGATGAAGATCCGTTACATCGATGAAGATTCATTGCTTTCAAAGTATAACTTGGCAAAGGATTTGAGCGAATCAAATTTGAAGTTGTCGAATCAATACGATGCAGCACAACAACAACGTGCTACAGAAATCAACAAGTTTGCTGGCGAAGTTCAACGCAAATATAAAAATAATGGTTACCTTACAGAAGAAAGCTTTAATGTTGACCAACAAAAGTTGAATAAGATGCAAGTTGATGCTCAAAACTATCTTGGCCGTTTGCAACGCGACATTGAGAATCAAGTTTTGCAAAACAACATCCAGCTCAATGATTCTGTTAACAACTATCTCAAGATTTATGCTAAGGAAAAGGGCTACGATATGATTATCCGCAAGTCTGCAGCATTCTTCATCAATGATAAGTACAACGTGACTGATGAAGTTGTGGAAGCTCTTAACAAGAGATACAATAAAGTTGAGAAAAAGTAAATCCTCGAAACAAAATATATAACGGAATCTGGGCCTTTCGGGTTCTGGTTCCGTTTTTTTAACTCAAATCGGTCATTAGGCCGTAAATGTAATCAATTCTTAATGACCGAATTGGGTTTAATTAAAAAAATAGAGTGTAATATGAAGAAGATTTTATTTTTGTTTTTTTCAGCAATCATGTGTTGCAGTGTGGCGCAAGCGCAGTTTCATATCGGAGCTAAGGCGGGTGCTAACTTTTCAAACTATGTGGGTGATAATGCTCCACACAAGATGAATGTGAATTATCATGTTGGCGGCTTCGTGGAGTTTGGTGTTTTGGGCATTCTTTCTGTTGCTCCAGAAGTGATGTTTTCTGCTCAAGGCGGCACAGAAAAAGTGCCGGAATTGCAGAGCGGAGATGTTGTGTACAAAAATGCCAAAATCAAATGGAATACGAATTATGTGAATATCCCGGTGATGTTGAAATTGAATTTGCTTGGCAAGTTCTCGCTTGACTTTGGCCCACAATTCGGCTTTAATGTCACATCGAAGTGTAAGACAGAAACAGATAATTTTGATGGTCAAAGCTATGATTACAAAGATCAAACAAATAAGTTTGACCTTGCACTCGGCCTCGGCGCCACATACAATATTAATAGATTTATTTTCGTTCAAGGCCGATATATGATGAGTGTAACCAAATCGTATAAGAGCAATGTGCTTGGCGTGACCTTGCCAGTGGATGCTCGCAATGGTGTGCTTCAATTGTCGGTGGGTGTGAAATTATAAAGCTTTTTTATCCGAAGGCGAAAGATATATGGCGGTCGCTCTGCGAAAATAGGCGGAGCGACCGCTTTTTTAGTTTGTAGAAAGAAGAATAATTCTTAACTTCACAATCAAAATTGTAAACTACGAAATTAATATGCGACATTCTAAGAATAGGGCAATGGGAGGCGTGCGCCGTGTTGATACTAAATACACACAATTCATTGCAAAGGAGGAGCAGGGACTCCTTGATTTTGTTATGAAAAAGTTGTCGGGCATCAGCCGCACCAAAGCAAAATCGATACTGACAAATGGCGGTGTGCTTGTGGAGCATCAGGTGGAAACGCGACATGATTTTCTTGTAAAGCCAGAGATGATAGTGGAAATCAGCAAGCATCCTGGAGGGTCGACAAGAAGCTTTGATTATACTCCATTTTTCGATATAGTGTATGAAGACGACGATCTGATAGTGGTGAATAAGGCAGATGAGGTGCTCTCGATGGGCGTGGGGCGAAATAGCCTTAACATGAAAGACCTGCTTGACAGATACTTCGTGGATACTCGTCAGCGTTGCAGTGCGCACGTGGTTCACAGATTGGACGCACGCACCACTGGATTGATGATGTATGCCAAGAGTGTGGAGGTGCAGCAGATGCTCACTGCCGATTGGCGAAAGACAATCATAGATCGCCGTTATGTGGCTGTGGTGGAAGGCGAAATGGAGCAAACTGAAGGCCATGTGAAAAGTTGGTTGAAAGATACTGAAAGTATGAAGATAATCAGCAGCCGAACTAATAACGGCGGCAAATGGGCGTGGACGGACTGGCGATTGCTTGACCGGACGGATGGCTTGTCGCTGGTGGAACTGCACCTGCACACCGGAAGGAAGAATCAGATACGTGTGCACATGTCGGTGATACATCACCCTATAGTGGGCGACTATAAATATGGTGCTCAGATGGAGGGCGCCCGCAGGATGTGCCTGCATGCGTTCAGATTGGTGTTCTATCATCCGCGTACGCACGAGCCTTTGTCGTTTGAGACTCCATTCCCTGCTTATTTCACATCATTTTTCAAAAAATAATCATTTTGGTATGAAGAATATTTTGTTTCATGTGGTTCTCGTTGCTGCGTTGTGTGGCGCGAATGCAACATGCGGATATGCCGCAGAAGGTGTAAAGACCTTGCGTGTGACTGATTTCGGCGCAAAAGGCGATGGAAAGAAGGATAACACGAAAGCCATCAATAAGGCTATAGCGAAAGCACCAAGAGGAGCTGTGGTGGAGATACCTGCGGGCCGATTTGTGACGGGCACAATACGCTTGAAGAGTGATATCACGCTTCAGATTGATGAGGGCGCAGAGGTGATTGGAAGTGGCAATCTGGAGAATTATGAATGCTATAACCCGCTTCGCGATATGTCGAAATATGACACGGGTGCTGGCACTCGCAACGCAAATATTACCTCAGATAAACGATGGACAAAGGCGCTCATACTTGGGGAGCGGTTGAAAAATGTAGCAATAAAAGGTAAAGGCTTGATCAATGGTATGCATGTGAGCGATTCGCTTGGTGAAGAATCAATGCGTGGACCGCATGCCATTTTGCTTGCCGAATGTGATAGCGTGTGTCTCGAAGGGTTTGAGATAAAATGCGCGTCAAATTATGCCGTATTGGGCTATGAGATGCGAAACTCCACAATATCGGGTCTAACGATAGAGGAAGGCTGGGATGGTGTTCACATTCGTGGTTGTGAAAATGTAGTGATAGAAAAGTGTGATATCAAGACAGGGGATGATGCTATTGCTGGTGGCTATTGGAATAATATGAAAATTAGGGATTGCAGCATCAATTCATCGTGCAATGGCATAAGAATGATAGAACCGAGTGAAGGCTTGGAGATAGCAAATTGTAAAATATATGGAGCCGGAGCATATCCTCATCGCACAAGTGGCGCGGCAAAACGCACAAGCACGATTTATGGTATAGTGCTTGAACCCGGAGCGTGGGGCGATGCGCCAGGTCCTACAGAGAATGTGTATATACACGATGTGACAATAGATAATCTTCTGAGCCCAATCGTGTATAGTATGGGCGAAAACAACACTTGCTCAGGGTTGACTATTGAGAACGTCACCGCCACACATATATCATTCAATACCACACCGCTCAATCGTCAGGATTGTGTGCGTATGTGGGATAATATCACGATAAAGAATATGGTGGTGCGTAAGGGCAAGTAACCTATTCTTGGTTTGCAAATTTGATACACACAGGGCGAGGCACAGCGATGCGCTCGCCTGTGTCGTTTAATGCACCAGTGGCAGGGTCGCGTAGTAGCACTTCTACAAAGTTGTCGTCGCGGCATGCTACAAGCAGATATTTGCCGTTGGGCGTTATGATGAAGTTGCGTGGGTGTTTGCCTGTGTTGAAGTAGCTTGTTTTGGTAAGTGTGCCATCCTCGGCGATGGCGAACACTGAAATGCCATCGTTTTGGAGGCGGTGCGATGTGTATAGAAATTTTCCATCTGGGCTGATGCAGATGTCAGCACTGCCGCCAGCATTGGCATCGTCGGCTGGTAAATCTTGGATTTCGTGTAAAAGACCAGAGTTGTGGTCGTAGCGATATGCTATGACGTGCCCACTGAGTTCGTTGATTAGATAAAGATGCTTGCCGTCAGTTGAGAAAATACTGTGCCTTGGCCCGTAGCCGGGATGTACGGTGGTGTCGGTCAGGGATGACATATTGCCGTTTAGGTCTAATGCGTGTATGCGGTCGGTGCCAAGATCGTTGGTAAGTAAGAATCTGTCATCGGGAGAAAGTAGTGTGAAATGTACATGAGCGCCATTCTGTCGCTTGGTGTTAGGGCCAGTTGGCGCGGAAAATCGTATGACTTCGTGCTCAGGCCGTATAGAGCCGTCGGCATTTGTTTTAAATAATGAAATTGAACCGTCGGAGTAATTGGCTGTGCAAATAAGTCCGTTTGGAAGTATGCGTATGTGGCATGGGTCGGCTTCGGCATTCACGCTATTGATGTGCTCAAGTGTGCCTGATGCGGCATTGAATCTGTGTGCATTGATTTTGCTATCGTTGCCATTTTCGGTTACGCTATACACGATATTGTTGTCGTGTGTGATGGCGAGGTATGATGGGTTTGTAACATTGGCGCATTGAAGCGCAATGTGTTCTCCAGTGTGCTGATTGAAGCGAAATGTATAGATGCCGCGGCTTGTATCATAGGTGTAGGTGCCTACGAGCATGGTTAGCTGCGTATTTTGTGGAAGTGTTGGCATCGAATCGTATTTTAGGTTTTTATTTTTGGCAAAACTAAGAAAATATTTCATTTTGTGCAAAATGGTTTTGGATTGAATGACGGTGGCGAGAGATTTTCTAATAGAGATTCCTGAAAAAACAGTAGTTTTGCGTAGCGAAATAATATCTCTTGTGTTATTATTAATGTAAAACAAAAAGAAAAGATGACGTGGAAATACAGGAGTTTGTGAATGGTGCAGAAAGTCTGCGTGGTGGTCTGCTAAAACAGGCTATGCACTATCTTATGAATGACTCTGACGCTGAGGATGCTGTTCAGGAGACTCTCCTGAAATTGTGGATTGCACGTGAGCGGATAGCGGATGTAGCTAAAATGCAGCACATGGGTTCGGTCGTGTGCAGGAATGTGTCGCTCAATATGTTGCGAGATGCACGACAGGGTGTGCAGGTAGAGACGTTGGGCAACATGAGCGATGCTGACAATCCGCAAAGCCGGCTGGAAAGTCAAGAGAGTCAGCTATTGCTTAAGCAGAGCATAAACTCGCTTAGCGATAAATATCGCGCCATTATCAGAATGCGCAATGTGGAGAATATGTCGTATGCAGATATGGCTCGCGTGCTTGGCACGACGGAAAACTCTGTGCGCGGAATGATAAGTAAGGCACGAATGGAGCTTTTAAAGAACATAAACATGGCAAAACGATGAAATACTCAAAAGAATATATTGAAAACCTGTTGGGCAAGTTTATTAAAGGTCTGACCACAGAAAAGGAGGAACTTGAGCTTGCCGAATACTTTGAAACTGCCGAGGATGTGCCTGCTGAATGGCAGTTTTATAGGGATATGTTTCGTAGTTTTAAGACCAATGATTATGATTTTAGTGATGATGAACTGGATGCAATGTTCTCTCAATATCTTGCGACGGATTCAGATTCAGACTTGCCTGCCGAACAGCCGGTGCAGAAGTGCTCTGTGCGTTTGTGGCGATGGGTGTCTGTGGCGGCGTGCGCTTGTGTGTTGGCAGCTGTTGCCATATGGTCATGGACGGCTTCAATAGACAATGGCCCAGTTGCGGAGACGATGTTGGCTGAAGGTCGGCAGAAGGTTGTGAGTGATGATGAGCCAGAGGTGAATGTCAGCAAAACGCAAGAGCCTGATATGAGGGGAATGTCTGCCAAGGAAAATGAAGGTAACGACATAAAACCTGTAGCCGAGCAATGTCTCGTGGTAAATCGAAATATTATAAGGGAAGCAAATGCGATAAAGAGGGTAGATGATATTTTGGCTTCAGTTACTTTCCCTGATGAACAGGTAGAAAGCTATGAGATAAGAAAAGTGGGCGATGCAAATATTGTAACAAAGCATTATGATGATGGAACGTCAAACACCTTTATTGTATCAAGCAATGACGATGAGTCGGGGAGTCGTCTTGTAGCACTCAATTAATGAATTAACAACTTAATATATTATAGATATGAAAAAGTTATTTGTTCTTACAGTTATTGCGCTTTTAGCGACTGCGGTTTCGTATGCGCAGAAAAATGTGTTTGTCATTAACGGCAAGAGCGTGGAGAATTTCGATGGTTCGCAACTTACGGGAAAGAAGATACTGTCGTTTAAGATAATTAAAAATGACGGTGGGGATATTTACAGCATACAGACCGACGACGTATTGCCAGATAGTGTGAAAAACCGACCCTATAAAGTGACGGCAAAGGTGCAACACTTCACAATCGATGCATCAGCAAGTGAAAATAAGCTTGCTAAGCCGAACAAGGAAGGTAAGAGCGAGGTGAAGGTGACAAGTGTTGATATGCTTAAATCAAAGCCATTGATAGTTTTGGATGGTAAGGAGTATAGTGGTTCGATAAATGATATTAAGCCCAGTGACATCAATTCGATAAACGTGTATAAAGCTGGATCGGACGTCGCCAAAGCATACGGAGAGAAGGGCAAGAATGGTGTGCTGAAAATATTTACTAACGCGAGTGCGGAGAATGTCTCGTATGTGGTGGATGGAAAGCCTGCAACATCTCAAGAGGTGAAAGCGCTTGCTCCATCAAAAATATCAAATGTTACAGTATTTAAGCGAGGTTCAAAGGGCGCTATGGATTATGGTGAAATAGGAAAGACGCATGACGTGATAGTGATTGAAACAAAGTAGTATTAGCAATGTAGAATGTTGAAAACCGCAACAATTAATAAAAAAGGTTGTCGAGTCTTGTGTCGTGGTTATATCTGAAGAAGGATGGGCTAAGCAGGATGACGGCTCATTGGATAGTTCTTGGGTGGGGATTTTGGGTCTAAGGGAGATAGGTCTGAAATCCCCTCCATTTGTTTTTCCTATCGCTTAGGTGGGCGGTGTCATGAAAAAAATAGCATCCTGTGTAAAATTTACACTAAAGATTTTTGGGTATACAAAAAGAATTGCTTATCTTTGTGGTGTAAAAATAACACAAGATGGTAAATAGTGATATAAAATGGAGCAAGAAATGTATTGTTACAAATATCCACATCCTTCGGTAGCAACAGATTGTGTTATCTTCGGTTTTGATGGAATGAAGTTAAAGGTGTTACTCATAGAGCGAGGGGCAGAACCCTATAAGGGAATGTGGGCTTTTCCTGGAGGTTTTATGAAAATGGAAGAGTCGGCTGAACAGGGTGCCTTGCGAGAGCTTAAAGAAGAAACAAATCTATCACCTTATTATATAGAGCAATTTCATTGCTTCACTGACCCAAATCGTGACCCTCGTGAACGTGTCATCTCTATTGCTTTTTTCGCTCTTGTGAAGATTGCGGATGTGAAGGGTGGTGATGATGCTGCCAGAGCAGAATGGTTCGGCATGGACGAAATTCCACGACTGGCTTTTGATCACGATTTAATACTGCGTATGGCATTGGATAAATTGCGTGAACGCATTCACTTCCAACCAATAGGCTTTGAATTATTGCCTGAAAAATTCACATTGAAGGAGTTGCAGATGCTGTATGAGGCCATTTTGGGAGTCAACTTTGACCGACGCAACTTTGCTAAGAAAATGTTGCACCTTGATATTCTCACGCAATTGGAGGAAACGGTTTGGCCTACGCCAAAACGTGAAGCATACCTTTATTGTTTTAACCGAGAAAAATACAATGAATTGAAACAAAAAGGTTTCAAATTAGAGTTTTAAGAAATATGCTAATGCGTAAAGGATGAATAGTATAATAACAATAAACCAAAACCAATATTATTATGTTAGGAGCGATAATTGGCGACATTGTGGGAAGTCGCTGGGAATTTGATCCCACCAATGATTATAACTTTGAGTTGTTTTCCGACAAGAATAGCTTTACAGACGATACCATATGCACCGTTGCTGTGGCTGATGCTATACTGAACCACAAGGGTTATGGCGCAAACCTTCATGAGTGGTGTAGGCGTTATCCTCACCCCATGGGCAGTTATGGTGGACGGTTTGCATCATGGATAAATGATAACAATCCTAAGCCATATAGATCATTTGGCAATGGCTCTGCGATGAGGGTTAGTGCCGTGGGTTGGGCTTTTGTTGATAAGGAAAGCGTGCTTGCCAATGCTGAGTTGTCGGCGGCATGCACACACAACCATCCTGAGGGCATAAAAGGTGCGCAAACCGTTGCTTTGGCCATACATTTGGCATTAAAAATGAGAAAGGCTTACGCAGGAAGGGCAATTACCCATAGAGCTATAAGAGAAATGATTATAGACCCATGTGTCTCGTTCTCTGGATATGACATAAATATCAGTCAGGAGGAGGTCATGAACAAGTTTGATGTGACTTGTCAAGGTACAGTGCCTGTGGCTTTGAGCATTATAAGTCGTAGCTGTAGTTTTGAGGATGCTATTCGCCGAGCCGTTTGTCTTGGGGCTGATGCAGATACTCTTGGATCTATAGTTGGAAGTATTGCAGAGGTGATTTGGCCGATTCCCGATGACATGCGCAAGAAAGCCTTGGATTATCTGCCTATGGAGATGCGTAGAGTTGTAAAGGCCTTTTGCAAACATGTGCGTGCGTATACCCCTCGTATTGTGCCGCAGGAGGAAAAGCGTAAACAATCCCAAATTATTATGCGTTGGAAACTGGGTTTGGGGAATTTAAACAATCTTTTGTCAGGTAAGAGTCCTTTGCCCGATAAGCAGACTGTAGCTACGATGGATATGGGAAGGTTTGAACCAATGCCAACCAACAAAGAGGATGTTTCTGAGGCTAGAATAGATTTTGTTGTTCCTGCTGATGCAATGTATGTTTTGCGCCGTGGGCACATTCCCGAATCTCAAGAAGATCATTGGGCTATGGTGTGTGATGGAGAATACATTCGTTATTTCCGTAGTTGGACAGGTGTATGTGCTTTTGAGGCACATTATATAAAAAACGATGATGAATCATATTGCATTGACCATTTGAGAATAAATCAGAGTCTGTGTGAATTCGGAGTTAATGGTGATGAAGCTGGGGTTGCATTGTTTTTATATCTCCTTGTTGAAGAAGTGGGTGGTGATGCAGAAATGGCATGGGATGAATATATTTATGCATGGGATGCATTGGATTATAAGTATAAGAATTGCCGTGAGTAGCAGGCATAAAAGATAGTTGTGTGGGTTGCACGAGTTTCATCGCATGCTTGCAAGCGTGGGCTGTTGCCTGTAGGTTCACCCAATAGACGGCATGATGAATCCCTGATAAGCCATAAAAGGCGGGTTGGCGCAGATTATGGCTCAGTGGAAAAGTACTGGGGGCTGTGTTTGTTGTTTCATAGTATTTTGTACCTTTGCATTATGAACATGCTTGAACAATTAGCCCGTCTAGTTCTTCCCAAAGAAA
>ERZ780141.1552-NODE-1552-length-13266-cov-3.351677_pt1 | contig 13266 bp, 10 predicted proteins | sample MGYA00433080_ERZ780141 | MGnify/ENA primary metagenome ERZ780141 (study PRJEB29588, sample SAMEA2154047) | human gut metagenome | biome: human gut; feature: human-associated habitat; material: faeces | place: Denmark | collected 2008/2010 ... | reverse complement strand
GCCAATGCCCGTGCCAACGGTGCCTGGACCAATCCTCGCAACGGTGTGCACCAGGGCGACACGCTGCTGCGGGAGTGGAAGTATGCCACCTACGACGTCAGCGACGACCCCTCGCACCGCCATCTGAGCCACCTCATGGCGCTCTATCCTCTGTCCGACATCGGTCCCCGCAGCCCCTATTTCCCCGCAGCAGTCAACTCGCTGCGCCTGCGTGGCGACAAGGCCACAGGCTGGAGCATGGGCTGGAAGGTGTGTCTGTGGGCCCGCGCACTGGACGGCAACCACGCCCACGTCATCCTGCACAATGCCCTGAGGCACTCTACCAGTTATGACGTAGAGGCGCACAAGGGCGGAGTCTATTACAATCTCTTCGACTCCCATGCGCCCTTCCAGATCGACGGCAACTTCGGTACCTGTGCCGGTGTGGCCGAGATGCTTCTGCAGAGTCACACCGACACGCTGCAGCTCCTGCCCGCCTTGCCCGACCTGTGGCAGGCAGGCCACATGAGCGGACTGCGTGCTGTGAACAATTTCCAAGTAGATCAGCAGTGGCAGGACGGACGTCTCGTGCGTGCCGTCATCCGCAGCGGGTCGGGCAAGCCTTGCCCCATCTATTATCCCGGCATTGCCCAGTACCACGTGTGCGGACCCGATGGCAAGCCCATGCAAGGCGTGGTGGTGGATGACAACACCCTGCTCATTCCCACCCGGAAGGGCTGCACCTACACCATCTACAAGTAGGCGCCCTCTCCCGCCCGAAGCCTTATCCATGCCCGCCCTCCCGCTTTTGAGAGGGCGGGCTGCTTTTTGCCCCACAGGATGCAGCGCGCTGCGATGCCCGTCGAAGCACGCTGCGTTGCCACATGCACCGCTATGCATGGTTCCGTCCAAAACCATCCCCCCAACTTCCTCCAGTCCACCTTTGTGGGGAGGTCATGCTTTTGCCCCGCTCCCTCCGTCGGATTGGGTGACATCCAGGAGCGTTCTTCCCCTTCTTTTTCAAAAAAAAGCATAAAAAGGAGGAGCGTGCAAAATCAAGTGGCGCAAACAATTCCCGCCCTCAATAAATTTTCATATCTTTGCACGCAATATAAACTAAAGGTTATGGCATCATTTATTGCAGACAAGATTGTAATGGACGGTCTTACCTATGACGACGTCCTGCTGATTCCCGCTTATTCAGAAGTGCTGCCCCGCACAGTGGAGTTGACCACGCGCTTCTCGCGCAACATCGAGCTCAAGATTCCGTTTGTGACAGCCGCTATGGACACTGTCACCGAATCGACCATGGCTATTGCCATCGCCCGTGAAGGCGGTATCGGTGTGATCCATAAGAATATGAGCATCGAGGAACAGGCTCGTCAGGTGGCCATCGTGAAGCGTGCCGAGAATGGTATGATCTACGACCCCGTGACCATCCGTCGCGATGGGACTGTAGAGGATGCGCTTGCCCTCATGGCCGAGTACCATATCGGTGGCATACCTGTAGTGGATGGCGAGCGTCATCTGGTGGGTATCGTGACCAACCGTGACCTGCGTTTCGAGCAGAACATGAAGCGTCCCATCGTGGAGGTGATGACCAGCGAGAACCTGGTGACCACGCATGCCAAGACTGACCTGGCCGCTGCAGCCATGATTCTGCAGGAGAACAAGATAGAGAAGTTGCCTGTGGTGGATGAGGACAACAAGCTTGTGGGCCTCATTACATACAAGGACATTACCAAGGCCAAGGACAAGCCCATGGCCTGCAAGGACAATCTGGGACGCCTTCGTGTGGCTGCCGGTGTGGGTGTGACCACCGATACCCTGGAGCGCATGCAGGCTCTGGTGGATGCCGGAGTGGATGCCATCGTGATCGACACCGCCCACGGACACAGCAAGTACGTGATAGAGAAGCTCAAGGAAGCCAAGCAGAACTTCCCCAACGTGGATATCGTGGTGGGCAACGTGGCCACTGGCGAGGCTGCACGCATGCTGGCAGAGGCCGGTGCCGACGGTGTCAAGGTGGGTATCGGTCCGGGCAGCATCTGCACCACACGTGTGGTGGCAGGCGTGGGTGTACCCCAGTTGAGTGCCATCTACGATGTGGCAAGCGCCCTTCAGGGCACCGGTGTGCCCCTCATTGCCGACGGTGGTCTGCGCTACAGCGGTGACGTGGTCAAGGCTCTGGCTGCAGGTGGCTACTGCGTGATGATTGGCTCGCTGGTGGCCGGCACCGAGGAGAGTCCCGGCGATACCATCATTTACAACGGCCGCAAATTCAAGAGCTATCGTGGCATGGGTTCGCTGGAGGCCATGGAGTGCGGCAGTAAGGACCGCTACTTCCAGGCTGGCGTGAAGGATGCCAAGAAGTTGGTGCCCGAAGGCATCGCCGGTCGTGTACCCTACAAGGGCTCGGTGCAGGAGGTCATCTACCAGCTCATCGGCGGACTTCGCAGCGGTATGGGCTATTGCGGAGCCAACACCATCGAGGCTCTGCACGATGCCAAGTTTGTGCGTATAACCAATGCCGGCGTGCTGGAGAGCCATCCCCACGATGTGACCATCACCAGTGAGGCTCCCAATTACAGCCGTCCTCAGTAACCAACTCATACAGACAAATGAAGAAGACCCTGCTGCTCCTGTTCTCACTGGTGTGCGGTGCAAGCCTTCATGCGCAGGATGACCCCGTGGTGATGCGCGTGAATGGTCAGCCCGTGCTCCGCAGTGAGTTTGAATACAATTACAATAAGAACAACTCCGAAGGCGTAGTGGATAAGAAGAGTGTGGAGGAATACGCACAGCTCTATGCCGACTACAAGCTGAAGGTGATGGCGGCCAAGGATGCCCGCCTGGACACTCTGAGCAGTTTCCAGAAGGAGTTCCGCCTCTATCGCGACCAGCAGATACGCCCCATGCTCATCCCTGCCGGGGCTGTAGATGTGGAGTGCCGCGCCTATTACGACCATATTCTGGCCAGTCTGGGCGGCAAAGAGCTGGTTCAGCCGGCCCACATATTCCTGCGTGTACCGCAGAACGCCAGCCAGCAGGAGCAGGAGGCTGTCAAGGTGCGCATCGATTCTGTCTATGCCGCATTGCAGTCGGGAGCCGACTTCGGCGAGTTGGCCAAGCAGGTGTCGCAGGATCCGCAGACTGCCGTACACGGCGGCATGCTCCCCTGGATCGGCCCCAACCAGACCCTGAAGGAGTTTGAAGACGTGGTCTATTCGCTTGAGGTGGGCAAGTACTCCGAGCCGTTCCTCTCCACGGTGGGCTATCATGTGGTCAAGCTCATGGGCAAGAAGCCTCTCGAAACCTACGAGCAGCTCAAGCCCAACATACAGCGTTACCTGGAGAGCCAGGGTCTGGAGAACCAGTTGTCGGCCAACGTGCTCGACTCTTTGGTGGAGCAGTCGGGTTCCCAGAAGACTGTGGAGCAGATTCTGGACGAGGAGACCGAGCGCCTCTGTGCCCAGGATGCCAGCCTGAAGTACCTCGTGCAGGAATACTATGAGGGCTTGCTCCTCTTCGAAGAATGCTCACGCGAAGTGTGGGAGCCAGCCAAGACCGATACCGCAGGCATGCAGAAGTTCTTCAAGAAGAATAAGAAGAAGTACGCGTGGAGCGAACCGCATTTCCGCGGAATGCTCTATTATTGCCAGAACGCCCAGGATGTGAAGGCCGTGAAGAAGGCTCTGAAGAAGGTGGATGAGAGCCATTGGACAGACAGCATCCGCCATCAGTTCAACAAGGACAGCGTGACGGTGCGTATGGAACACCGCATGTTTGTCAAGGGCGAGAACGGTCAGGTCGATCGTCTGGCATTCAAGGACAAGAAGGCCGAAGTGAAGGAGATGACCGGATTCCCCTATGTGGCCGTTGTGGGAAAGGTGCTCAAGAAGGGCCCCAAGGAGTGGACCGACGTGAGCAACCAGCTTGTAGGCGACTACCAGCGCCACCGCGAGGAGGCTTTCGTCAAGGAGCTTCGCCAGCGCTACACTGTGGAGATAGACTCCGAGGCACTCAAGACAGTGAACAAACATTGATTAGACTTTTATGAGAAAAGGCAACAAGTATATTCTGCTCCTTGCCGCGTTCCTCTCTGCAGTCACATCGCTCGCACAGAAGAATGTGGTGGATGAAATCGTTTGGGTGGTGGGCGACGAGCCCATACTGCGCTCCGACGTGGAGAAGCGGCGCAATGAGTATGGCAGTTCAATAAGCGGCAACCCCTACTGCGTCATCCCTGAGCAGCTGGCCGTACAGAAACTCTTCCTCCATCAGGCCGCCATCGACAGCGTCGAGGTGACCGATGCCGAGGTGAACCCATACGTGGAGCAGGACATCAACGAGAAGGTGCTCATGGCGGGGTCAAAGGAGAAGCTCGAAGAGTACATGCAGATGAACATGAAGCAGATACGTGAGGAACTCTTTGACCAATACAAGAGCGAGCTCACGGCACGCAAGATGCGTGACCAGCTGACCTCCGATATCAAGGTCACCCCTGCCGAGGTGCGCCGCTTCTTCAAGGACGTTCCCGAGGACAGCCTGCCCCTCATCCCCACTCAGGTGGAGGTGCAGGTGCTGGTGCTCCAGCCTCGCATCAAGCAGGAGGAGATAGACCGCGTGAAGGACATCTTGCGTAGCTATGCCGAGAGGGTGAGCAATGGCTCCACCTCCTTTGGCACCTTGGCACGGCTCTATAGCGAGGACCCCGGAAGCGCCAGGCAGGGTGGCGAGCTCCCCTTTATGGGCCGTGGCGAACTGGATCCCGCATTTGCCAATGTGGCTTTCTCCCTTACCGACCCCTCCAAAGTGAGCAAGATAGTGAAGAGTGACTTCGGCTATCACATCATACAGCTCATTGAGAAGCGTGGCGATAAGCTCAAGTGCCGCCATATCCTCAAGCGTCCCGAGGTGGCGCAGGCCGATATCGATACTGCCATGGCGCATCTCGACTCCATTGCCGAAGATATCCGCACCCAGAAGATAAGCTTTGAGAATGCTGTGCTCTTTGCCTCTGATGACAAGGACTCGCGCAACAACCATGGCATCCTGACCAATACCAAGGAGAACGGAGACCGCACCACCCGCTTTGAGATGAGCGAGCTGTCGGCTGTCTCCAGTGATCTGGCGCGTGTGGTAGAGGGTATGCAGACGGGCGAAATCTCCAAGCCTTTCACCATGGTCAACTCTAAGGGAAGCACTGTATGCGCTCTCGTCAAACTGAAGAGCCGCATCAAGTCGCATCGGGCCAACATTGCCGAGGACTTCCAAGTGCTCAAGGACGTGGTGGAGAACCAGCGAAGTCAGGAGCGCATCCTCAGTTGGATCAAGGAGAAACAGAAGAGCACCTACATACGCATCAATCCTGACTGGCGCGACTGCGACTTTCAGTATCCTGGATGGGTGAAGTGAGATGAACCGTAGAGTAAGTCTCGTATGTCTGATAGCACTGTTTGGCGTATGTCTGCTTGGAGCCATGCCTCCCGTCAAACGGGCTTCCACCGACAGCCGGAGCAAGGAGAACTCCAGCAGTCAGGTGTACTTGCTGCATGCCGATAAACTGTATTTCGATGACCATATAAGGCCTGACGCGCAGTTCCTGGTGGGCAATGTGCAGTTCCGGCACGATGATGTGCTCATGTACTGCGACAGTGCGTTGTTCTTCAAAGCCACCAACTCCTTTGATGCCTACGGTCATGTAAGGATGGTGCAGGGCGATACCCTTTCGCTCACAGGCGAGATACTCTATTATAACGGCCTTGACCAGATAGCCCGGGTGCGCCGTAATGTGGTGCTGCGACACCGCGAGAGTACCCTCTACACCGATAGTCTCGACTATGACAAGCTCTATGGCATGGGCTACTTCTTCGAGGGCGGACGCCTGCTCGACCAGGAGAATGAGCTCACGAGCGACTGGGGAGAATACACTCCAGCCACACGCGAGGCAGTGTTCAACTATAATGTGAAGCTGGTGAACCCTGCTCCGCCACGCAGCGCACAGACCACCTTGGTCTCTGACACCCTGCATTATAATACCGGCACAGGCATTGCCCACATCGTGGGACCCTCCAACATCGAGCATGGAAGCAGCCACATCTACTCCGAGCTCGGCTATTACGACTCGAAGGCAAACCTTTCGTATCTGCTCAACAGGAGCATCCTCACCAATGAGGGCAAGCGTCTGGTGGGCGACAGTGTGGTGTGGGATGGCGAGCACAAGGTGGGAAAAGCCTTCGGCAACATCGTTTATACCGATGCCGCAAACAAGAACATGTTCACGGGCAACTATTGTCTATACAATGACAGCACGGGTTACTCCGAGGCCGCAGACAGTGCCGTTGCCATCGACTTCTCGCAGAAAGATACCCTCTATGCGCATGCCGACACCTTCAAGGTGTTCACCTATAACATCCGCACCGACAGTGTCTATCGCGTGATGCACGCTTACAGGCACATGAGAGCGTACCGCCGCGACATCCAGGCCGTGTGTGACTCATTGGTCTTCAACGGTAAGGACTCCGTGATGACCATGTACCACGACCCCATCTTGTGGCAGGAAGGACAACAGCTGCTGGGTGAGGAGATCAAGGCATTCTTCAACGACAGCACCATCGACAGCGTGCAGGTACTCCGCCAGGCCCTTTCGGTGGAGCGGTTGGACAGCATCCATTACAATCAGATAACGGGCAATGAGATGCATACGTACTTTAGGGATGGCGAGGTATATCTCTCTACGTCCATCGGCAATGTGTATGTCAACTATTTCCACATGGGTGAGGACAGCATCCTGGCAGACATGAACCGTACAGAGACCACATTCCTCAAGATATTCCTCAAGGATCGCAAGGTGGACAAGATATGGATGCCGGCCGCTACGGGCAGCTTCTATCCCATCCCGCTCATCCCTGCCGACATGCTCTATGTGGAGAACTTCGCATGGTTTGACTATGTGCGACCAGTGGACAAGCACGATATCTTTGAATGGAGACCCAAGAAGGCGGGTTCGGAATTGAAGAAGATAACGCGTAGGGAGGCTCCTAAGCAGAAACTTTCAAACATCAAAAAGAAATAGGTTATGGGAATTTTCAATACAAGAAAGCCGCGTAAGTTCCGTTCCGTACACATCTATACCGACGAGAGCCGCGAGAAGCTTGAGAAGTTGGTGCGTGATGTGAAGCGTGAGCAAGGGATACTCGAGGAGGATGCCAAACCCTATGACCCAGCCAAGTTCAAGGGTAAGTTCGGGCAATATACGCCTCGCGTCCAGCGTCACAAGGAATCGTCTTTCCGCATGGGATGGCCTGTGGTGATAGTGCTCCTGCTGGCGCTGATGCTTGTGTGGCGCTTCCTGCTCAGCGGTACCACCTATTAAATGATGTGAGACAGCCCCTTGGAACCAATAGCCCCACCTGTCTCGAAATGTGAGGCAGCCCCTTGGAACCAACAGCCTCGCCTTTTGAATGACATGAGGCTGTCCCTTGGAGGCAATAACTCCACCTGTTGAGAGATGCGGTGCAGCCCTTTGGACATACATAATATATAATAGTAGAGAAACAGACACAAAAGAGTAGCCGATGGATATCATTCATCTTCTTCCCGACTCGGTGGCCAATCAGATAGCGGCCGGAGAGGTAGTACAGCGTCCGTCCTCCGTCATCAAGGAACTGATGGAGAACGCAGTGGATGCTGGGGCTTCCCATATAGATGTGGTGATAACAGACGCCGGACGCACCTCCATACAGGTCATCGATGACGGCAAGGGTATGACGCAGACCGATGCGCGGCTCGCTTTCGAGCGTCACGCAACCTCCAAGATACGCCGGGTGGAGGACCTCTTTACCCTGCACACAATGGGTTTCCGTGGCGAGGCGCTGCCATCCATAGCCGCGGTGTCGCAGGTGAGGCTCAAGACGCGCGTGGCTGACAGCGAACTGGGGGTGTCGCTCAGCATAGACGGTTCCGAGGTGGTGTCGCAGGAGATGTGCTCCTGCCCTGTGGGCTGCAACTTCGAGGTGCGCAACCTCTTCTACAATGTTCCTGCACGAAGAAAGTTCCTCAAGTCCAACCAGACTGAGATGAACAATATCGTGCAGGAGTATGAGCGTGTGGCTCTGGTCAACCCCGACATCTCATTCTCCCTCACTCATGGCGATACGCTCCTCTCTAAACTCGAGCGCGGAACGCAGCGAAGCAGGGTGGTGTCGGTCTTTGGCAAGAGGCTCGACAGCCAACTGCTTGATGTGCATGTGGAGACCTCGTTGGCCAACATAAAGGGCTTTGTGGGCAAGCCTGAGGCCGCCAGAAAGAAGAACGCAGCGCAGTACTTCTTTGTCAACGGCCGCTACATGCGCCATCCCTACTTCCATAAGGCGGTCATGGAAGCCTTCAATCATCTCATTCCCGAAGGCGAGCAGATACCATACTTCCTGTTCTTCGACATCGACCCCGCCAATGTGGATGTCAACATACACCCCACCAAGACTGAGGTCAAATTCGAGAACGAGTCGGCCATCTGGCAGATAATAGTGGCTGCGGTGCGCGATACGCTGGGCCGTTTCAACGCTATCCCCACCATCGACTTCGACGTGGAGGGCAGGCCCGACATTCCTGTGTTTGACACAGAAGGACTCTCCTCGGTGCAGGCACCCCAGGTGCAGGTGGATGTGACCTACAATCCCTTCCACAGCCAGCCGCGCCAGCAGGCACCTGTTGACTGGCAGGCTCTCTACGAAGGGCTCGACCAGGCTCCTGCTGCGGCAGCCCCCGAAATGCCGGACGAGCAGCCGCAGGACAACCTTTTCGGCGACGAGGAACTTGATACGGCCGACCGCAGCGTGGAGCACTTCCAGTTTCGCGGTCAGTATATCCTCACTGCCGTGCAGTCGGGACTGATGATTGTAGATCAGCACAGAGCACACGTGAGGGTGCTCTATGACAAATATATGCGCCAGATGGAGAGCAAGGACACCACGGGGCAGAGGCTCCTCTTCCCCGAGATGATCACTGTGTCGCCATCCGACAGCGTCATCCTGCAGCACATCACCGATGACCTCATGCTCATGGGCTTCGATATCAGCGATCTCGGTGGCGGCTCCTACTCCATCCAGGCGGTGCCAGCCGACCTGGGCGAGATGAATCCGGTGCCTGTGCTGACGCTGATGATAGAGACGGCCAAGGAAAAGGATACAGGCATGGAGCACGAGATGCGCCACCGCCTGGCGCTGGTGATGGCACGCAGCACTGCTGTGGTGACAGGCCAGCTGCTGTCGGTGCACGAGATGGACAGCCTGATCAATGACCTCTTCCAGTGCACCAACCCCAATATGACGCCTACCGGCAAGACCATCGTCTCCATAGTGCAGCAGGCGCAGATAGACAAACTATTCGGTTGAACAGACAGATACAAGAATACATTAAATATATATGGAAGCAAAACAGAAAATCATCCTGACGGGCGACCGTCCAACTGGCAAGCTGCACATAGGTCACTATGTGGGCTCGCTTCGCCGCCGTGTGGAGTTGCAGAACAGTGGTGAGTATGACAAGATTTACATCTTCGAGGCCGATGCTCAGGCTTTGACCGACAATATAGATAACCCCGAGAAGGTGCGCCAGAACGTAATCGAGGTGGCACTGGACTACCTGGCGGCCGGTCTCGATCCCAATCGCAGCACCCTTTTCATACAGAGTCAGATACCTGAGCTGTGCGAACTCTCGTTCTATTTTATGGACATGGTGAGCGTGAGCCGCCTGCAGCGTAACCCCACGGTGAAGACTGAGGTGAAGATGCGAGGCTTCTCCGGCGACAGCATCCCCGTGGGTTTCTTTACCTATCCTATCAGCCAGGCAGCCGACATCGCCCTCTTCAAGGCCACCACAGTACCCGCTGGCGAAGACCAGGAACCCATGTTGGAGCAGTGCCGCGAGATAGTGCGACGCTTCAACAATATCTATGGCCCCACCCTGGTGGAGCCTGAGATTCTGCTGCCCAACAATGCAGCCTGCCTGCGCCTGCCCGGTACGGACGGCAAGGCCAAGATGAGCAAGAGTCTGGGCAACTGCATCTATCTGAGCGACTCGGCCGATGAGGTATGCCGCAAAGTGAAGAGCATGTACACCGACCCCACGCATCTGCAGGTGAGCGACCCCGGTCACCTCGAGGGTAATGCCGTGTTCACCTACCTCGATGCGTTCGCTACCGATGAGATGGTACATTGCTGCATGAAGGACTATGAAACGCTGCAGGAGATGAAGGACCACTATACACATGGCGGCCTGGGCGACATGAAGTGCAAGAAGTTGCTGATGAACATTCTGCAGGACACTCTGGAGCCCATCCGCCAGCGCCGTGCTGAGTTCGAGCGAGATATCCCCGCCGTGTATGACATCCTCAAGCAGGGATGCGAGAAGGCCCGTGAGGCTGCCGTGGAGACCATGGACGAGGTGCGTCGTGCCATGAAGCTCAACTACTTCGAGGACGCCGCCCTCATCAGTTCACAGTCAGAGCGCTTCGGTACCAAGTAAATTCTTTTACTCTCCCTGCCTGTTGCTTTTGCAGATGGATTCCGTCTGGCGGGGTGGGAGAGGATAGCAATAAGCCGGTGGCAAACCCATTCAAGATAGGGCAGGCCACCGGCTTTTCCTGCTTCCAATGGCTTCGCTTTGACGGACAAGAAAATTGTTAGGGGCAATGAAGCGGAATGTGCTGACTGTTAGTAGAACTTCTTTGGACAAAGGGTATGAGGCTTGGCGGCACTTCGGGGAGTCTTCTTGGAGCAAAGGGGCGCCCCTTGTTGGTGATTTGGAGAGCCTCTTATGGACAAAGTACCAGTCCTTGACGGCAATTTGAAGAGATTTTCTTTGGACAAAGGGGAGGAATGTGCGGAAATGTCTGTTGTGTTCTTTGCCCCAATGAAACAGAATATGCAGGATGCATGAGCGGGATTGTAGGGTCGGTGTCCCAGGTCGAGTTGAACCATAGGGCCCGCTCTGCGAACAGACGGAAAACAATGGCCTGAAAAACGCAACGCGGTGCATGTGCCTATGCAACGCGCTGCATCGGCCATCGCAGCGCACTGCATCAGCCATCGCAGCGCACTGCGTTTCTCGAAGCAAAAAACAGACTCCTTGGTTGGGGAGCCGTGGTCGGCACACCCGAAGGCGGTGGGGCAGTGCTGCAACTGACCCGTGTTGCCTTGTTATGGCACCTGAAGAAGACCAACGAATACCTTTCCCTGCCCATAGCCAAGGCTCCGTGCAGGTTTCGCATGGCCAAGCCCTTGTGCCCCTGCTGTTTTTCTTCCTCTCGTACTGGCCTTTGCCCAGTCTGTCATACAGTTCAGGACTGCGGCGACTGCCCCGATTCTCGGTGTCCGACTCTCGCATCGGTATTCCTTCTGATGGCATCCGGCATTTTCCGCCATAGTGCCAAGTGGGTCTTAAGAGAGGTTAATCTCTCCTCTTCCGCTCTATTTCTTTACTCTTATGTGTGTTGTGAAACGAAAAAGCCGTATCTTTGCGGCGTAATACGTAAGAACATAAAAGTTAGTCTGTCTTATATGGAGTTGGATTTGTTGACAGCGATATCGCCCGTTGATGGCCGCTATCGCGGAAAGACCGAGCCGCTGGCCGCCTATTTCTCAGAGTATGCCTTGATACGTTATCGCGTGCGGGTTGAAGTGGAGTACTTCATTGCCCTGTGCGAGTTGCCGCTTCCCCAGCTGGCATCCTTCCCTCAGGAGCTCTTCCCGAAGCTGCGTGCCATCTATCAGGCATTCAGTGAAGAGGATGCTGCCAGAGTGAAGTCTATCGAGCAGGTGACCAATCACGACGTGAAGGCAGTGGAGTACTTCCTCAAGGAGCAGTTCGATGCCATCGGTGGCCTCGATGCATTCAAGGAGTTCATCCATTTCGGTCTCACCTCCCAGGATATCAACAACACCAGCGTGCCCATGAGCGTCAAGGAGGCTCTGGCAGAAGTCTATCTCCCCATGATGGAGGAACTGGTAGGCCAGCTGGAGCAGTATGCTCAGGAGTGGGACAATGTGCCCATGTTGGCCAAGACACACGGCCAGCCCGCCAGCCCTACACGCTTGGGCAAGGAGGTGATGGTCTTTGCATACCGTCTCCGCAGGCAGATTGACATGTTGCGCCAGTGCCCTTTGACTGCCAAGTTCGGCGGTGCCACTGGCAATTTCAATGCCCACCACGTGGCCTACCCCCAGTATGACTGGCGCCAGTTTGCCAACAGCTTCGTGGCCGACAAGTTGGGTCTCGAGCGCGAGCAATATACCACACAGATCAGCAATTACGACTGCCTGGCCGCTGTCTTCGATGCTCTGAAGCGCATCAACACCATCATCATCGACCTCGACCGCGATTTCTGGCAGTACGTATCCATGGAATATTTCCGGCAGAAGGTGAAGGCCGGTGAGGTGGGCTCCAGTGCGATGCCCCACAAGGTCAACCCCATCGACTTCGAAAACAGCGAGGGCAACCTGGGCGTGGCCAATGCCCTGCTCACACATCTGGCAGGCAAGCTGCCCGTGAGCCGCCTGCAGCGCGACCTGACAGACAGTACGGTGCTCCGCAATATAGGTGTACCCATGGGTCACATGCTCATCAGCATACAGAGCACACTCAAAGGATTGCGCAAGTTGGTGCTCAATGCCGATGCCATCAACCGCGACCTGGACAACTGCTGGGCTGTTGTGGCCGAGGCCATACAGACCATCTTGCGCCGCGAAGCCTACCCCCATCCCTATGAGGCGCTAAAGGCACTCACCCGCACAGGCAAGGGCATCAGCCACGAGACCATACAGAACTTCATCGAGGAGCTGAATGTGAGCGAGTCCGTAAAGGATGAACTCCGTGCCATCACGCCCCACACTTACACAGGAATATAAGATAGACAAGAGAGATAATAGTATTTTTAGAGAAACGCTAAAGCACTGAAAACACAATGAGTACTGAAGACGAAAGCTGGAAGGAGAAGTTCTCCGAAGGCACAGAGGGTAAAGCCCGTGAGGGCTATCGCCCTTCAAATGGTGACAACAACACAGACGAGAAGAAGATGGGTGCCAATGGACGCGTGCTGCGCCCGCGTATTGCCCGTCCTGCATACAGCAGCAATGCTTCCCGCGATACACAGACAAGGAGTTATCAGCCTGGCGCAACCCGTGAGGGAGGCTATCAGCCCCGCCAGCAGGGTGAGGGTGGCTATCAGCAGCGTCCCCGCTTCCAGCGTGAGGGCGGCTACCAGCCCCGCCAGCAGGGCGAGAG
>ERZ780141.1551-NODE-1551-length-13268-cov-4.139862_pt1 | contig 13268 bp, 14 predicted proteins | sample MGYA00433080_ERZ780141 | MGnify/ENA primary metagenome ERZ780141 (study PRJEB29588, sample SAMEA2154047) | human gut metagenome | biome: human gut; feature: human-associated habitat; material: faeces | place: Denmark | collected 2008/2010 ... | reverse complement strand
TCGAGCGCCTGCTCAGCGTCATCGAGGCGCAGGGCATTGAGCTGCCCGGCGACCAGAAGTGCGATATCTATATCGGCTCAATCGGCGACGCCGCTTCGCTCGTTGCGGCGAAACTCTGCACGGATCTCCGCTCGGACGGAGTCAGCGCGCAGTTTGACGTCGCGGGACGCTCGGTCAAGGCTCAGATGAAATACGCCGACAAACTGGGCGCGCGCTTCACCTGCGTTATCGGCGACGACGATATCGCCAAGGGCGAAGTCCTCGTCAAGAACATGGAAAACGGCGAAAAGACCGCTTTCTCAATCGAAAACTTCAGCGATGAATTCTCGTCGGCTCTCGTTCAGGCTGCGGCAAACGCCTTTGCGGACAGCATCAACGACGGAGATCTCAACGCTGCCGATATATCAAATCTCTTTGGAGGGCTCAGATAATGGAGAGAACTTACATTGCGGACATCAAAAATAATCTCGGCAAACCCGTGCTCGTTCAGGGCTTTGTCGAGAACCTGCGCGACAGCAAGTATATGGCTTTCATCGTGCTCAAGGATATCACCGGAAAAATCCAGATAACCGTCGAGAAAGAGAAGCTGCCGGAGCTCTGCCCCGTGATAGCGACCCTGACTCAGGATTCCGTTATCTCGGTCGTCGGCACCGCCGTCGAGAACGATTTCGTCAAGATGGGCGGAATTGAGATTATCCCAGAGTCGATAGCCGACGCGCTGCCGATAGTGCGCAAGGAGATCCCTGCGACCAAGAAGCGCCCGGGCGTCGAGCGCTCGAGCATCGATCAGCGCATTGATTACCGCTGGATCGACCTTCGCACCGATGAAAATCAGCTCATGTTCAAGGTTCAGACCGTCATGGTCAACGCCATGCGTCAGTTCCTGATAGACCATAATTTCATCGAGATTCACACTCCGAAGCTCATCGGCGCGGCGAGCGAGAGCGGAGCCGAGGTCTTTGAGGTCAAGTATTTTGACCGCCTCGCTTATCTTGCGCAGAGCCCCCAGTTCTATAAGCAGATGGCAATGGCGAGCGGCTTCGAGCGCATATTTGAAGTCGGCCCCGTTTTCAGAGCCGAGAAATCATACACCAACAAGCACACCACCGAGTTCTCCGGCTTCGACCTTGAGTTCAGCTACATCACCTCTTTCAAAGATGTCATGAAGATGGAGGAGGAGCTGCTGACATATATGCTTAAATCGGTCAAGGAGAAGTACGGCGAGGAGATAAAGGAGCTGTTCGGCAAGGAGGTTATCGTCCCGACAACTCCGTTCCCCGTCATAAAGCTTGCCGATCTCTATGACGAGCTCGAAAAGGAGTTCGGATATACCGTGCCCGACAGCGAAAAGGGCGACCTCACGACCGACGCCGAGCGTCTGAGCTACGACTGGGTCATGAAGAAATACGGTCACGAGTTCCTGTTCATCACCGACTACAGCGCCGAGAAGCGTGCGTTCTACCATATGCGCGACGAGAACGGCGTGCCGCAGGGCTATGACCTCATCTGGCGCGGCGTCGAGATAACCACCGGCGCGCAGCGCGAGCACAGATACGATGTGCTCAAGAGCCAGGCGCAGGAGAAGGGTCTCGACAAGGATGTTGAGTTCTATCTCGAGTTCTTCAAATACGGCTGCCCGCCCCATGGCGGCTTCGGTATCGGTATCGACCGCCTCACCATGCTCATGCTCGGACTCCATATCAAAGAAGCAATGTTCATCTTCAGAGGTCCGAACAGACTCACCCCGTAACGGAAAAAGAGAAATCCCGCCGAGTTTTTGCCCGACGGGATATTTTTATAAAATGCCGCGATTTGTGTTGATAAAAAGCCAAAAAATTTTTATGCATTACGCCCGTTTAAACGGATATATAGGTGAAAGGCAAAGAAGGGAAGTGAATTCGATGACAGGCAAGCAGTTGGATCTGTGTATTTGCGAGATCGCTGCGGGAAACAGAGAAGCCCTGAGCCAATTATATGTTGAAATGAAAGACCAGGTCTTTAGGTTTGCGCTGTCATTGGTTCGCAGCCGCCATCTCGCGGAGGATATCGAAGCGGAGACTTTTTTGAACATTATTCAGTCAGCCTGCGGCTATAAGCCCGGCACAAATGCGAGGGCGTGGATTTTCGCCATTGCGCGCAATTGCTGCATGGACTGCATGAAAGCAAACGCAAAATTTTTGGTCGTCGATAATGATAGCCTTGATTTGCTGCCGACCGATGCAAACGGGCTTGAACAGACCGAAAATGCGCTGCTTGTTCTGGAAGCCATGAAAGCATTGAGCGAAACGGAGCAGATGATAGTGTCGCTGTATCTGTATTCGGGTCTGAAGCAGACAGAGATAGCCAAGGTTTTGAACATCCCTTATTTGTCCGTCCGTTCAAAATACGGATACGCCATCAGAAAACTGAAGCGTTATTTCGAACGAAAAGGAGTGCATACGGATGAGGCGTAAATCAACGGAAGATTTCATAAAAAAATCAATGGATTTTACTGCCCCGGAAGAGGTGTGGGACAAAATTAAAAATCAGCCGATTCAAAATGCTCGGAGCGGCAAACCCGAAAGGCGACCGAAAACGGCTTGGTATGCCGCAGCGGCGTGCATTGCGGCTTGCGTGGTTCTCGTCTGTGCTTTAGCAGTCAACAAAAGCCCGAAGCTTCCCGCTTCCGATTCGCTTCTGAACACCGAAAACGATACGGAACAGGATGCTCAAATTGTGACAGACAGAGCGGGAGAGCCCGAAAGTGTTATCGGCGAAACGATTCCGCAGGCTACGGAGAGAACGACATCGGCCGTTTCCCACGGCGGCAGCGTGGCGGGTGTTTCCATCCCGACATACAAGGTCTGGAATCACAGGCTTTACGGGTATGCGGGCGACAACCTCGCGCTGACGGATTCCGATTTAGGTTCGCTGCACCGCGAAAAAATAAACGGCACGGAAATCGCCGTCTATTCGCTGAAAAATATCCCCATGGAACAGAGCATAGGGGACAAGAAAAACGGTATTGTCCTGCGCTATGACTGCATATTGGACGGCATTTTTGAGCTTCGCGGAAAAAAATACGGGATAGTGAGCGAAACGGCTTATATCTGGCCCGTTCCCGAAAAGGGCAAGTGTTTAGGCGAAGTCAACGGTGTGAAGTGCTATGAATTTAAAGGAAAGGCAGACGCGATACTCGTTGACCTCGGGAAATATGTATCTCCCTCCGACGGGAGCATATACGAGAGCCTGTATGTTGCGGAGCTTATAGGATAAAAGAGCATAACAAAAAGCGGGCGGCATAATCTCGGTTATGTCGCTCGCTTTAATTTTATATTTTATTTTATCCCGTTGATGAACGAGAAGATCGCATCTATCCGCGCAAGGATATCGCGTATATCGTGCGCTATGCGGATAGCGGTGATGATATAAGCGGGGGTGAGATCGATCTTCGTGACGCCAGAATAGTTGCGGGTGACGGTGAAGCCGAAGTCGCGGGTCGCGTCCTTGCCGGTGACGGTCATGCGCTTGTAGGCAACGGTTATCTTGTCGTAGCTCTCGGTCGCGGGAACCTTTCCGGTGAAGGCTATCTCGGCGCTCTCGCCTGCTTCAAGAACTATCGGATAGGGCAGGGCGAAGTTCAGCGTGCCGTTCTCCGAGGTTATCGAAGAGATCTTTATCTTGTCCTTCTTCGACAGGTTCTTGACCATGACGGAGTTGCAGGAGAAGAGGTGCTTCGAGAGAGTCGGCAGGAACGAGGAGTTCGTGCTCTTGAAGAGAACGACTACATCGCTCGTCGGAGAGAGGCTCTCCATGAACTGGGGATATTCGATGTGCGAATATGCGTCCTTGATGTTGTCGGTGAGCAGGAGATCCATGAGCAGGGAGTAGGTGCGGGGATCCCACTCCGCCTGACCGTGATAGTGGCGGTTGACTACCCATGTGCGCTCGGGCATATAGCCGGTCGAGAGATCAACCGTTCTGTCGGGCGAGATGTTGTTCTTGCCCGTCTTGACAGCCTGCTTGTAGTCGGCGGGGAAAGTCTCGCCGAAGGGCGCGCACACTGCGCCGCAGGAATACTTCATGTTGACTATGCCGTCGCTGTTATCAACGGTGCCCGATGCGAGCGGAACGCCGGAGCAAGCCTTTATAGAAACGCTGACGCCCTTCTTCTGCTGAGCATAGAGGGTCTCGGAAATGTGGGACATGAAGCCGTTTCTGACTTTCTCGACTTTTTCAATGAGCTTTGCATTCTTGACGGAGTCGAGGCGCACGGACTTGATATATTCGTAATTCTCCGGGTCGCACATCTCCCAGAATGCAGGGATGTTTATGACGCTCGGGAGAACCATGCTCTTGAGACCGTAGTCGGCGATGTTGTTCGCGCCGTCGGCGGGGATTATGTCCATGACAAACGAGAAGTCCGCCTCGGTGTGCAGGATAGCTCTGAGAATATCGAGGGTGGTGTCGAAGTTCAATGCAAGGGGCTTGTCAGTGTAGAGATCGGAGACAAGGTTGCTGCCCGCGAGAAGCGGAGTGTCAAACACCGCGCGGTCAATGTAGTTGTCGTTAGGATATTCGTACATATACACGCCCAGCAGCAGGCAGCCCTGGCTGATGCTGTATACGCTGACCTTGTCGTGCCCGGTGAGGGCGCAGACCTCTGCGAGATAATCGTGGAGCTGAGCCGCAACATCGGCGTGGCTGAGTCTCCAGTCGTAGAGGAAGTTGAAAACATGGTCGTCGCCTATCTCGTCGCCGATGACCTCCATGTCGAGGAACTCGGAGCCCGTGTAGGGGACGAGGTCGAGCTGGTCGTTCTTCGTGAACGCCTCAAGGCTCGTGTTTTTAGCGCCGCTGAGTATCGGCACGATGTCGTAATAGGAAGTGCCGTCGTCGTTCATTCTGAGCGGCTCGACAATAGAAGTTATTATCTCGCGCATCGGCTTTTCTATGCCGTCGGTGCCCTTTTGGGCTATCAGCTTAATTATACCCGTGATAAGGTCGGGGGCATTGACTCCGAGGAGCTTGAGAATCTCTTTGGTGTCGGGCGGGAAAACGCGCTTCAATGAGCCGTCCTCCTGCTTCTCCGAGAGAATCGTCGCGCCGAATCCGGAGATCATGACAACGGGCGAATGGCCGCAGGCGCACTTGGTGGCGGCCGCCGCGGTCGAAGCAAATACCGAGCAGAGCATCACGGCGGCGATGACAATGCAGAGTATCCGCTTGAACGGATTTTTCTTCATTTTTGTATTCTCCTTTCGCAAGCACATATGTGCAACAAGAAAATTATACATTATTTTTACAAAATTGTAAATAATCTGTTTATACCTTTTTTCGACACGCAGTACCCTGTAACGCCTATGGACAAAATTGAGCGAAGTGTGATATAATGAGCATGGAAGAAAAGCGGCAAAACAGAAAGGATGGTAATCACCAATGAAAAAGACTCTCAGGCTGACGGCTCTCGTTATGGCTGTCGCGATAATCGTCTGCGCCTTTGCGGGCTGCGGAGCGAAAATTGACAAGCTCATCGTCGGCAAGTGGAGCGACTCGCAGAACAACGCGACTATCGAGTTCAAAGAGGACGGCACTTTCCAGTATGATTCGAGCAACCTCAATATCCTCGGCATCTCCGTCGGCACTTCGGTCTCCGGTACATACAAGGTCGACACCGAGGCTGACCCCGCGACCGTGACCATAGTCCCCGAGATAGCTATCGCAGGCTTCAAGGCGGGCACGGAGATAACCTTCACCGCGTCGTATAATAAAGACAACAAGGTGCTCACGCTCAATAACGACAGCTGGGGCACTCTGAACCTCACCGAAGTCGAGGCATAAAGCTGAAAACAAAACGGGACTGCCGAACAACGGCAGTCCTTTGCTGTTTATATGAACTTCCGCAAAACGGAAGTTTTATTTTTTATATCAGCCTTTTGAGCGCTTCTGTGACTGCTGCCGCCGGGGCTTTGCCGCCGAGCGCGCGCATACACTGCCCGATAAGATACTGAAACGCCTGCGTCTTGCCGTCTCTGTACTGCGAGACGCTCTTTTCGTTTTCGGCGATAACGCGTTTTACCGCGTCCTCTATCGCCGCCGCGTCGGTCATCAGAGAAAGTCCGTTTTTTTGGACATATTCCGCCGGGTCGGCGTTTTCGATTACTATTTTTACAAAGACTTTTTTCGCCGTGCCGCGGTTTATCTCCCCTGACGAGAGCATATTTATGAGCCTGCCCAACGAGTCGGGGCTGAATTTTGCATCTTCAATGCTCATTCCCGCGCCGCGAAGTACGGCTGGGAGCTCAACATTTATCCACGATGCGGCGTCCTTTGCGCTCTTGCAGAGCATAACCGTGCGGTCGAAGAGCTCCGCCGTGAACGGCGAGGACATCAGTGTGTCAATGTCCGCTCTGCCGAGATTATATTCTTCGCTCCAGCGACGGCGCTTCGCCTGCGGCAGTTCGGGCATCTGATTTTTGATTTTCTCAATGTCGGGGGTTGAAACGACTACCGGCGGAATGTCCGGCTCGGGAAAATATTTGTAGTCGCTCGTGTCCTCTTTCGAGCGCATCGCGTAGCTCATACCCGCGCCGTCGTCCCAGCGCCGGGTCTCCTGAATAATATTTTCACCGTTTTCAATCAGCGATATTTGCCGCGCGCTCTCGCTTTTTATCGCGCGCTCGGCGGCTCTGAATGAGTTCAGATTTTTCATCTCCGTGCGCGTTCCGAGTTCTATTTCACCCTCCGGGCGGACGGAGAGATTTATATCCGCTCTCAGCGAGCCCTCCTGCATCCGACAGTCCGAAACGCCGGCAAAGCGCATCAGCTCGCGCAGCTTTTCGAGATATTCGACCGCCTCCTCGGCGCTTCTCATATCCGGCTCGCTGACTATCTCAAGCAGCGGCACTCCGCAGCGGTTGCAGTCGATGAGCGTGCGGTTGTCGTCGGGGGAGTGCATGAGTTTCCCCGCGTCCTCCTCCATGTGCATCTCTTTTATGCGTATAATTTTGCCGCTGTCGAGTGTGACCGAGCCGTTTCGGCACAGCGGCAGATATAACTGGGATATCTGATAAGCCTTCGGCAGGTCGGGGTAAAAATAATTTTTGCGGTCGAAGCAGCTTATCGGTGTTATCTCGCAGCCCGCCGCGAGACCCGCGCGGACGGAAAGCTCAACGGCTTTTTTGTTCAGCGTCGGCAGAGTGCCGGGCAGTCCGAGACATACCGGGCAGACATGCGTGTTCGGCTCGCCGCCGAACTCAGTTGGGCAGGAGCAGAATATCTTTGTCTCAGTCAGCAGCTCTATGTGGACCTCGAGCCCGATAACAGTTTCGTATCTCATTTGAAAGCCTCCCATAGTACCCTGTAACACCTAAAACTTCACAAGCATTGCGTTTAGCTGTGTCTTCAAACTTGTTCAACACGATCATACTCTGTAAATTTTTAAATGTTACAGGGTCAGACATCTTGCCGCGCCCAAAAGATTCTCGTCCGCGAACGGTGCCGCCATAAGCTGAAGCGCGGCTGTTTTTCCGCACGGCACGCTTATCGCCGGGAGTCCAGCGAGGTTAGCCGGAACGGTGTATGCGTCGCCGATATAAGTTTTCAGTGGGTCGTCAAGGCTCTCGCCGAGCTTCGGCGCAGTTGACGGATAAACGGCGCCCGCGATGAAATCATATTTTTTGAAAGCGTCCGAAAGCGTGTCGCGTATAACCCTGCGCGCTCTCAGCGCCTTGTTGTAATATGCGTCGTAGTATCCCGCGCTGAGCACGAAATTACCGAGCATTATCCTGCGCCTGACCTCGCGCCCGAAGCCCTCGGAGCGGCTTTTGATATACATTTTTGTCAGGTCGTCTGAATTTTGTGCGCGCCGTCCGAAGCGAACCCCGTCATACCGCGCAAGATTCGAGCTTGCCTGCGCGCAGGCGATTATATAATAGGCGGTCACGGCAAATTTGAGCGGCGGAAGCGAGAAATATTCAACCCTCGCGCCGAGCGATTCAGCTTTTTTGAGCGCATTATTCACAGCACTGCGTATATCTTCGCCGCAATTATCAATAAATTCATTCGGCACGCCTATAATTTTACCGCAGAGCGAATAGGACTCGACAAAATCCGAACGGACGGGAGCAGTATCCTCTGTTGTAGAATCACCGCAGTCGCGCCCGGATATTATCGCCGCGAGAGCCGCGCAGTCGGAGGCATTTTTCGCTATCGCGCCTATCTGGTCAAACGACGAGGCATAGGCGACAAGCCCGTTTCGGGAGACGGTGCCGTAGGTCGGCTTGAAGCCGAATACCCCGCAGAACGCCGCGGGCTGTCTGACCGAGCCGCCCGTGTCCGAGCCGAGCGCGAGCGGGACTATTCCCGCCGCGACTGCAGCCGCGGCACCCGAGGATGAACCGCCGGGCACGCGCGTTTTGTCAACGGGATTGAGCACCGCGCCGTAATACGAAGTCTCGCCCGTCGAACCCATGGCGAATTCGTCCATGTTGAGCTTGCCGACTATAATAAGCCCCGCTTCTTCGAGCTTTTCTACCGCCGCCGCGCTCACGGGCGGCACATAATTTTCGAGCATCCGCGACCCGCAGGTCATTTTGACATCTTTTACCGCGATGTTGTCCTTTATGCCTATCGGCACGCCCGCGAGCGGCGATATATATTCGCCTGCATCGATGCGTTTTTGTATCTCCGAGCCTTTGCTATATGCGCGCTCGCGGCAGAGCGTGATGAAGCAGTTGAGTTCTTTGTTCTGCTTCTCGGATTCATATACGGCGTCCAAAACTTCGGCGATTTTAATCTCGCCGCACCTGATTTTTTCTGCCAGAACGAGGGCGGAATCTTTAATCATATCTCTCATAGCGCACCTCATTCCACTGTTTTCGGGACGCAGAAGCAGCCGTCAGCCGTTTCTGCGGCATTCGACAGAGCCTCTTCTACGCCGAGCGTCTCGCCCGGTTCATCCTCACGCAGGACATTCACCGTGTCGGATAAATTGGTCAGCGGCTCAACGCCGTCGGTATTGAGCGCCGACAGCGTGTCCATATATGATATTATCTTTTCAAAATCTCTGCGGCAATCCTCGCGCTCGTCGGTGTCAAGCTCAATATGCGCGAGCGATTCGAGATGCGATATGAGTTCGTCGGATATTTCCATCTGCTGACCTCCGTAAGCTTTCTATTATAAATTATATCAGAAAAAGGCAAAATTTTCATTAGTTTCAGGCTCATAAAAACGCGAACCGGGGGAAAGAATATAAAACGGATTTGAAAAAATCCTAATTTTCCCGCGAAGGGATCTATGGAGTGTGCTCTCAATGGAAAACCGCAATCAGCAGAACAAGCAGGGTCAGAACCAGCAGAATCAGCAGCAGAACAACAAGCAGCAGAATCAGCAGGAGAACAAGGCCCAGAACAAGCGCAATAAGCTCAACGAGGAATAAACCTCACCCGCCGCGCGGCGGGTACATATCCGAAGCCGCTGTATTCTTTTGCAGGGGCTTTTTGTTATTGCAACTGCGGACTTTTTATGATAGAATACTCCTGTATAAGGCTCATATAAAAATGAAAGGAATGAATTTCAGTGGGAAAGAAAAGTTCATCTGAAAAGCTTGTCATAGCAGCCGCTTCCGCAGGTGCAGCAGTCGGCGCGGCGTATCTTGCTGTCGGCAACGCGATTTTCAACAAGACCATGAGCAAAAAGTCCATCGCCAAAAAAATGGATGAGAAAAAGAACGAGTATGACGGTATCACCAAAGAAGGCATGGAGTGGTTTGACTCCGCGAGTCCCGCAAAGGTGAAGATAGTCACTCCCCGCGGCGGATATGTCCACGGCGAGATAATCCTTGCAGACGAGCCGAGCGATGTCTGGGTGATAGTCATTCACGGCTACACCGGCTCGCCCAGAAGAATGGGTTCGTTTGGCAAGAAGTTCCACGAGATGGGCTATAACTGCCTGTTCCCGTATCTCTGCGGCCACGGCGCGAGCGAGTCGAACTATGTCACCATGGGCTGGAACGACAGAATCGATATCAAGGCTTGGATCGACTACATAATCAACGAGAATGCGAACGCGAAGATAGTGCTCTTCGGTCTCTCGATGGGCGCGGCTACAGTCATGATGACCCCCGGCGAGCCGCTCGAATCGAATGTCATCTGCGCTATTGAGGACTGCGGATATACATCCGTCTGGGACGAGTGCAGAGCCAACATGAAGGACGCTTACGGTCTGCCGACCTTCCCGTTCCTCTCCGCCGCAAGAAGCGCCACGATGCTCCGCGCGGGCTACGATATGAAGAAAGCTTCGTGCATCGAGCAGGTCTCGCGCTCCGTCACGCCGACCCTGTTCATCCATGGCGACAAGGACGACTTTGTCCCGTTCTGGATGCAGGAGCGCGTCTACCGCGCCGCCGCGTGCGACAAAGAGAAGTTGGTTATCCCCGGCGCACCGCACGCAGAGGCCTCGACCGTCGACCCCGAAAAATATTGGTCAACAGTTGATAAGTTTATCAAGAAGTATCTTTGATAATAATTAAAAATGAACCCCGTTGATTTGACGGGGAGTGAAAAAATCCTACCCATCTCGGGTAGGATTTTTTATGTCGGTTGTTTTGAATGGAGACGGGTGGATGAATCGCAAAATATCGCCATCAGCAGCTCTCATACGCCTCGCGGATAAGATCTGTTTCGCCCTTGAATAGAGCGTTGTCGCTTTCAATATTGTATTTTCTGTAGTCCCATTCGGGAGGCTCGAAGCGCGGCGAGAGATCATATTTTGAATAGCGAATGCCCGAGTTTTCGCCTGCATCGATTCTTTTTATTACTTCAAGCAAATCCTCTGCGCTTCACTGTCCGAAAAGGCGCTCTCATAGGCTTACATTGTTTTTTTTGTCCTGCAATATTCCGCACAGATTGAAATAATCATTCCGATTGAATTTTCTCAGCACGAGCCTGTCGGTCTGAGCAAAAATTTCTTTATTCATCGGCATTTTTCATGCTCCTGCGGATATGCTCTTTTATCGCCGAAAACGATTCGTCGCTGATGTCGTGCTCCATCTTGCACGCATCCTCCGCGGCGGTCTTTTCATCAACGCCGAGACGGACGAGAAATTTCGAGAGCAGAGTGTGGCGCTCGTATATTTTCTTAGCTACATCGAGCCCCGATTCGGTGAGGGTCAGATACCCTTCCTTGTCCATGAGAAGATAGCCGCCCTGTTTGAGAAGCCCGACGGCGCGGCTGACGCTCGGCTTTGAAAAGCCCATATATTCGGCGACATCGAGCGAGCGCACAACGCCGTTTTTTGAAAGCACATATATAGTTTCGAGATACATTTCGCCCGATTCCTGAAGATGCATATCTGTTCCTCCCTTTTAGGTGTGTATATTGTTATGTATTAAAGGTATGATATCACTTCACTTAGGAAAAATCAAGGGCGTGAGGATATGTTTGAAATGTCCAAAGCAGGCGGTTAGCATAAGCTAATTGTTTGTGGATGTCGCCGAAATTGTGTTTTGCGGCAAAAAATTGAAAAAACTCTATTGACAGGGAACAACTATAGGAGTACCATATATCACGGTTAGCTGGCGCTAATCAATTTTAAAGCCCCAAGGTTAGCGTATGCTAATCCCGGAAATACAAAAGAGGAAGAGGGACTCAATATGATGCCTTTGATGCTCGCGCAGGTCGGCGAAGAGAATATCATCAAGAAGATAGGCGGCAGTCCGGAAGTAAAACAGCATCTCGAAAATCTCGGATTTGTCGTCGGCGGCACTGTAAAGGTAGTCAACGCCCTGGGCGGAAATGTTATAGTCAACGTCAAGGAGTCGCGCGTTGCCATCAGCGAAGAGATGGCGAAGAAAATCATGATATGACGGCGCTGCGGCGCAGTACATATAGTGTTGTGCCCAATAGGTACAAACCGCCCGATAAACGGCTGATTTCGGATGCAGAGCAGTTTTGAAGCAAACTTCAAAACCGATTTGTCCCCATTGGTCACAACACCACCAAGAGAAAAAGCACAAAAGGAGGATATAAGCAATGAAAACTCTCAGGCAGGCTAAGATCGGCGAAACGGTCAAGGTAGTCAAGCTCCACGGAGAGGGCGCAACAAAGCGCCGCATCATGGACATGGGACTGACCAAGGGCGTAGAGGTCTATATCCGTAAGGTCGCGCCTCTCGGCGATCCGGTCGAGATCACGGTGCGCGGCTATGAGCTCTCGCTCAGAAAGGCCGACGCGGACATGATCGAGGTCGAATAAGACCCCGCGCAGAAAAGCTGATATAATTTCAAGAAAGAGAGGCTATCAAAATGGATTTACGCATTGCTCTTGCGGGTAACCCCAACAGCGGTAAAACCACATTGTTCAACGCTCTCACCGGTTCGAACCAGTTCGTCGGTAACTGGCCGGGCGTTACGGTTGAGAAAAAAGAAGGAAAACTCAAAAAGCATGACGGCGTTATCATCACCGACCTTCCCGGTATCTACTCGCTCTCGCCCTACACCCTTGAGGAAGTTGTCGCGAGAAATTATCTTATCGATGAGCGCCCGGACGCTATACTTAACATAATCGACGGTACGAACCTCGAAAGAAACCTCTATCTCACTACCCAGCTGACCGAGCTCGGTATCCCCGTTGTTATCGCCATCAACATGATGGACGTTGTCAAGAAGAACGGCGACAAGATAAACGTCGATGAGCTCTCCCGCCAGCTCGGCTGCAAGATAGTTGAGATTTCCGCCCTTAAAGGCGACGGAGTCATGGACGCTGCCGAGGCTGCCATTGAGGCTGCAAAGAGCACCAAAACTGTTCCGATGCACACATTTGAGGGCTCCGTCGAGCACGCCATCGCCCACATCGAAGAAGCTGCCGTCCACGGTCTGCCCGAGGAGCAGCAGAGATGGTACGCCATCAAAATCTTCGAGCGCGACGACAAGGTGCTTGCAAAGCTCAACCTCGACAAGGCGACCCTTGAGCACATCGAGGGCGACATTCAGGCGGTAGAGAAAGAGATGGATGACGACGCAGAGTCCATCATCACGAATGAGAGATATATCTACATCGCGTCTATAATCAAAGCCTGCTACAAAAAGAAGAATGTCGGTCAGCTTTCGACCTCCGACAAGATCGATAAGATCGTCACAAACCGCTGGCTCGGACTTCCGATATTCGCAGTTATCATGTTCCTCGTCTACTACATCTCCATGGTCACTGTCGGCTCGTTCGCGACCGACTGGATGAACGACGGAGTGTTCGGCGACGGCTGGCACCTGCTCGGCATCGGCTCGAAGGCT
>ERZ780141.1548-NODE-1548-length-13284-cov-3.448409_pt1 | contig 13284 bp, 14 predicted proteins | sample MGYA00433080_ERZ780141 | MGnify/ENA primary metagenome ERZ780141 (study PRJEB29588, sample SAMEA2154047) | human gut metagenome | biome: human gut; feature: human-associated habitat; material: faeces | place: Denmark | collected 2008/2010 ... | reverse complement strand
GAAAGTCGCTGACGATAATCTTCGTCAGGGCATTTGCGGGATTGCCGACCTGATTTCTACGCCTGCGATGATAAACCTCGATTTTGCCGACGTACGCACGATTATTCAGAATCAGGGGCTTGCGCATATGGGTATAGGACGAGCGAAAGGCGAACACCGTGTCGTAGAGGCGGTAAGGCAAGCTGTTTCAAGCCCGTTACTCGAGACGACTATAGAAGGCGCAAGAGGAGTTATACTTAACGTAACAGGCGGCAAAGATCTTACCTTAGGACAAGTATACGAGGCGGCAAGACTTGTACAGGGTGTTGTCGATTACTCTGCCAATATAATCTTCGGCGCGAATATAAACGATGCGCTGCAGGAAGAAATCGAAATAACGGTCATTGCAACCGGGTTTGCCGTCAGACCGACAGGAGGGGAAGACGGCGGTGCACCCAGAAGAAATTTCATAAATTTAATGAAAGAAGAACCTGAAGTTAAGAAAGGTACCGAACCGACGGTAAACGGTAAAGCTCAGCAAATCGATTTTTCTTCCGATAGAAACGAGCGGATCGAAACGGAACAATTTCAGAGAGTTGCCCCCAAAGTCGCGGCTCCGGCGGAGTATGACGAAGAGGAAATTTATTCGTCTGAACAGTCACAGAAAAAAGAGTTGCCATCTTTTATGCGAAAATTATTCGGTAAAAAATAAAATATATCAGATCGAAAAACGGATTGTCGTATTAACGCGGCAATCCGTTTTTTTCAGGCAAATCTTTATGATAACGTTTCGGCATATACGCATACATTTGTCTGTCGTTTTTTCTGCATTCTATCGTTACGGCATTATAGTATGAGCGCCATAGATTTCGGAATAGCGTTTCATTATCGGATAAATAAATCGTTACCGGTGTGTTACCGGAATATATGGTTTTATACGTTTTACCGTCACATAAGCCGACTATATTGCGTTTTACGTCGTGGATGATAAACGGTATGGAGGCAAATCTTGCCTTGAAATGAGGCATCAGATATTCCGTTATATCGTTATCCGGGGTATAATGAGAATAATAAAATCCGGACGAACTCTCTTCAAATCGTAAAAAGCCCTTAAATCTATGCGTTTCGGTGTAAATACGTTTTATTAAATCGTAAAAATCAAGAACATATGTGAGGGCAAAGTTTCGTGATATGTCGGTATTTTTTTCATCTATAACTGTCTTCAGATAGAAAAATATCACAGATAATTTATTGTATTCTCCGCTTTTCAAAGCAATCGAAGTTTCGTAAACGGTATTTTTTGTTTTGCATTTTGTTAAAAATATTTTTACTTTTTCGGCGATCGTAGTGTCGTTTTTTATATAAATTATTTCATCGGTGAGTGATAATTGAGTATATACTTCTATTATTTTATCCGGAAACTTTTTGTTTTTATAGGCATAGTACAATGCCGAATATAGTCCTGTTTGCGAACCTTCGATAACGTATACGATCATAATTCCCCCATGAGTGCGCTTTGGGATATTTCGGGGTTTGAAAACATAGATAATTGTGTCGCAAACTCTGTCCGACTTTCTGTGGTAAGCATATTTTTGATCTTAATATCATCGTCTGTACCGTAGAATTTACCTTTGCAGGTTATAAAATGTTTTGCACGTTTCATTACTACGCGCATTTTTTCAAGGTCACAGAAATCAAGCGAAGAATATCTTCTTGCCTCGACAATTTTATACGCGCTTTTGAATCCTATCCCGGGGACTCTTACAAGTGTTTCCGGCGGCGCGATGTTGATTTCAACGGGGAAAAATTCAGGATGTTTAAGCGCCCAACCGCATTTCGGGTCGTAATCGTTTGACAGATTTTCGTTTTCGTCAAGAATTTCGCTTGCGGAAAATCCGTAAAATCTCAAAAGCCAATCCGCTTGATACAGCCTATGTTCTCTGAGCAGTCCTATCGGGGTGACAGGTAAATCGGGGTTTTTATAATTGGCAGGTATATATGATGAAAAATAGACTCTTTTAAGCGAATATTTTTTGTATAATCCTTGTGTAAGACGTATGATCTGACCGTCGCTTTCAGGTGTCGCGCCGACAATCATTTGTGTGGTTTGACCTGCCGGGAGAAATTTACTGTATTTCATTTCTTTGGCTTGATGAAATTCGTTAGCCATAATATTCATCGGAGTCAGAATTCCCTCCTTGCTTTTTTCGGGGGCAAGAAGTTTCAGACTTTTTTCGCTGGGAAGTTCTAAGTTAAAACTCATTCTGTCGACATATTCGCCTGCACGGATAATCGTCAAGGCATTTGCCGACGGGATGCCTTTAAGGTGAATATATCCGTTGAAACCATATAATTTACGCAGTTTGACTACGGTTTCCAATAATCGATCCATAGTATAATCGGGGTCTGCTTTTATCGCCGAAGATAAAAATAATCCTTCGATATAATTGCGCTTATAAAAGTTCATGACAAGTTCGCATATTTCGTCCGGAGTTGCTTCGGCACGCGGAACGTCGTTACTCCTTCTGTTGACACAATACTGGCAATCATAAGAGCAATAATTTGTCATCAATATTTTTAATAACGAAATACATCTGCCGTCAGGCGTAAAAGAATGGCAAATACCTCCGTATTCGGCGTTCCCGAGTCCGTTTTTGGTGTTTTTGCGCGAAGATCCCGATGATGAGCATGATACGTCATATTTTGCGCTCTCTGTCAATATTTTCAGTCTTTCATAGTCAATCATAGCATATGCCCCATATACGAACATTTGTTCGTATATATTATATCATGCAAGTTCGGTGCGGTCAATCGTATTACGAACAAACGTTCGTAATATTTCATATAATGTGTGGTAGAGGTGTTTGTTAATGAAACCTATAGTTGTAGATTTGCCATATCCGGATTCGGAAGGGATAGAAAGAGATATAAGGAGCGCGACAATAATATCTCCCGCATATGCCGGATTGTACGGCGAAATGAAAGCGGTGTTGCAATACAGATTTCACGGGCTATATTTTGAAAGTTATCTGAATACCGAGACTGCCGCAATTTTAAGCGGGATTTCAATCGCCGAAATGAAACATTTCGATATATTGGGCGGACTGATATTAAAACTCGGTTTACCGCCGGTATATACGACGATTATTCCGGGTAACAGGGTATTTTCGGCAGAAAAGGTTATTTACGGAAAAGACCCGCAGAATATGTTGATGGATGATATCAACGGTGAACTTGCAGCTATTGCCGAATATGACAGAATTATAGGTGAATTACGAAACGAGCGAGTTTCCGCGATTATAAAAAGAATAAAACTCGACGAAGAATTACATGTCAAAATCCTTCGGGAACAGTTAAATAAAATTATAGATAAAATCCATGATAAATCATGACCACAATAATATCGGGTAAAACGGATTTACCGTTGTATATGCGAAATAAAGATCCTGCGGAATGCAAACCTGTTATAAAAACTTAAAATATAATATCGATGCACAATCGATTGTTTGTTGATTTTTAGCAGGAGGCAAGGGGAATAAATATAAAATTTAAGATAAAAAAAAGTACGCTTGCTCTTGAATTTCAAGAGCAGGCGTACTCAACCTTATGTGATCTTTTAATATAATCTGCTATTAAAATTTTAACCCTAAATTTTCCATTGTAAAACGGGCATTATAAGTTTCTAATTCTTGATTTGCGTTATATACCATAGTTGAAAAAAAATCAAACATCAAACTACGAAGGTCTGCACTTTTGTTAAAATCGGAATAACTAATAGGTAAGGATATTGAAGAATTACTCAGTGTTTCAAATTCTCCGTATGCAGTATTCGTTCTGGATTTAGCATTCAATTCTACTAGCCATGTCCATTTTTTATTAAAAGAGCTATATGATAAAAATACTGTATAGGTTGCAAGACCAGACACGTCATGCTCAAAAGACATAACAATTTCATAATTATCATTGGTATATATTTCCTGCGTATAATTTGACCCAACTATAGAAAACGCAAAATTATCTGCATATTCCAAAATAATACCTTTGAATTTTTTGCCGAAGTCCATTTGACATGTAGTGCATTGATATTTACCGACATGCGAAATTAATTCTTGTTCGTTGTCTTTATAAATATCACCACAATCACATTTATGTTCAGTATATCCTTTTGCAGTACAAGTAGAAGGAACAACCGTTTCAATATATTTATGAACGTGTTTACTATTTTCTCCGCATGCCACAAAGGAACTTGATGACATTAAAATTAAGAAACCTAAGCCAATTGCTAACAATTTTTTTATCTTTTGCATGTAAACATCTCCAAAAATAAATTTATATTACTATTATACGGAACATTTTGTTCCATGTCAAGTATTTTAGAACAATTTGTTCTAAAATACTAGTATGAAAAACAAATTTGCTGAAATGTTAGGAGAATTAAGGATAGAAAATAATTTTACGCGTGCGCAACTTGCCGAAAAATTAAATGTTTCCATACGTTTGATTTCTTATTGGGAAAATGGACAGCGTGAATGTGATTTTGATATGCTAATAAAAATAGCAGACATTTTTTCGGTCAGCATAGATTATTTATTGGGAAGAATGGAATATTAAGAACAAGAAAAAACGGCGTGTGAGGTAAATTCTCGCACGCCGCTTTTCGTTTAATAAGTCTTTTTGAAGTATATGATAAAGGCGAATCCGTCTCCTAATGGAAACGGGTTCGCCTTTAACTTGTTTGGTGACCCCTTTGAAGTTAAAGACGACCTTTCGATTTCCTCAAAAGTTACGGTTTTTGATTTATTTTTATAATTAAAAGTTATTACATATCTATCGTCGTATAGATAAATTGAATTTACAAACCCGTCGATTAAACGCTGTTTGTCTTCTTTGGTGATTAAATCTAAGTTTTTGTAGTGATATAAAGCGTGAAGTATTTGCTCTTCTGAAACAACAGGGTGGTCTAATTCTTCTTGATAAAGCTCTTCTTGAAGAGTTTTCTTCCTTTCTTCAAGTTCGTCTAAAACTTGTTTAGTCTTGCTTGAATAATTTTTATCTTTTGCTAGATTTATGGGACAAAATTTTTAATTAGAGTCCATTAGGTATTATTATGACACTCCACAAAACCACTTGTCATTATTTTAAGCTTTTGATATAATAGAATAGTAATTTGGAGAAATTAAAATGAAAATCAATGCTTGGTGGTTTGAAAACAAACAAAACAAAATAGAAATTCCTCAACCTGAGTGGTTTACGCCAAGAACTCATTTTTCGGTGTGTTTAGAAAATGACAACTTTGTTTTTCCCTTAAAACTTTCTATTTGTGCAAATAAAGATGGAAGCGAACTGTTTTCTACGGAATATCAAATAAATGATTTACAAGATAGCACCGAGTATGAAATAATGCAAAAAGGCAACACCCTTTTATTTAAAGGCTTCGCTGACGAAGTGCAAGGTTTGCCTGATAGTTTAATGATACGCATTATTACAGCACGACAAGTAAATCAAGCTATCATCCCGCTTTTTTATGTAACAATAAGCGGAAAAACAACGGATTTTCAAGGTAATCCTTTTCAGGCAGCGGTTGTATTTCAACGAAAATTATTCGGTGGGAAGACACCATCTATTGGTATATGGAGCGATGCGAAAGGAGAATATTCCGTTATCATTCCTACGGGCAAATACGACTCTTTCTATGTAGACGATAACTCTTATAACGTTTCCTCGCTTGAAAATTGGAGTTGGAATATGCACGTTGATTGTGATGCAACGCACAATTTCAAGATTGGGAACGGAGAAGTTTATAATTTATCTGTTACCGAAGAAGAAAACAATTTAATAATTTCTTTTCGCCCCATGATTTTGCCGAGCATAAAAAAGGTTGAAACGAATATTTCTATCGAAGGCGAAAGCTATTTGTTGGTAGATATTCAGCCCGATATAGAGAAAGAAGATTTGAGCGTTTCAATTGACGGTCAAATTGTTCCCATCTTATCGATAGAAAGAGATTATGAAAAGATTATGGACGGGGAGAAGAAAATTGCATTGATTATTTATAAAATCAAGATAGATAAACCCGAAATCATTAGATATAGTTCTTTGTTAATTTTAGAATATCAATCGTATGGTCAATATAAAACTTGTGGACAAGGAAGAACATTTATAAAACAATGTTGATTTTTAAGTTTGGTTAAAACTTAGCACAAAAAGTCAAGACTTGTAAAATAATTTTAGATATAATAAAATCGCGGAGGTTAAGAAATGGATTGGAGCGAAAGTTTACAAAACGCGATTGATTATATCGAAGAACACATTACCGAAAAAATTGATTATAAAGAAGTGGCTAAGCGCGCGTATTCGTCAAATTTGAAGGCGTTAAATTTTTTTCATACATTAAAACCGTTGCGCCGCAATCTTCTAAAATTTTTTTAATTTCTTCTCTTGTTTCTAATTTCCCTTTTAATAAAGAGCTGATAAAAATTCTTGGTTGAAAAAACATTTTTCCTCCTCAATCTATTTTACAAAATAGGTAGTTTTATCTTTTGATACTTTAGTTTCAAATCCAAACTTTTTTAATAAATCAATCATTTTTTTGCAACCATAGTTTCTACAATCGAAATCAGGGTATTTGTTTTGCATAAGCGTACCAACCGTACTTGCTAAAACCCATCCATCCGCATCTGAGTTTTCATCTATTATTGTTCTTATAGAATTCTTGATTTCCGTTTCTTTAGTTAATGTAGATTTTTCAGCTTTTTCTGTCTTAGTTTTGCCTGCTTTTTTCTTTTCTTTATCTCCTGCTAGTATATCGATATACTTGAACTTGGTACAAGCTGAAACAAATGGCTTCGGGGTTTGCTCTTTTCCCATACCTATTACAACCTTTCCGGATTCTTTTAACCTTGCTGCAAGCTTTGTAAAATCGCTATCCGAAGAAACAATGCAAAACCCGTCAACGTTTCCCGTATATAAAATATCCATAGCGTCAATTATCATGGCGGAATCAGTAGAGTTTTTGCCTGTAGTATAAGCATACTGTTGCATTGGATTTATAGAGTATTCTAATAACACTTCTTTCCATGAAGAAAGGTTTGGCTTTGTCCAATCACCATAAATTCGTTTATAGGTAATAATTCCTTCTTTTGCGGCTTCATCAATTATAACTTTAATATATTGGCTACCAATATTATCAGCATCGATTAAAATGGCGAATTTTTTATCTTCCATAACAACTCTCCTTAGTTTATATATTATCATTTTTCACACAAAAAATCAATCGTAATAATATATAAACGAAAAATAGGCACTCTCAAACGAAGAAAGTGCAATTAATAGTGAAAGGGATTTCCGAAAAACACAACAAAAAATATCAAATAACATAGAAAACAGCCTTCAAATGATAGCATAAAGTCGGATATTCGTAAAAGAATGTTCGACTTTTTGATTTAATATAAAAAACAGAAAGAGAGAACAATGCAAAAGTTTTCTCTTTTTTATGCCGTTTTGAGGGGTGATTTCCTGTTTGCAGTGAGAAAAATTATAATAAAAATAGTAAAGATAAAGGAAAACTTATGAAATATAAAGAATGTTTGCATGAGATGTTTAGGTAACTAATAAATAAATTAAGTTACCCTATGCTAACCATTTGATTTTTTTGTTGTCAATCTGTATAATATAATTAAAGAAGAAAATGATTTTGGACAATGGACGGATTTTGCCGGAATGTTAAAAAGAGATAATGCTTGTCAATTCGTGATAGTTAATAAAACATATTCTAATGTGGTGCAAGTAATACTTGCAAGAGCAAACATAGAGGAGAAAAGGTATTCGTTACAGAATAAAAATGAGATAGAGAAGCGAAAAAGATAACTGAATTGTAATTCAGAACTTAATAAGTTTTAATCGTTGCAAAGGAGAAGGTATGAAAAAGATTCATTTCGAGGTGAAAACGGACGGATTTTACGGCGCGTATTGGAAAAATAAAAAAGAGACGAACAGCGCGATAATTGCCATGCTCGGTGACGATGCGGAGGATTATATGGCGAAGTCATGCGTAAAATGGCTTATGAAGAAAGGCGTAAACGTGCTTACGATGTCTCCGGAAAAGAAAAATTACAGCCACCATAATTATCCGCTCGAAAGGATCGAAAAAGCTATAGAGTGGCTCAAAAACAACGGAAACAAAAAAATAGGCATCGTGGGAGGCTCTACCACCGGAACGCTTGCGCTGACCGCTGCGTCGTATTTTCCTGACATTACGCTTACAATAGCGATGACAGCAAGCGATTTTATATGGCAGGGATTTGAACAAGGCAAAAAAGACGGCTGTAGAGAGTGGCCTATCGAGGGGGAATCGCTGTTTTCATATTGTGGAAAGCCGTTGCCGTATATGCCGTTTTGTTATAAGCACCCCGAGTATTGGCAGGTAGTGAAATCGGAGACAAAGAAGTCGGGAAATATGATCGATTCTAAAAAGATTTTTGACGACTCGGAAGAGGCGCATCCCATCACCGAAGACGAATTTATAAAAATCGAAAACATAAAGGGCAAACTTCTTATGATAGGCTCGGAAGACGATTGTTTATGGAACGCTGCAAAATACGTTAAAAGAGCGGAAAAGCGATTGTCCGAAAAATCGCACGATTGTGACGCAGAATTTGTCACATATAAGCACGGTTCACACTTTGTTTTCCCCGAAAGCCTTTTTAAAACCATTTTCCCTATCGGGGCGAACATCCTTTTGAAAGTTATGTTCAAAGCGGCGAAAGAGTTCCCGAAAGAATGTAAGGAAACGAGAATTGATATAGATAAAAGACTTTCAAAAGCCATAAAGGAGTGGATAAACAAATGAAATACGGTTTTATTCAGAAGTTAATGTGGGCAGGTTATAAAGGGACATTTAAAAAACAGCTTTCCGAAGCGTTAAGAGAATCCGACCCGAAGGCCGTTATGAAAGAGGCTCATAAAAAATACAAGGAAATTCTGGCAGACGTAACAGAGTTTGAAAAAGGCGACAGATTTTTAATCAATATATTAAGTTGCGCATTGCTTTCGTCAATTTTGCTCTCGGTAAAAAATAAGTATACATTGGAAGAAGTGCGCATTTATTACCGCGGTGCGATGTGCGACAATTTCTTGACGAAAGTCGCATCGAAGAAAAGTAAGGCGTACACCGAGAAGGGTAGAGAATTACTTAAACAGCAAGCCGAAAAAAGCGAGATTTTGGCTGCTAAAAACCCTTATTCGTGGAGATTTGCCGTTGAAGACGGAAAGACGATAAATCAGTATACCGCAACTTTTTACACTTGCGGAATCTGTTATCTCATGACCAAACTCGGACTTAAAGAGTATATACCCGCAATGTGTACGCTTGACTACGATATGGCGGCTCTTAACAATACGGTTTTCACAAGGGAATATACCTTAGCGGGCGGCGGAGCATATTGCGATTGCCATTACGACCATAAAGGATAAATAATGAATTGCTCGAATTGTACAAATTATTTAAGAGAAACAAAAATACTCGATTATTCATCTAAACAAATTCAACTGCTTGTAGAAGGTCGTGGGTGGAAGAATTTACCGGAAACGGAACGGGTGAAAGCAATTTATAATTTCGTTAAAGATGAGATTTTATTCGGATATAACGTTGACGACGGCGTAAAGGCGAGTCGGGTGCTGAAAGACGGATACGGGCAATGCAACACCAAGGGGACGCTTTTTATGGCTCTTCTTCGTGCCTCGGGTATTCCTTGCCGAATACATGGTTTTATGATAGATAAAATTCTGCAGAAAGGTGCGATGACGGGTTTGGTGTATAAGTTTGCGCCCGACGAGATTTTCCACAGTTATGTAGAAGCGTACGTTTGCGGGGAATGGTATAACCTCGAAGGGTTTATTCTCGATAAAAAATACCTTTCCGCATTGCAAAAAATTTTTAAGCCGAATAATGACGGTTCGTTTATCGGTTACGGCGTTGCGACGAAAAACTTTATAAATCCGCCGGTCGAATTTAATTGTTGCAATACCTATATACAAAAAGAGGGAATCGTTCGAGATTTCGGAGTGTATGACGAGCCCGATTCTCTTCTGAGAGAACATGGACAGACGATGAACTTATTAAAAAAGTGCGTTTATCGACTTATAGGCAGACATTTGATGAATAATAACGTGAAGAAAATCAGAAATCGTTCGGTATGATTAGCCGGAGGCAATGGCGTTCGAACAGAAAAAATATTCGGCTTTACCGTCGTTTGTAAATAACGACATACACGCCGAAAGGAGTAATATACGGATCCGGTAATGCTAAAAATTATGTCGTGGCTTGGGATAATAGGGCATGCAAACAATATGTATGGTCGTAAAACGGTCATCGGCATAGTAAAATAAAGAAATAAAAAACAAAGAGAATAACGCAGTATAGCGAATAATAGGAGATAAATATGGGATTTTTTGAAAATACACGAAAGCCACAAGGATTCGGTGGGAGGATAATGGTAAAAATGATGAACACCGGTCATAGTAAGTTGGCAAAGTGGGGTTTTACCAAAATTTACACAAAGTTGGATTCTAAGGTATTGGATATCGGTTGTGGCGGTGGGGCAAATATTGTCAACTGGATAAAAAAATGTTCAACAGGGCATGTGACAGGGATAGATTATTCAAAAGTCAGCGTAGAGGAATCGAAAAAACTAAATGCTATCGCAATCAAGCAAGGCAGGTGTGATATTGTTTATGGCGATGTATCGTCTATGCCGTTTGATGATGAGGCTTTTGATTGTGTTTCTGCGTTTGAGACGGTATATTTTTGGGAAGATCTTGAAAAATGCTTTGCAGAGGTTCACCGTGTTATGAAAAACGGCGGTACATTCCTTATATGCAACGAGAGCGATGGTACAAATCCCAAGGATGAAAAATGGGCAAAAAAAATAGGCGGGATGAAAATTTACAATGAAATGCAACTTCGCACAATGCTGGAAAAAGTTGGATTTTGTGATATTAAGAGTTTTGTAGATGCTAAAAAACACTGGCTGTGCATTGTTGCGAAGAAATAAGCGGTAATCAAACATATGAAAACTTCAACGAATATAATTTAAATCCAAATAATCTAAACGGCGGCGAAGACAAATTTGCCGCTTTTTAATTTATCAGGCAGAAAAAATGCTTGACTTTATTAAATAACAGTGTTATAATAACACCGTTATTAAAACAAAGGAAGTTCGGCAATGAGAAAGAAAGACGATTTAGCCATCGATAAGATAATGGAATGTGCCAAAACGGAATTTCTTGAAAAAGGATTCGAGGGCGCGTCTATGCGCAAGGTTGCCGAAAATGCGGGTTATACTACCGGCATGCTTTACGGTAGATTTGCAGATAAGGGCGAACTGTTCAAAGCGATAGTAAAAGCCTCGGCGGAAAAACTTTATTCGTATTATGCGGAAGTGCAGGAAAACTTTGCGGGTTTATCGCCCGAAACGCAATATAAAGACATGCACGTTTACGTTGATAAAAGGATAGACGAAATGCTGGATATCGTTTACGGTGATTTCGACGGGTTCAAACTTATCATCTGTAAAAGCAAGGGCAGCGAATACGAAAAGTATATCGATAGTCTTATCGAAATCGAAACCGAAAATACCGTTCGTTTTATAAACGACATGAACGCTGCGGGGATAAAGGTTAAGTCGGTAAGAGCGGACCTTTCGCATATGCTTGCCACCGCGATGTTCAACGGAATGTTCGAAGTGGTGGGACATGACTTTTCAAAAGACGACGCGCGGCAATATATAAAACAGTTACAGTATTTTTTCAACGCCGGTTGGGATAAAATTTTAGGGCTTCCGTCCGATTGGACGTTGCCCGAATAATAAACTTGTTAAAAAGGGAAAGGAATTTCCTTTTTTATATGTTATATTGTTAGACGCTGCTAACCAGAAAATCCAATCCAGGGAGGTTTTACATTGAAAAAACAATCAAATATTTCAAGGCTTATGGGGTATGCGGGTAAGCACAGGTATTTTACTTACGCTTCGTGGTTGCTTGCGGTGATAAGCGCGCTTATCGCGCTTCTTCCTTTTGTTTATATCTGGAAGATAATAAAAGAAGTGCTTGACGTTGCCCCGAATTTTTCATCGGCAACCGGGCTTGTGCATAACGGGATTATGGCAATGATTTTTGCCATTGTATCATTTCTTGTATATATAAGCGCGCTTATGTGTTCGCATCTTGCGGCGTTCAGAGTCGCAACGAATATGCGCGTGGCCGTTACGGAGCATATAGCAAAACTTCCGCTCGGATTTGCGGATAGTTTCGGCAGCGGAAAATTAAGAAAAATCATAAACGATTCCACAGGTGCGACGGAGACTTATCTTGCGCATCAATTGCCCGATAAATATGCGGCTTTGGCAACGCCCGTCGGGCTTCTTGTTCTTTTGTTTGTTTTCGATTGGCGATTGGGGCTTTTAAGCCTTATTCCCGTTGTGCTTGCCTTTCTTGTAATGTCATCGATGACGGGTAAGCATATGGCGGAAAAAATGAAACAATATAACAACGCGCTTGAAAATATGTCCAACGAAGCGGTTGAATACGTCCGCGGAATACCGGTAGTTAAAACGTTCGGGCAGTCGGTTTTTTCGTTCAAAAAATTCAAAAGTACGATAGACGAATATCAGAAGTGGGTAGTCGCTTACACGAAGGATATGCGCGTGCCTATGATGTTTTACACAGCCGCGATAAACGGCGTATTTGCCTTTTTGATTGCCGGGGCGTTATGGTTTACGGCAGACGGCGTAACGAACGGATTTTTACTCAATCTTATCTTTTATATCGTGATTACGCCCGTTATTTCGCTTACCTTGACTAAAATGATGTATATGAGCGAAAACAATATGATTGTCAAAGACGCGCTTGAACGCATCGACGGCGTTTTATCCGTCAGTCCCATGAGTGAAAGTGAAACCCCTGAGTATCCCGCCGATTCGTCCGTCGAACTTAACGACGTGCATTTTTCCTACGACGGTAAAAACGAAGTGATTCGCGGCGTATCGATGAATATAGGCGCGGGACAGACCGTGGCTCTCGTCGGTCCGTCGGGCGGAGGGAAATCCACGCTTGCGGGGCTTATGGCAAGGTTTTTCGACGTGAAAAGCGGAAGCATAAAGGTCGGCGGCGCGGATATACGGGAAATTCCGAAAGAGGAACTGATGAACGCCGTTTCGTTTGTTTTTCAGGATTCAAAACTTATTAAAGCGACTATCGCCGAAAACGTAAAACTCGGAAAACCCGACGCGACGGACGAAGAAGTCGCGG
>ERZ780141.1545-NODE-1545-length-13294-cov-3.585090_pt1 | contig 13294 bp, 11 predicted proteins | sample MGYA00433080_ERZ780141 | MGnify/ENA primary metagenome ERZ780141 (study PRJEB29588, sample SAMEA2154047) | human gut metagenome | biome: human gut; feature: human-associated habitat; material: faeces | place: Denmark | collected 2008/2010 ... | reverse complement strand
GTAGGGAAATTGTCAGAATAGGTGGGATTTACGAATACATCACTTTCGGAATACAGTTGAACAAGTTCCTGAACATTGGTGGTACGTGTGATACCCTTTATGCCAGAAGGAAGAGCCTTAACTTGCTCTGGTGTCAAACCAACAAGAGTGATTTCGTATTCATCCGGCAACATTGACCTAAGCTTAATGAAGTCCTCTAATCCCTTGCGTTTATCCCAAATGGCAGCTACACCTATTATACGGAACTTACCTTGGCTCGTGAGCTTGTCGAAGGACGAGCCACTCTTAACTTCTGAACACATAGCCACAGGCTTAAACAGACTAATATCTACACCGTTATGAATAGTCATAATTGGACGTTCCTTCTGATGGGACTCTCTGAGAGCATCACCCAACCAATCACTTACAGGCACGTATGTGAGGTTCTTTATCTTTGATAGCAGTTCGCGTTTCAAGGCATATTGCTTCTCTGTGGTATTACAAAGGATGGCTCTATGCTCAGGACAGTCTTTGCACCCATTCTTCCACTTATCGCAATTCTGCAAATCGTAATACATGCACCCACCCGTGAAAGCCCAACAGTCATGCTGTGTCCATACAACAGGAATGTCAGCCTTTGCCAGATATTCGAACAATAGAGGATAGTTCAAGTAGTGGTCGTGTATGTTGTGCATATGGATGATGTCAGGCTTTATCTCATCTATCTGCTTTATCAGCTTGCGAGTAGCTCCTTTCGACATAAAGCCCTCACGATCAAAGAGACGATGAGCAGCATAATGTATGTAGGTGTCCAGCTTGCTACCAATGCGGATCTGCGTGCTCACACTTGGTTTGGCAAACCTACCCCATGCAGTATAGGTCTCCCATCCATGACGGATAGCCACCTTACTAATGTCCTCTGCAATCTTGCCTGTACTCAACATTGCAGAACAGATGTTTATTTGAAGTAATTTTGGCATATAACCTTATATCAAAGTTTCTTTATTGAATTTGAAATGCAGTTATTCAAGCAATAGAACAAGTATGCGACAATGAATGATGCTATCCAGAACAAGGCAAAGCGTATAGGACTACTGCCAACAATTCCGAAGAATGGGTAATGAACAAGATACAGTTCATATCCTATCATTCCGGCCAAAGCCAGGAAGCGACTCTTCATAGCAAAAGTCATGTATGCAAAGCCAAGGATGATGCCCATAGCAAAAGACCACTTCATAGGAGTCTGCACCAGATTAATGAGGATGTCACTATCTATAGATCGGTACAAGCCTGTCTGCTTAAAGGCTAACAGGCCAATAGCTACCACAAAAAGCAGAAGCACCCATTTCAACGGAGCGCGCATGTGTTCATCAATCTTCTTGCCTTTGTCGGAAATCAAAACACCTGTCACAAAACTGAAAGCTTGTTCGCCTTGTACACCATCGAGAAAGAAAAGCGTGCTAAAGCCTATAGCAAGCATCACCCACGACTTAAAATGGGGCACAAAACGAGCAGTCAACCAGAAGAGGATATAACACCTTACCATGTAACCAATGTACCAATAAGATGTCTTCCAGCAACCGATGTCGAGCAGATAATCCTGCCACATTCGAGGTTCCCAGAAGAGCCAGACAAGCGTTACAGCAATGAAATATGGAATCCATACGCGAGAGAAGCGTTTCTTCCAAAATCCTTCTATGCCATTCCGTTTGAAAGACTCGTTAAGACCATAACCGGATAGTATCAGAAATATCGCAACGCCTATGCCACCAAAGGGAGTAAACGCCCTTGTAAACTGGCTCGATGTATGCGAAATCATTATCAATATTATCGCTATTCCTTTAAGGAGGGTTGTGTACCCCCCCCATTTATCCTATTGAGTATCTGCATGTTACAAAATTTTAGCCTTGGAACAAGGTCCTGTCAGCTGCGAAGTTTCCTTCCCATGTTGTAAATCATTGATTAAACACACCAAGTTTTTCGATGCATTCTTTGGAGACCATATTGTGCTCATCGTTTTGTATGCCTCAATTGCTAAAAGCCGACTTTCATCTCTGTGTGAAAGCAACCATTCAACTCTGCTTACCAGTGATTTTAAGGCATCGTGGTCAACGACAAGTTTTCTCTTGAAACCTGTGTTCTTATTTGCACTACGGAATTGAAATCCATTTTTCCCATCCTCCACCAAGAAGGGGACAGAGCCGATTTTATCAGAACCTACAAGAACACACCCATTACTCATCGCCTCATTAGCTACTGCACCCCAACCTTCATTTTGATCAGATGTAAAGAGAAAAACCTCATGTTCGCGCATAGCTTTCAGAATCTGTTCATTGGGGACATTACCACAAAAGTTTACAACATCTGTTACGTTAAGCTCTTGTGCTAACGCATTGGTACACTCAAACATTTCGCCACTACCATACATATCGATAGTAAACTTATATCCTTGCTTCTTAAGATTGTCAGCAAGAAGTACTGGAAGTTCAGGATGCTTCCAATCAAGGAATCGTGCACACCACATTATTTTTACTACATCACTATCGTACTCCAACTTATCTACATCCAGGGGTTCTACCTTTGTAAAGTAACCCCATTTATAGCATCTGTTAATGAAGGAATGTAGTTTGTGTTGATCTCGTGCTCCAAAAGCACTTGCGCACAATTTGTAGAATGGTTTCTTCTTAAACAGCGTATGGTAGTACCATTGGTTCTTAAGCAGACGTGGTGACAATAGATTTACCCATCCTTTTTTCAACCACCTTTCTGACACCTCAAATGATAACTTATCGGTATGACGAGCACGTATAACCTCCAAATCAAGAACCTCTGGGCCACCGAACAAAGCTACATCTGCAGTTTTTGCTAACTCAATAGCCTTTTGACGGTTCTCGTCATTTTCCCATGCACGCAATACGTAAGGAAGATGGGAATAATCCGTATAGCCGCCCTTTTTAAGCCAATCATACATTGGTGTAGCTTCTACGAATGTATATTGGTGTCCTGTCAACTCATACAATTCGTCTGCAACCAGTTTTTGATGATGGTTTATAAAATTTGAAAAATATACTATTGTCATGATGATTTTCTAAGGATATTTACTTTCCGAAGTAGCATAACAAGCCAGAACGGAACAAATACATAATATACAAACTGCGTAAATGCCTGTGCGAGATAACCACGAGAGAAGATGACATAAATCATAGCGTTAAACAAGCCAAGCAACAAAATGGCACCTATTTTGTCTCTATTCTCGCTGTAATTCAGCCAAAACAACTTAGATAGCCATCCTAAAGCAAAGCCATATAGCATTATTCCAAACCACCAAAAAGACATGTACCCCTCAACAATAGTACAAAATGCCTGCCCTTCGGAAATATTACCTAATACACGCCAACTAATTTCACGCGTATAGATTCCCTTTGGTTTCCATGGAAAAAGAGCTCTGGGTATTGGCATTAACGCAGCATTAACAATTGGCTCGAAGTATAATAAATCACCAACGCTTGACTGCTCTATAACTTTGGCAGAATAAGTATATACAATAATATTCTCTTTAGCTTCCTGCCGCTCTATCTGACCAGACAAAACCTCATTGAGCCTATCTGCGTCCATTCCATGACCATAGGATCTTGTTTGCTCCATCAATCCTACAAGTGCATACAATGCGATAAATAGAGGAATAACAATCTTGTAATTAATTTTTTTCGCAAGTGGATATAGATGGTATACTGTAAAGAATGAAATAAACAACAATAACAGTCTATACCTAAAACCTCCAATAATATATACAATAACAGCTATTGCAATAATTGCAATTACCTTCCAATCTATTTTTTGCTTTGAAATATAGGCAAGACTGACAACAAAACTGAAACAAGCAATCAAATTTGTTAAGTATTGCTCAGGATGACTATACGACCCATTCTCATCGAATTCTGCTATCTCATTTACTCCACTATTGATAAAGGATAAAGAAAAACCATTGAAGATGAAGAAAACAGTGAGACAAATAGAAAACAACACTAATGCAGTTTTGAGCGCCCCATCTCCTTGAATAAGGACATTAAACTTGTTGAACCTGCTTTTGGGTTTTGAATTTTTAAAACCTATTTTAAAAGAAATATAATACAACAATGTAGCAAACCACATGTATGCATGAGCCTCGGGAGTAATTAAGTCGAATGCTTTATACGTTGGCATATATATATAATATAGTATGCATACCACTAAAAAGGTCAGAGGAGACCAAATTACCGATTTGTCTCGACATAGTAGTGCTTTCACCATATCAGATATAATCAATATGGTAAGCAAAATCATTGGTATTATTGCTAACGAAATATTCATTGTAATCGTGCTTTGATGTAAAACATAAGATCACACCCTTGTAGAGAACAAGTTACTAATTGATCAAACTTGGTATTATGTAATCTTTTAAATTTAGCTGGATTTCCTGCATAAATTCCATTTTCCTGAGTATTCTTAGTTAAAACACTAAAAGCCCCCGTAACCGTACCTTTATCTAAAAGGGATACTTGGGGAAGTATTACAGACCCTGTAGCAACCCAAGAATAAGAATCAATAATCAGGTCGTCAAACTGCCTAGTAGTATAAGAATGATTATCGTCAATATAATGAGATACGCGAATAATCTCACATTTCTTATTAATAATCACGTTATCATTAATTATTACCTTTGACCCCCTCAAATCAATTTTATCTGTATCAATTATAGAGTTGGCACCGACAATTAGGTTCTTGTTGGCGTTTAACGCTAATTTCCATGACAGCAGTGAATTGTCACCTATTGTAGCCCCTCTCATTCTTGCAATATTTCGTTTTAAAGCAGCTTGCAAATAGTTGGGAATTCGAGTAATTACCCCCCCCCAAGAATCTGTAAATAGAACGACTCTTTACACTGTCGATATAATATTGTGGTATATTCATTGCTTTATATATTACGTTAACGATTTCTTGTCTTTAATATACTGCATGCTTACAAAAAGTAATATGCAAGCGACTTGTGCTAATTGTGCGAAAAAGTATGATTGTACTGAGTTTACACCACCATCAAGGCATGCATACAGAACAACAACAAGACTGACACTACTCATCAGAGAAATTAATATCATTAATCTCTGGTGTTCGCGAACCAATATATTTATCTTAAGCAGATTTCCTAAAATAAACAAAGGAAGTGCAGACATGCCGATGAAATAAGCCATATAATCTTCTTTGTATTCGGAACCATACAAGCCTAGAAGTGGCTGATTACACACACACAACAATATCGTACTAACAATTACAAAAGGAATCAAGAGTTTAATACTTTGTCCAAATCTACGGAAGTATTCAACATGGTTGTTTTCTGCATTCGCTCTCGCAACAAAGCTATTGAAAGTATTAAAGTAGTAGGTGGGAATCAACATTGCTAAATTCCTTATCTGCAAAATGGCCGTCATTGATGCTATGCTGCCTAACGTATCATATTTAGCCATTATAGCTTGAGCCCACCAGTTTACTGGAGCATCAATAAAAGATAAAAGAAAAACTGGGAGGATCATCTTTGTTAGTACACCGAGTTCTGTTTGCCAACCCCTTACTCTTTGTAATATTTTCGAGTCTATCTTTTGAGTGCGAATAATGGCAAATACTGATATGATTGCGTAAGCTATATAGTACAGCACCAAGCCCAGTACAGCACCAGTTACACCTCCCAACTCAATGCCTCCAACAACAGCAGCTACAAAAAATAATGCAGAAACAATCTGTAGGATTCCAATTAGTCTAAATTGCATTCGCCCCCTTAAAACTCCTTCGGCTATAGGCTGAAGCATGAAAAGAGGTAGCAGCAAGCCTATCCAACGAAAATAAGAAGCACCCTCCGAAGTCCCCATGATGGACACCATTGTACTCTCTGGTATAAACAGCAAAATTACACCGAACAAAATACAAACTAGAAGAGAGAAAACTGACAAAATAAGGAGCTTGTGGAACGCACCTTTAGTGGAAGTTAATTCAGCTGTATATTTTGTCACAAGCCCCATATAATTCAATGCGCAAATGCATAAAATCATATTGAGGGTGTTACGAACAAAACTGAATGCTCCAAAATCGTTCTTGGTAAGTAATCTTGCGAAGACAAAAGTTGCTAATACCAGTATTACTTTTGAGATGCCACTTCCAATTATAGTGTCAAGAAGACCTTTAGCAAAATTTGATTTCAGTTTTTCTCTTATATCAAGCACCTTCATTATTAAGTAAATTACAATAAGTATTAACTAGTTGATCCGTATAGCCTAATGGTTTCTCAGTTGAACTTAGTGCATTATGTACATTTTCAAGCAAGTGAGAGTAAGTTTCAATGTTACATATCTGTTCCATGCAATTTGTAAAGTCAGCACTATCATCGTCTATTTTTGCAACAAGCCCAACTCCATACTTCTCAACATCAAAAGCATTGCCTGTATTTTCCGAAACAATAACAGGCAATCCCGAACCTATCTCTTCTGCAACGGCAAGACTATATGCATCATAACGACTCATATGTAAGCCAACATCTGCTTTCTTAAACGCTTCACGCAGCTCAGCCTTGGATACGGCTCCATGAAAAATGATATTGTCACACTGTTCATATGGAGAAAGAAGAATATGCTTTTGCGTGCTGGTTATATTACCAAATAAATCTATTCTCAAATCTGGTCGCTTTGAGAAGAATTTTAATAGAAGATCAACACCTTTTTCCAAACTAACTTGCCCTACATACACAAAATTCTTTACACACTGTGGTGTAATGCGCCTTTTATAGCCTTCAGCCATATTAAATCCATAGCTTGTGCAAACGAATTTTTTATTTGGTAACATCTGTTTGAAAGTATCTTCTACGAACTTTGAAGGAACTGCTATATAATCAGCACCTGCAAAACGTTTTGACACAACTTGCGCATACTTTACAAGGTATTTGTTATTAAATTCCATTCCGTATTTTGCATATACATCTTTCATTATGCGACATGCAAAAATAGGATTTGGCATATACACTTCCGCTATAGTTGTAACTCCAGGATATGATAACTTGTACTCATCAATGGCTTCATAACAGAAATTTGGCCAATAATGTATTATCTTTGGCTGATATTTTTTCAGTATATTGCGAGAATACTTTGTAAAAAGTTTAGCCTCATCAAATCCCTTGATCCAACCTAATTTGTAACAGAGTGTATGAAGAACTGTAAACCATTTGAAAATTCGTGCGTTTCCATCAACATAACGTGCTTTTTTATATTTCAAGAAGGAAAGTTTCTTATCGAATAACCCAAACGTTCCGTAGAGGAATTTCAATTTGCTTTGATTGCTCAGAGCTTGATAAATGGCATACGAGTGGTCAGGTCTTGCAAGTAGTAGAACATCAATATCTTTCATCGTTTTGTTCATTAAAATTATACTTATTATTGCCTCCCATTTAATTAGGTACTAAGGCAAATAAAATCTACTGAAATAGCACAGCACTTAAATACTTACAGTAAATAAGTCTTGAATCCAGCATATAAAGAAAATATCAATTGAGCCTTACTTCCAATATACTTTTGTAATGTGTACTACTCGCTTGTCCTCTGGTGGTAACTGCATATAATCACCTTTGTAAAGGCAATGCAAGTATGTGTCATAGTCCTTAGGCCCCTTGAATTGGCAACCTTCAAAATCCAACATCTGATAGCCGTCAAAGCACTCCTTTGGAGCCATTTTGTGGAACTCTCCATAAGTAAGAGTAGTTACATAACGACACTCTTCAAGTGGGTGATTCTTTGCATAGCGATGCATTATTATATTCTGTAACTTGGTTGCCCAAGCATCATTCCAAGTTAGTGCCTTAGCGATTTTTGCTATTATCTTTTTAATGGAAGAATTCCCTGGGCGTTGCCATGCATTGACAGAATATTTATTAAACCAATGGAGCAAAGCCAGCTTTTCTGAAGTCTTGCAAAGAAGTTTAGACTTCCAACTTTTATCCTTTACACCATATTTAGGGAAGATGTCCATATAAACGCCTACTTCCATAGGGTTTGTATCGGGAAACTCTACAAGAATTGTTCTTTCATCAGATATTTTTAGAAAAGTATATACTGTATCTTCTGGGTATTCCACGAGAAGATGATCTGACAGATAACCATTGCTCTTCTTGGTAAGTTCTATAAATCTGTCATAATCCTTTTGAGGCATATTCACATCGATATCATCATCCCAAGGGATATAGCCCTTGTGCCTTACAGCTCCGATGAGAGTTCCTGCATCGAGATAATAGCTGAGATTGTTTTTATCACAGAATGATGCAAACTCCTTAAGTATATTGAGCATGACCTGTTTCTGCTCATCCAAAGTCATGGGTTTTCTATTCATTTTCAAAACTATTTATTAGCCTGTTAAACATGTATTTCAAATCATATTGAGGTTTCCATCCTAACGCCATCAACTTCTCTGATGAAAGATGGAGCTTTGTAACTGGAGCATAACCCATCTCAGGGTGCTCCTCAACCACTACCTTGATTGAAGAATTAAAGTTGTCACGAAGGAACTCTGCCATCTCGCGGATGCTGATATATGTGTCCTGATTTGCCACATTATAAGCTTCTCCTTTTACGCCCTTCAACAGAATAGTTAGTATGGCAGAGACACAATCAGTGGTGTAGCAGTACGGTTTCGCGGATTCTCCTGTTGTATGTAGAATAATGTCAGTTCCTGCCATCACGCTACGAGCAAACTGAGCGAACACACGATTGTCATCAGCAGCGACTCCAGCACCAAAGGTCTGAGTGAGGCGTGCTACCTTCGCTGGTATGCCATACTCCAATGCGTATGCTGTACAAAGGTATTCTGTAGCTCGCTTACCCATAGGATAAGAACTTCGAGCACTTGTGGCAGCTACATATCCCTGAAAGTCTTCTGTGATAATCTGATTATCGAAGTTCTGACCATAGTACTCCAAAGAACTGACGTACACCATGCCTTTGATTGTATGTTTGCGTGCATATTGCAGCAGAGCACGAGTGGTTTCTACTGCCAGTTCGTAAGTTTCCACAGGATGCTCGTTCATGTACTTGCCTGCTGTAGGACTTGCACAATGGATGATGTAATCAAACTCTTCATCTAATGTAAAACAGTACTCCATGAGGTTACACTCCACAATATTCAATCGTGAAGTATCTGCACCATACATCGCAACAGCTTTCGCCCGATTGCGGACTGGTATAGTGATACGTGCCCTATTGTCCAAAGCCAAAAGGCATCGAACAAGAGTTGATCCAATCAAACCTGTTGCCCCTGTTATCATAAATCTCGCTTCTGCAAGATCCGATGACAAAGGGAAGGTTTGAGCGAACTCCATCATATCTATTTCTTGTATATTATTCATTTGTGTAATGATGGGCAAAAACTTCGCCCCACTCTTTATTAAAACATTTGCTACTATCTTCTGAAATTACCTTAGCTGGCACTCCTGCTACAACAGAATTTGCAGGAACATCTTTAGCTACTACGGCATTAGCACCTATTACAGCATTATCTCCAATATGGATTCCTCCAAGCAGTTTGGCCCCTGCAAATATGACAACATTATCACCGATAGTTGGAACACCTGCATACTTGCCGAAAAACACGCGCCCAATGGTAACTCCTTGATGAATAGAAACATTCTTGCCTATGACAACAGAATAAGCAAGTACTACACAACCATAGTGAAAGAATTGCAAACCACTATCAATTTTAGCACCTAACGGAAGTTGGATGCCGAATTTATGTTGTTTGTGCTTGTATATGAACTTTACCAACGCCAATAGCAATTTTGCCATCAAAGTCTTCTTCGATACTAAATACGATCCAAGTCTAAACCAAAGGGTAATTTGAAGGCTTTCGTTTCGTAAGTAAACTAAGAGGAATGCTGTAAGACCTTTTTTACCCCCCCCCAATGCCTACTCTACGATAGTCTTGCAGTATTAAATTCTTACATTCTGTCCAAGTCATATTAGTAACCGAAAATCTGTTGATTCTCATGCACCTCGACCATAGCTCGAAGTACAAAGTAATCAGTAGGGGTTGTTATCTTAATGTTTTCCATTGGTCCTTGTACAAGTCCCATCTTATAGCCATAGTGACTCATCAGAGAGCAGGAGTCAATAAAGTCAGTTTTTCCCTCCTCCTGACTCTTGCGATGTGCGCCTATGATATCCTTCAGATAGAAACTTTGAGGAGCTCGTGCCATCATACAATCGCTTCGTTTGGGTATTTCCAACGATCCATCATGGCGATCAACGATAACGGTTTCTATCGCTGGAACTGTTGTGATGCAACTGCCGCACTCCTTCACCTTATTTATATTGTCAGTGATGGTATCTTCTGTGATGAGAGGGCGCACACCATCATGGATTAAAACGATAGCGTTATCATCATTCTGTCCCTTCGCATACTCCTCTGCAGCACAAAGCCCCTTGTAAATGGAGTCCTGTCCGCTAAAACCACCAGGAATGACACGAACAACCTTAGAAATTTCAAATTTCTTCAGCATCTTCTGGAGGAAAGGAATCCAAGATTCGAGACAAACCACAACGATACCATCAATGTCGGGATGGTTGTCAAAAAGCTCTATCGTATAGATAATGATAGGCTTTCCGTTAAGGTCAAGAAACTGCTTTGGTCTTGACTTTGTATTCATACGGGTTCCAGAACCACCCGCGAATATTACTCCTATATTCATATATTACTCTATTTGTTTTCAAATTTAATCTTTGTTTCTACATCAAGCAGAAGCCTTTGTCGTTTCACGTTGGAGAGCACCAAGAGCTTGTTTTGCTTTTTCAAAATCCATAAAATATCTATTTAAAAGGAAAGGGACATCGGACTCAATCCTTCGACTACGCTCAGGAACCGAGCCTCTTCAAAGACCTCAAGAAGAGGGGCTCGTTGTCACCCACAATCCCCTGAAAGTGAGTAACGAAAGTCCTCCGTCCAAATCCTTATTTCTGTTTTTGATTTATATTTTCTTCATCACATTTCTTAGGTACGAGAGATCCGACCGATTTCCTTATTGAATCGACTGATTCGAGCACTTTAGTATGAGTGCTATCTATATGCTGTATAGTGGTCTCGAATATTGAAGATGTGCTTGTTCGACTTTCAACAATATTATAGCCAATCTGCAATAAAGCTACAAGGAACCCACTCAATCCAACCGTCATCAAGAAGTTCCAACGATTCTGCCATACAACCGATCTCCTTGTTGGCTGATACTTTCCATCAATTACCAAGTGACGATTATAACGCATCCTTGCAACTTTACGTTTCTGACAGAAAGATGGCCTTCCATCTATTGCAGTATATTCCATGTAGGCCATAAGGCTTTTCCAGCAAGACTTCAAGAATTTGTTATCACCTAACTTATGAGGGTCAACATAATCGTGAAGCATTATGGATTCTTCCTCTGGTCTGCGATTGTCCGTCTGAGCAGGGAACAGGGAAATGCTTACGAAACCATTCTCCATACGATAGAAGCATAAGCGTGCACCTTGTTCGGAGATTGTATTGTAGCCTTGATTATGATGAGAGACAATTAGCGGTCGGCTGCCGAAAGCAATGTTGACGTAAGTGACATTGTTCTTTGCGTGCTGTTTGTCGTTCCAGATACTGAGTAGATACGAATCGTGAAAGCTCTTTGCACGTTCGTCCTTGTTCAGAAACAGCATGAATGTTTCGTTAGCCTTCTCTGCAAAGTTGTCGAAAAGCGTATAACGATTGAGACGCTGGAGGCGAGCTTTGTCGTTTTGAATAGTAGTGACACTCTTGAAAGGGCAAATCAGGAAGTTAGTGAACAGTCGAGATTTAAGGACATCAACATATTCGCTGTAGACATTCTCGCAGTCACCAACGAAATGAAAGTTAGTCGCCAGAAGAGGTACACGTTCAGCAAGCATCTTGGTTATCTGTGATAATCTGCTATCAGTATCCGTGAGACCTATAATCCAATTGTTTTTATAGGTGTCAATGTCTTTAAGTATTGTACTTATAACCGTACTGGGACCTACTGGAATCACCTCGGAATCCTGCACTTTATACAAAACCTGTAGCAAATGCCCTTTTGTGGAGGTAAGGAACATTCGCTTGGGATTTGCCGGCATGAAGACACTATGTTTTAGACCATACCACTGATAGAATAATTCGCTCAGTTTTGAAGGATTGTCAACAGAAATCGATGACTCGTATAAAGCCTCAATGAGGTCATTAAATGTAGAATGCTTTATCGATGAAAGAGGTTGCTTGTTTGCAATGTACCAATCTTGATGCACCTCCTTTAACCATCGAAGGAAATCAGAAATGTCAACATCGGAATGGAATTTATAGAAGTCCTCTCCCAATATGTAGAAGCTTACGAACTCCTTAGGCAATGCCGATGGAGGTGGTGAAGCAGAGGGTTTTGTAGTACAGTTGTTGCCAAACAGACTGCATAGAACTTTTATCGGGTTACACATAGGTTATTCGTTTATTCGCAGATTCTTTGCTTATGTAAAAGGCTGCTGATTTCTATTGAAGTGCGTGAGCGAGTCGAACGCTAATGCTTTCGCATCCACCTAAGCACGCACTTGAAAGAAGCGACCGCCAGGACTTGCCGTCAAAACATTGCACAAAAAGAAGGTAGTATCCTTTTGGTCGCTATGTTTTCTTACTGAACGAAATTGCCTACACCAGAGAGTTCTTTCTGGATATACTCCAGAGAAGCAATCTTCTCTTTTGTCTCTTCGAGGTTCAGGCGGTAAGTGTTATCAGAGTTGAATTCTTCAATCTCAGCACGTTTTGTATCGCCTTCTTTGAAGTACTTGTCATAGTTGAGTCCTCTATTGTCTGCAGGTACTCTATAGAAATTACCCATGTCCTCAGCCTTAGCGCACTCTTCCTTTGTCAACAATGTCTCGTACATCTTCTCTCCATGGCGAATACCGATAACCTTGATGTCTTCCTTCTTGCCACCGAAGAGCTCGCAAACGGCTTCTGCCTGAGTCTGGATGGTGCAAGCAGGTGCCTTTTGAACGAGGATGTCACCATTCTGGCCATGTTCGAAGGCGAAGAGGACAAGGTCAACGGCTTCTTCGAGGGACATGATGAAGCGGGTCATCTTGGGTTCGGTGAGCGTGATGGGGTTGCCATTGCGGATCTGGTCGATCCACAAAGGAATGACGGAACCGCGAGAGCACATTACATTACCATAGCGGGTGCAGCAGATCTTGGTGTCGCCTGAGTAGCGACTCTTAGCAACGGCTATCTTCTCCTC
>ERZ780141.1542-NODE-1542-length-13301-cov-3.398762_pt1 | contig 13301 bp, 8 predicted proteins | sample MGYA00433080_ERZ780141 | MGnify/ENA primary metagenome ERZ780141 (study PRJEB29588, sample SAMEA2154047) | human gut metagenome | biome: human gut; feature: human-associated habitat; material: faeces | place: Denmark | collected 2008/2010 ... | reverse complement strand
AATCATGACATGTGCCTGGCGAGTATCCTTATGCACTACAAGATGCTCGGGTACATAGAGGGGAGGCGGAGTACGACCATAATGCACCGGTGTTGCCGGTATATCCGCCAGAAGTTTTTTTGCCATAAGCACAACTTTCTTGAAACTCAGATTACCCAGAACAAAGAAAACCATATTGTTGGGATGGTAGAAGTGGGCAGTGAATGCGGCAGCATCCTCACTGCGAAACTGCTTTAACTGCTCGGGATTGCCAAGAATGTTGCGTCCCAGGGGATGCCCCCTGAATATCAAGTCCTCAAAATCATCGAAGATTAGCTCGGAAGGATTGTCTTCGTAGGATTGTATCTCGTCGATAATCACCTCTGTCTCCTTCTCTATCTCGCGTTGCGGAAAAGTGGAGTGGAATACAATATCCGTCAGAAGTTCGAAGGCACGGCCGAAATGCTCGGTCAGGAAAGCAGAGTAAATCATCGTCTCTTCCTTGTTGGTGTAGGCGTTGAGGTCACCGCCCACATTCTCCATGCGGTTCAGAATGTGCCATGCCTTGCGCTTGGCGGTACCTTTAAATATAAGGTGCTCCACAAAATGCGCCATACCCTGCTCGTTTTCAAGCTCGTCGCGCGTACCCGCATCTACGGCAAAACCACAATAAGCCACTTTGGAGGCCGAGGGTTCATGAATGATGCGCAAGCCGTTGGGCAGGATATATCGGTTGAAAGCCGACGGTAAATTCTCTTTTAACTTCTTCATTCTGACGTTTCAAACTATTTGAGGCGACAAAAATACAATAAAACTTATTGCCGTTTATAGAAAATTGCAGATATTTGCAATGTACAAATGTGCTAATGTGCCAATGTGCCAATGTGCCAATGACCATGCGGCATCACAGCGCAGCCAATTAGCACATTAGCACATTAATCACATTAACACATTATAGGTATATGATTGCATCCATTCAAGAGCTTTTGCAGAAAGAGGCACAGGCCGTACTGAACATTCCAGTGACGGACGCTTATGAAAGAGCTGTAGAACTCATCGTAGAACAAGTGCACCGCAAAAAAGGGAAACTGGTAACTTCGGGTATGGGCAAGGCAGGACAGATAGCCATGAACATCGCTACCACCTTCTGCTCTACCGGTATTCCGTCCGTTTTCCTGCACCCCAGCGAAGCACAGCATGGTGACCTCGGCATCCTCCAGGAGAATGACTTGTTGCTGCTCATCTCCAATTCGGGCAAAACTCGCGAAATCGTGGAGCTGACACAGCTGGCACATAACCTGAACCCGGGACTGAAGTTCATCGTCATCACCGGAAACCCCGACAGCCCCCTGGCACACGAATCCAACGTATGCCTCAGCACCGGGAAACCGCAAGAAGTATGTGTACTGGGCATGACACCCACGACTTCGACCACCGCCATGACCGTCATCGGCGACATCCTGGTGGTACAGACCATGAAAGAAACAGGATTCACCATTGAAGACTACTCCAAGCGCCATCACGGTGGTTACCTCGGAGAAAAATCAAGAGCGTTATGCGTAAAGTAATCGGCATCGGGGAAACGATATTAGACATTATTTTCCGTAACGAGCACCCTTCGGCAGCCGTTCCGGGCGGTTCGGTATTCAACGGCATCGTTTCACTGGGACGTATCGGTGTTCCCATCTGCTTTATCAGTGAAACGGGCAACGACCACGTGGGCAATATCATCCTCAACTTCATGCGCGAGAACAATATTCCCACAGACCATGTCAATGTGTTCCCCGACGGGAAGTCCCCCGTATCACTCGCTTTCCTGAACAACCGGAGCGATGCGGAATACATCTTCTACAAAGATTATCCCAAGCAGCGCCTGGACGTGGAATATCCGCAGATTCAGGAAGACGACATCGTAATCATAGGGTCGTACTATGCCCTGAATCCGGTACTGCGCGACAAAGTGGTGGAGCTACTGGAACGCGCACACGACATGCATGCCATTATCTACTACGATCCCAATTTCCGTTCGTCCCATAAAGAGGAGGCCATCAAGCTGGCTCCCACCATCATCGAGAATCTGGAATACGCCAACATTGTACGCGGCTCGCAAGAGGATTTCTTCTATATGTGGGGCCTGCAGGAGGCCGACAAGATATACAAAGACAAAGTAAAGTTCTACTGCCGCAACTTCCTCTGCACAGCCGGCGCGGAGCAGGTTTCATTGCGCACCGGCACGATTTCCAAGGAATATTCCATCCCCCCACTGGAGGCGGTCAGCACCATCGGTGCAGGAGACAACTTCAACGCAGGCATCATCTTCGGGCTGCTGAAACATAATGTACGCTACGAGGACCTCGATACCATGGACGAGGCTACTTGGGACCAAGTTATCCAATACGGCATTGAGTTTGCCGCCGAGGTATGCAAGAGTTTCAACAACTCCGTTTCAAAGGAATTTGCAGAAGCACGAAAATACCAGCCATAGACACCCTTACAAAAGGGTGTTCACCACAGATTACATGGCCTGAAAATCCATGCAATCTGTGGTAGAACAGCTTCCGGATTAACAAAATTCTCCCGCTTTTCCTTTCATTTCTGCTTTTTTTTTGCTTTATTTGTCTATCCTTTATACCTTAAGCATTCGCGCTATGAATACAAAAGGAAGCAGACAGCACTCTCCAACCCCTCCTAAGCAGAAATGGCAAAACATCTGCCTTGCCTTGTGCATTCTTTTAGGAATACTCGCCTCTTGCGAAACAGAAGAATCCTTCTATCAACCCCGATTCCCGGCAAACGATGTCCCGTTGACCCGGCAAGCGTTATTCAAGCCGGAAAACTTCTTTGCCTACACCGACTCTACCCTAAAAGCCGTGATTTCCGCACTACGCAGAGTGGAAGAAGAAAAGCATTTCACCGCTTCTTTCCTGTTGAAATACGGCATTCCTCTCTGGAACTTCACCTATAAATTGACTGGAGAAGAGACCTGTATCTTCGTTCCCCTCTACCGCCTTGACAAGCCACACTGCATCGATGCCATCTGGCTGTTGCACATCAAAGACGGATGGATGAAGTTTTTTCCATTGAAGCGTGATGACGAACTCATAAGAGAAAGCGACCAAGTGTTCATATTCGACTTGTTAAGCTATCTAGTATTTGGCGAAGAGAATGCGCAAGGACTCACATTCAAGCCTCATGCCCAGACCCGTTCGGTAATAACCGTCACCCAATGCTGGGATGTATATACCGGACCTAAAGACCAGCTGGAATACAGCTATACCAACTGCGTTAGTCATTCCTATTGGGTAGATGATGCCCTTATAAATAATAGCAACTGGAACAGTGAAGGAGGAGGAAGCGGCGATGTGTGGATTGGAGGAGGAAGTTCAGGAGGTTCCGGCTCTTCATCGGGCACTCCGGCAGGAAATATATTCAAGAAAGAGGCCGACCAAGACTCGCTTTTATGGGTAATCACCGAAAACATGACAGCCCGAATCATGGAAGACTGTTTGGGAGGAGACCTATACAGCCAACTGAAAGAGAAAGTCAAAAACAACAAAATCAATCTGGAATTCGATTTCGGCAAAGGGTATTCCTACAATTGGGAAGAGCATACCTTGCACATCGGATTGGAAGAATTGGAAGCAAACAACCTTCTGCATGAAATGTTCCATGTTTTCCAAACCACACAAGAGCCTATATCATCGTTCAAAAGTTCTATGATGAACAGAGAGATAGAAGCGCACTATGCGCAATACCTGTTCTTACAAAGGAGCGCGGAGTGGACGGACAAAAAACAAGATAAATATGCAAAAAGCCAACGCCTAAGAGCAACAACTTCATTGACTAAATATGTAAATCAGCAAGGTCATGTTACAACTTCATTCTTGGATATCTTTGAAACCTATATATCTAATAATGTCGTTAATGCTTTCCGTCAGGAAGGATACGACAATTATCCATTTAAAGAGTATTCGGATATCACCAATATTTTTCCCAACATAAAATTAACAACTAAAAATTGTGACGAATGAAAAGACTATTGCTTATTACACTGCTTATAGGATACATCTACCCTTGTGTAGCACAGGACAAACCTATCAGAACAGAAGAATCACTTGAAGGAACAGTCATTTATAAAAAGACCACCACTTTCGAGGTAGATGGTTATACGTATCAATGTGACGTAGATGACGGTAGCCAGTTTGTGACTCTTTATAACAAAGAGAACAAGTTGACATACAAAGATATTGTATATAAAGCCACAGGAAAAATATACATCGGTAGCTGGAATGAAAAAAAAGTAATTGAATACAATAGCTCCATGAGTAAACAAGCAGACTTCATTGTGGACGAAGCTTTTACCAAAGCCATGGCAGATGAACTCGGAAAGCGTGAGTTCACAATAACCATGCTACTCAGTCCGGATACGGGGAAAGTAATGGAAGTGAATTTCAATTTCACGACCTTTAGCCCATACGCCAGAGTACCACTGCATGTATATAGGGAAATCGAAGTAAAACTGAAAGAACAAATACACTTTAAACCCGGAGAAGTGGGAAAACAACTCAATTACATCATGCTGTCATGGAGACAAAAGCCCCAAGGGAAACTCCCCCCATTACCACCTCCCGGTTCGCTGATGTAACATTGTAAACCAACCTGCCTATGCACGAAAGAATCTATAGCAGTTTTTTTAAAGTTCAAAAAAGAAATATAAAAGCTTGGCATTGCTGTTACCTTCTGTGGGTAAATTACATATATTTGTGATTAACGACATCAGAGAGGTTACGAATTATGTATAAGAACTTATTGAACTTGCTTGTTTTGGCAGTGCTGCTCCCTTCCTGCAATGGCACTGCCCCTCACATTTCCGTTGTATGCGAAGAAAACAACGTGGGCAACTGCATTGTAAAATGGGAAATGGCCCCTCTCATCAAAGGAAATGTGAAGGTATATGCTTCGACCAATCCCAACCATATCCCCGAAGATGTTCCCGTTGCCGTCGCCAACATCTCCGACCTGAAGATGACTGTCATCACTACCGACCCTACACAACGATACTACTACACACTTGTATTCGCTGACAAATACCGGGTAAAGATTGCCACCCGCAACATCAACATCCCCGGCATACAGAACTTCCGAGACCTGGGAGGCTATTCCTCCTATCCCACCCAAAAGAAAGTGCATTGGGGCATGCTGTACCGCTCTGCCGAAATAGATAAACTGAAACCGTGTTCGCGCAAAGAGCTCAAGAACATAGGCATAAGGACTATCATCGACCTGCGTTCATCTGTCGAAGCGAATAGACAAAGCCCTTTGCAACAGGCATTCAAAGTGATCCATATCCCCATTCCTACCGGCGACATGGAGTATATCCTGAAAGGTGTACAGGAACAGAAAATCAAGAGCGATACTGTCTACCGAATCGTGGAGCAGATGAACCGCGAGCTCATCAGCAACTACACCAAAGAATACCGCCGGATTTTCGATATTCTGCTGGACAAGAACAATTATCCCGTCGTTATCCATTGCTCGTCGGGCAAAGGGCGCACAGGCATCGTATCGGCACTTGTGCTTGCCTCCCTTGGAGTGGACGAAGACATCATCATGGAAGACTACCGCCTCAGCAACGACTACTTCAACATCCCGGCGGCCTCCCGATACGCCTACCAGCTTCCGGCACGCTCGCAAGAGGCCATCACCACCCTCTTCTCGGCACGCGAGGATTTCCTGAATGCCGCCATCGAAGAAATGGAACGAAGGTATGGAGATACCGACACCTACCTGCAAAGAGGCATCGGTCTGACAAAAGAAGAAAGAAAGAGACTGCAAGACATTCTTTTAACGGATAATTGACAATGGATAATGGATAATGAGTAGCCAATAAAAAACGATTTTATCATGTAATTGCATAATTATCAACCATCAATTATCAATTATCCATTGAAAAGCACTATCTTTGCGCCCGAAATATAAAGATAAAGATATACAGAAGATTTAATGAAGACATTTGAAGAGCTCGGTGTGTCGCCGGAGATACGCCGCGCCATCGAAGAAATGGGTTACGAGCAGCCCATGCCGGTACAAGAGGAAGTAATTCCCTACCTTTTAGGAGAAAACAATGATGTAGTAGCACTGGCACAAACAGGAACAGGAAAGACCGCAGCGTTCGGCCTGCCGCTCATACAGAAGATTAACGTCAACAACCGAATTCCCCAATCACTTATTCTCTGCCCCACCCGCGAACTTTGTTTGCAGATAGCAGGCGACTTGAACGATTATTCTAAATATACCGATGGCTTGCGAGTGTTGCCCGTATATGGAGGCTCGTCCATCGAAAGCCAGATACGCATGTTGAAGGCAGGTGTACACATTATTGTAGCCACTCCCGGCTGGCAGTACTGGAATCCGGAACCGGTGTTTGAAGAACGTATCCTTTCCGACATCCGTAATATGGTCCGTCGAGACCGTAATCATCCGTCTGTCCTTCTGTGGGAACCGGTACTTAATGAGACGGCTTTTCCGGAGTCTTTCGCACAGAATGCCTATCGGGCTACTCATGAAGAGTATCCGGCTCCGGGTTGCTATGCTGCCATTGATGACAAGAGCAAAGGAGCAATGGGATATGATGTAGTTTATACAGCCCCCAAGAACGAGGCGTTTTACCGGAATGCAGGCAAATCCTGCTTTACCCGGGAGTATGGTGACTGTGTGGATGACTGGAATTCCCACAATTCTTACAGCCGTGTGGCACGTGAATGGGGTGAAGAGCCACAGATTCGCCAGGCCCAGCACTATGCCCGCAAGGATTATGGCGGCTCTCTTACGGTTGATCAGTTCTACAAATCTCCTCGGGGGCATATAGGAGGTGCCTTGTGGCATTCGTTTGACCACCAGCGTGGTTATCATCCTGACCCTTTCTGGGGAGGACTGATGGATATGTTCCGTCAGCCAAAGTATTCCTATTACATGATGATGAGCCAGCGTGATCCGCACCTGCACTTGGAGCAGGCTGATAGTGGGCCGATGGTGTATATAGCTAATGCCATGACTCCTTTTTCCCCCGAGGATATAGTGGTTTATACCAACTGTGATAGTGTACGTGTCATTGTGAACGAAAAAGACACCCTTGTGCAAGTGCCGTTGCTGGAGGAGAAGGGGATTCGTCATCCTCCCGTTGTTTTTAAGGGTGCTTATAGCTTTGTGGATGTCCGGGCACTTCATCGGGCCGGGAAACCGGAACAATGTAGTATTGTGGCTGAGGGATTCCTGGATGGCAAGATTGTTGCTAGGACCAAGAATATGCCTTCCAAACGTAATGAACAGCTTGTACTGACTGTTGATTCTGGACTACCCCTGCGTGCCAATGGTTCGGATATGGTCACGGTGATTGCTTCCATTACCGATAAGGATGGCTATGTAAAGCGCCTTTCTCAAGAAACCGTTATTTTTGAGGTGGAAGGAGAAGGAGAGTTGGTCGGTGGAAGAGAGGTAGAAGCCAATCCCCGTGTCAGTCGTTGGGGGACTGCACCTGCACTGATCCGTACAACAACGAAAGCAGGTACTATCAAAATAAAAGCACGTCTTTTGCATCCAGGTATACAGTTCCATCCCCAGGCAGTGATTGAAATAGCTACTTTGCCTGCGGAACGTGTAGCCTTGTATAGAGAGCTTCCGGTTCCGCAAAAGACGGAAATCTTTGGAAAAACTGAAGTCGGAGAGATTGACTTCAATGAAATAGAGCGCCTTGCCAGGGAAGAGCAGGAACGTATCAATGAAATGAAGCAGGTGGAACAGCAGCAACGCCACTTTGAAAGTACGGAAAAGAAATAGCATTTACTGGTATTTTTGTTTCTACACAAAAAAATAAAAACATCTGTCACGCTATCACGCAAAGGAGTATATATGTGATTATAAATTTATTAGGGTGTGATAGGTGTTTTTTCATACCTATCTATCACGCTCTAATGAGAGTATTGGAAATAGAGTGATATCGTTGTTTTATCTATTAGGGATAGTCTTATATTGTTAGTTTTCAGCATGAAGCTTTTAGTTTCCAGCTGGATGTCTTTTCCCTGATTTAGTTGGATGTTGTTTGGGTAGTATTACATTGTATTGATAAATAAAAGGGAGGAACCTCACGGCCCCTCCCTTTCGTACATATCAAATTGATTAAGGTCTATTTGATTTCTTGATAAATAAGGTTAGAAGTTTTGTGTTATTACGTTTTTATCAGTATTAGTAGCCTGCATTATTAGTCCACTGTGTCAGACGGATTTGCTGATAAGGTATGGGGAAGTAATAATGGTTGTTGCTTTGGAAAAGCGAACCATTCCAAGTCTCGGCTCTAACTTCACTTACCTTTTCCAGACGAACAAGTTCGAACCAACGTTTCATTTCTGCAAAGAATTCCCAACCGCGTTCGTTGAATACAGCTGTTGTGAAAGCTGTAGGATCAGTAGTTGTGGTCAGCTGGTCTTGTGCATAACCGGCACGTTTCTGTACTTTCTGAATGGCATCCAAAGCTTGTGCGTTTACACTGTTTGTGGCACGGGTGGAAGCTTCTGCGTACATCAGCAGGACATCGGCGTAACGGTAGATACAAGTGATACCATTAGCTTGGGCACTCTTACCGGGTGCGCCGTTGTCATAGTCATAATACTTGGAAATGGCGGGAAGCTTATCGGCACTTTCTTTATAAGTGACATGACCGTTTTTAGTTTCCCATTCTGTCATATAATTCCACTCTTTACGTGCATCATCCGGATAATTTAGAAAGAAGCTTTCGTTTGCATAGTAGTCAGACCAACCGGCATTGGGGGCAAAATCGCTGGGGTAGTAAGACTTTCCATAGTTACTTGCCGTCTTCATCTTCGCATTATGGTGGATGGCAAACATTACTTCATTGGGTTGTGCTTTATTGGCTTCTTTCCACAATTCTGCATATTCTTCGGTCAGGTACAAACCAGAGTTGTCTATGATGTCTTTAGCTGCAGCCGCTGCCAGTGAGTAATACTCTTGTCCTCTTTTCAAAGGCCAACCGGCCATTGTCATGTAAGCGTCTGCCAGACAAGCTTCGGCTGCCCATTTGGAAGGAGTAGAGCTGAAGCCGCTGCGACTTTTTGCCGGTAATATTTCTACTGCTTTTTTCAAGCTAGGAATAATCGCTTGATCATAGATTTCTGCAACAGCAGTTCTCGGCATGTACGTTGAAGCGTCTGTTTCTGCTAGAATTAGGGGTACATCACCATACATGCGTACCAAATAAAAATAAGAAAGTCCACGGAGGAAGTAAGCTTCTCCTAATACTTCTTCAAACTTCTTGGCTTGGTCTGCATTTTCCGGTAATACCGTCTTATTAATAAGTGTATTGGAGTGGTTGATAACGGCAAAAAATAGTGACCAAGTAGTATCGAAATCTGCAGTGTTGGCTGTGATATTGGGAGATAGTCTATAGTAATTGGCCAATTCATTATTTGCTTTTGCCGCACGATAAGTAATATCATCTGCACATACATTTATGCGTTGTAAACGGCAGTTAAAACCATAGTTCCCATTCCATAAATCGTTATAAAGTCCTGTTGCAGCTTGTTGAAGACCTGTTAGGTCCATGCTGGCAATGTAATCTTCATCAGTAATGAAAGACTGTGGCTCTTGGGTCAGGTCTACACAAGAAGTTGTCAGGAACATACTGCAGGCTATTGTTGCTATATATGCTAATTTTTTCATATTATTCTTGTTTAAAAGGTAAATCATTAGAATGCAAAATTTAAACCAATCAGATAATTACGGCTGTTAGGATATGAGCCCCAATCAACACCTTGTATCAGTGGGCTTCCCATTGTTGCTTCAGGATCCAGACCGGAATAGTTGGTGATATGGAACGGATTCTGGATGGAAACATAAAGTCGGAGATTGCTGATACCAAGTGATTTGCAGGCTAATTCGGGCAAAGTGTAACCCAAGGTGATACTTTTCATCTTGATAAAGCTTCCATTTTCTACAAAACGACTGCTGAATACTTTGTTTTCTGTGCCTCCTTGTACGAAACCCGGTACATCTGTATTTGTATTGGTTGGCGTCCAACGGTTCAAGAAGTCACGCATTGGAGTTACTGCAGCCATGTTCTGACCGGAAACTGTATTGAATCCCATTTGATGAGTTGCATTGTATATATCAAAGCCATGGAAACCTACCATAAAGAATGAGAAATCAAAATTCTTGTAATTGAAGCTATTGTTCCAACCCCAGTTAAATGTCGGTTGACCACAGCCGATGATACCTTGGTCTGCATCATTCAGTACTCCGTCTTTATTGGTATCTACATATTTAGAGTTACCAGCTACGACTTTATAGACTTCACCGTTTGTTTTGCCATTTGTTTGACCGTTGGCGTCTACGAATGGAGCGTTCACTTCATCTTCCTGCCAGATACCTCCGAAAGTATATCCCCAGAATGTACCTAATTTTTCACCTTCAATCATCTGGAATAATTGATTTTGGAAACTTCCGGCTTGCTGTTGGCGATGGTTAGCTGTAGGTATGCTGTTGAAAGTTCCTTTATTATGCGATAAAGTAACGTCGGTATGCCAGCTGAAGCCTTTACCGGTAAATGGGTCTGCACTGATTGTGAACTCTATACCAGTATTCTTGATTTCGCCAGAGTTCATCAACAATGAGGGAAATCCCATGTGTGTTGGTTGTGCCAGATCCAACAAAATATCTTTGGATAATTTGCTATACCAATCGGCAGTCAAGCGTATGCGACCGTTGAGTATACCAAAATCAACACCTGCATTGAACTGGTCGTTACGTTCCCATTTTAGGTAAGGAGCAGCAGGGCGGTCTACTTTATAAGAGGTGGAGCCATCACTATTTCTTATTGGAGTACGTTTGGAATAGGGGCGGTAAGCTTCTACAGCTTGGTTACCTACAGAACCATAACCGAGGCGAAGTTTCAATTGGTCGATAAAGCTGTTGTCTTTCAAAAAACTTTCTTGTTTCAAGTCCCAAGCCAAAGCTGCAGATGGGAAATAGCTCCATTTATCAACAAGACGTGAAGAACCATCTGCGCGAATAGATGCAGTAACCATGTAACGGTTCATAAATACGTAGTTTACACGTAACATACCTGACATTAATGTATTGATAACACGGTCGGAGCTATTGGTAGCAAGCTCTGCATTTGACCATGCCAAGTTGTTTATACCGATCCTATCAATATAATCCAAACCATAAGCAGTACCGGTATGATTGAAATTATTATCATAAGACTGTTCGAAAACAGCAGTTGCGTTGACACGATGATTAGCATTAAATTCTTTTACATAACTTAATGTGTTGGTGTTTAACCAGGAAGTGTTCCAGTAACTACGTGCTTGACCTTGCGATAAATTGCTATTCTTGAAAGCATAGTAACTTTTGTCATTTTGTACGGAAGTGTTTAGTCTATTGTCAAGCAGAACTCCCAGTTGTGAGCGGAAGCTCAAACCGTCCATGATGTCAAACTGGACATAACCTTGTATACGATTATTTATTGTCTTGTTGGCATTGTCTGCTTCCCAAATATGCCCCATTGGATTGTAAGTTGAACTACCCTCAAAAAATGAATTATTGTAGTTTCCATCTTCATCTTGCGGTTCAATAGTACTGGGAAAGTACATTGCTTGTTGGATTAAACCATCATATTCATTGACACGTGGAGTACTTGTTTCTCTGTAGTGACCATAGATGTTCATACCAGCTTTCAGCCATTTCTTGATTTTGGTATCTACTTTCAAACGCCAGCTGTAGATTTGGCTACTTGACTCCTTGATGATACCTTCATCGTTTTGATAGCGGAGAGATGCCAGGAAAGTAGTCTTTTCGCCACCACCTGCAATAGACATTTCATAGTTCTGTGTAACGGCAGGGCTGCGGAAGATTTCTCTTGAGTAATCATAACCTGCTTTGCCAGACTTGAAGGCTGCTAATTGCTCTGCACTATAATAGTGATTGTCGCCGTATCCAAAATATTCCTTACCATAGTCATTAACCAGGTTGGCATATTCATAGGTAGAAAGATTATCAGCATACTTGGCTACAGTCTTGATGTTGGCAAATGCATTAAAAGATACGGTCAATTTGTCTTGGGATGGGTTTTTGGTAGTAACCAAGATTACACCGTTTGCACCGCGAGAACCGTAAACAGCTGTTGCAGATGCGTCTTTCAATACTTCGATAGATTGAATATCGGAAGGATTCAACGACTGAAGGGAACCACCGATGAAACCGTCGATAACAACCAAAGGACCGGTTTCTGCTGTGATAGAGTTGATACCACGTACACGGATGGTATTGTCTTCAGTAGGATTACCGGAACCAGAGAGAACTGATACACCGGCCATACGTCCCTGCAATGCATCGGATACATTACCGGTCGGGGTATTCTTCAATGCATCTGCTGCTTTTACAGAAGCAACTGCACCGGTCAGGTCACTCTTACGTTGAACGCCGTAACCCACTACGACAACTTCCTGCAGCAATTGGCTGTCTTCTGCCAGTTTTACGTCGATTTTGGTCTTTCCGCCTACGGCAATCTTTTGTGTCTGATATCCGATATAGGAGAATACGAGAGTTGCGTTTGCCGGAACATTGGGAAGGGTGTAGTTTCCGTCAATGTCTGTGATACATCCGTTACTTGTTCCTTCCACCTGGATAGAAGCACCAATCACCGGACCTAAGTTGTCAGTCACTGTACCTGTTACTGTGAGATTCTGTGCATTGGCCTGCGTGGCAAATAGGACAGAAAGCAACATAATACCTAATGCTTTAAAGAAGCTGGATTTCTGTTTCATAAATATTAATTTAATTAGTTATTAATAAAGGTTGTTTCTTTGTTTTGTACTCACTTCAGAGTTGAATCACATCGCAAATGTAGGGGATGGAATATACAAATGCATTAGTTAATAGTTCGCAAAAAGTACGAATTCGTACAAAACTTGCGAACTATACCACTCTTGTACTTTTATTCCCTTTCACTTTGGTTCTTTGCTTCCTTCACCTCTTCCAGTAGGGCAGAGAGCGTTTTTACCTTGTCCGGATGGGCTTCTGCCACATTGTCTTTTTCGGACGGATCAATGGAAAGATTGTACAGTTGGGGCTGCGGGGCGTTGCCCATTTCTATTTTTGTCCAATACTCCAGTGCCGGCTTGTCGCTGGGCTCTATGTATTTCCAGTCTCCTTGGATAATGGAGAGTGTATTGTCCAGATTCTGTTGTACAATATAGTCACATCCGGCAGTATCGGTTCCCAGGAAGTTGTTGAGCTGGTCGCGGCTG
>ERZ780141.1541-NODE-1541-length-13321-cov-2.561134_pt1 | contig 13321 bp, 10 predicted proteins | sample MGYA00433080_ERZ780141 | MGnify/ENA primary metagenome ERZ780141 (study PRJEB29588, sample SAMEA2154047) | human gut metagenome | biome: human gut; feature: human-associated habitat; material: faeces | place: Denmark | collected 2008/2010 ... | reverse complement strand
TATCAATATAACCGCCGTCTTCGGTCTGTATAATTACGGTTGCGCTGCCGCTTGAAACAGCTGTAACCATCCCTGTATTATCAACTTTAACAACATTTTCATTAGATGAAGAAAAAGTAACATTTTTATTAGATGCATTGTCAGGTGTAATCACATAAGTAAGTCTGTTTTCATCACCAACATTCATTGTAATCGACTTAAAATCCATACTTACACCCTCTACCTGCTGGGTAATTATGAAATTACAATAAGCAACCTTGCTTGTGTCGGCTGCGGATGTCGCACTTACATAAGTCTCACCCGGACCTACAAATGTTACAAGTCCGTTCTGGTCAACGGTAACAACCGCAGGATTAAGAGAGGACCATATAACAGTATTATCAACACCATCCGTCTCAGGGGTTATAGTTGCTTTTAACTGATACTTTTCCAAAGACATCTGTGCCGTAACACTTTCTTTGTCAAGATAGATTCCTGTAACACCTTCTGTTACATAGAAATCAGCAGTTGCAATAAACAAACCGTCATCGGATACGACTGTTACGGTTGCCTTACCGCCTGATACTGCCTTGATTTCAGCTAACTGCTGCTGTCCTTCTGTTGTAGCAGGAGTTACTGAAATGATTCCGTTGTCCGATGATACCCAGCTGAGTTTGGTATTATCAGGAACTGTTGACTCACCAAGGTTTAAAAATGCGGTGATATATATACTATTGCCTTTTTCAATAGAAATTTCTTTGGTAATCTGGGCACCATTATACAAAAGTGCCAGACTGTTTACAGGATTAAGTACATTGACACGGCAGGAATATGTCTTGACGACACCGTTAATTTCCTGGGATGCAATTAATGTTGTATATCCTGTGTTGCCCTGTGACAATGCGGTAACTGTTACTGTAAGTCCGTCATCTTCAACATTGAAAGATGCAACAGCAGGATCTGCGATTGACCAATGTACAGGGGTTGTTGTATTGGTAACTGTAGCTGTTACTTTCTGGGAATCACCAATGTTAAGGGAAATCTCTGATGTGGAAAGAGAGATACCATCAATGACGCTTACGGTAACCGTTCTTGTATCGCCACGCCATGTAACGGAAATATCGGCTGTTCCTGTTCCTACGGCATTGAACATACCTGTTGTCTGGTCATAATATATTATATTATTATTGCTTGAAGCATAATTAACCTCAGATGGTTTGGCAGATGTTGTAAAAGATAACTTATCACCCACAAGAACTGTTGTGTTTGGTGAATTTACAACATAAGGTACCTTTACCGTAATAGAATCACCTGCATTACCTGAATAATCACCCTCTTTACAGCTTGCATATGCTGTTGTTGTACCGGCATATATACCCTGTACAATACCATTGCTTACTGTTGCAACTTCCGGATCGTCTGTCCACCAGTATACATCAGAAGCTGAATTGCTGTTTGTGGCAATTGTTTTTGATTCATTCTGATTAACAGTGATTTCATCATCAATAATAGATACACCTACTGTTATCTGAAAACTGTAAGATAAAGAATCAGAAGGTATTGAAGCTGTTATTGTAGCGGTTCCTCCGCTTACTGCCGTAATTGTAGCTACCCCTCCGTTATGAGACTGTCCCACATCTTTTGCAACAGATACAACGCTACTGTTAGATGAAGACCATTCTACATTCTTGGTAGATGCAGCATTACATGTAACGGTTCCATATGCTCCGGCTGTAAGTATACCGTTTATGGAACTGTAATTAACAACAAGAGGAACTGTGACGGGAACAGATTTACTTGCGCTTGTTCCATCCGTTAATGAATACTTAACAACAAGGTTAGTCTTTCCGGCTCCTTTGGAATATACCATACCGGCTCCTTCATTATTACTTACCGTTGCAACTTCCGGATCATTCATGGACCAGTTCCATCCTACGATTCCGGCATCATTGTCAAGATTTAAAGCTACACTGGCTGTAATTGCCTGTGAATTCTGACCTTCTGTGAAATTAATACTTGCAAGATTAACTGTAAGCTGTACCGTACTTGCCTTAACAATTACTACAAATATAACGGTTAGAATTACTATAGCAACGAGTGCTGATGACGCTTTCCAGTGTTTTTTTATAAGATTAAGAAATTTCATTAAAAACCTCCAAATGTACATAATTATACTTATGTATTTTTTATCGGTATAACCGAAGTTAATATTAACACTTTTTTACAAAAATGACCATAATAAATATATATTTTCTTGCTTTTTTTGTAGGAATAAAACATAATAATGTAAGACTTAGTAAAACAAGGAGAGATTGATGTGAATATATATGACATTGCAGAGCCGGCGTATCAATCGCTACCGTTTCAAGAGTAATCAATAATGATAAAAAAGTCAGTAAATCTACAAGGGACAGAGTCCAAAAGATTATCGAAGATAATAATTTTATAAAAAAAAGCGATTACAGCAGGCATACCAATAATACGATTGTTTATATGTGTTCAGGTACAGACAGTGGTGATATGGCAGATAAAATCACCTATTTAAGCGATTCATTATACAAAAGCGGATACAAAACTGCTATCGCCTGCTGTAATCAGGATGAAACTGCAAAAAAAAATATGCTCGAACGTTATTTAAGCGAAAATTTTTCAGGAATAATAATTGATGGACACGATTTCCTTACATATTCCATTGAAGAAAATATCAACCTGCTTAAAGAAATAACCATACCGTCGGTAATAATTAACGGGTATTTTGATAATGTGGATAATGTAAATCTGTGTTATGTTAATAACAATATATCTTCATTTATTGAAAATATAGCTAAAGAATATATCAGAAAAGAGAAAAAGAAAATACTCTTCTTATTTGAAAGAATGTCTTTTGGCGTAAAAAATATACTTACAGGACTTCATAATGCTTACGATTTTGCAGGTATGGATGCAGACCCCGATTTCACTCAGCTGTGCCGTGATATGTCATATGTTGAGAAATATATCAATACCCTTATAGATAAAGAAAAGATTCCTGATGTTGTACTGTGCAAAAGCGAAAAACTGGCAGCTTATGCTTCAATTATATTACAAAAGAAAAATTATAAAATACCGGAAGATATTGAAATTCTTTGCGTGGGAGACTCAGAGATATGCAGCCTTGTAAAACCACAGCTTACATCTGTAGATATTAAGTCGAAGGAAATCTGTGATACTGTTATTAATGTGCTTATAGGTAAAATTAATAAGAAAACAGTTCCGGTAATCAGTATAATTAATGTTGAGTTATTAAAAAGAGAGTCCACACTGTGAACTCTCTTTTTATAAAATGAATTTCTATTCGTTAAATTCTACTTTTACGAAAAAACCTCTGTCAGTCCTGTCAATTCCAATTACGGTTCCACTTTTTGATTTTATTCTTTCAGGAAATTTATAATTTCTCGACATCGCAACCGCAGGCTCTATTGTGTAATACCAGCTTGAAGGAAGAACTCCTTCTGTTATGTTTACTATATCTCCCGCTTTAACGAGGTTCTCCCGTTCCATTTTAAATTCTTCAACTCTCAAGATTATTCCTCATCAGGCATATCCCAGTTATGGTACACGGCCTGAACATCGTCATCATCATCAAGAAGATCAAGAATACGGTTCATCTGCTTAATATCAGCCGGGTCTGTAAGTTCTACCCATGTCTGAGGAATCATGGTTACTTCAGCCTGATCAAGTTTAAGACCTGCTTTTTCCAAAGCTTCTCTTACAGTACCGCAGTCATCAGGGTTAGTAAGAATCTCAAAGGCATCTTCATCTTCATCATTAAAATCATCGGCACCTGCGTCAAGTGCTAACATCATAAGTTCGTCAGAATCCATGCTGCACTCTTCTTTATTGATGAGAATCTGTCCCTTTGTATCAAACATAAAAGAAACACATCCCGGAGTACCGACATTACCGCCACCCTTTGTAAAAGCATTTCTTACATTAGAAGCAGTACGGTTCTTGTTATCTGTTAATGTTTCTACGATAATTGCTGTGCCATTAGGTCCGTATCCTTCATATGTAATTGCAGTAAAGTTAGCTGCATTGGCGTCTCCCGCAGCCTTTTTGATACTTCTGTAGATAGTATCGTTAGGCATATTGTTTGATTTAGCTTTTGCAATTACATCTCTTAACTTACTGTTATTGTTAGGATCCGGTCCGCCCTCCTTAACAGCAACCATCAATTCTTTACCAAGACGGGTAAAAATCTTACCCTTGGCAGCATCATTTTTCTCTTTTTTATGCTTAATATTTGCAAATTTTGAATGTCCTGACATAAAAACCTCCTATTTATCTTCAGGTTTTAAATCTTTAATACTAAAGCTGTATCGTCCCATCTTATCTTTTCCAAGACATACACACTTAACAACATCGCCAAGTGTAAGGACATCTTCAACATGTTCGATTCTATCTTTGCTTACTTTGGAAATATGAATCATTCCCTCTTTGCCAGGGGCAAACTCAACAAAGGCACCAAACTCTTTAATGCTTATTACTTTACCTTCAAGGACAAGTCCTTCTTCGTAATCAGTAACAATGGTCTGGATATATTTAACTGCCTTATCCATCGCTTCTTTGTCAGTTCCGCATACAGATACCGCACCATCATCTGTTATATCAATCTTAACGCCTGTTTCTTCAATTATGGCATTAATTGTCTTACCTCTCTGACCGACAACATCACCAATCTTAGCAGGATCAATCTGAATCTGAATAATTTTTGGAGCATATTTGCCAACTTCCTTACGAGGTTCTGCAATTGCTTTACTCATACAGTTATCCATGATAAAGAATCTTGCTTCACGGCATCTTGCAATAGCACCTTCAACAATCTGTCTTGTAAGACCATGAATCTTAATATCCATCTGGATTGCTGTGATACCATCCTTTGTACCTGTTACCTTAAAGTCCATGTCTCCAAAGAAATCTTCAAGTCCCTGGATATCTGTCAAAAGTACAAAGTCATCATCTGTCTCACCTGTTACAAGACCGCATGAAATACCGGCAACCATTTTCTTAATAGGAACACCGGCAGCCATTAATGACATACATGATGCACATGTAGATGCCATTGAGGTAGAACCGTTTGACTCAAATGTTTCCGAAACAGTTCTTATTGCATATGGAAATTCTTCTACTGAAGGAAGAACAGGTATAAGTGCTCTTTCTGCTAAAGCACCGTGACCGATTTCACGACGTCCCGGACCTCTTGAAACCTTTGTCTCGCCTACCGAATAAGCAGGGAAATTATAGTGGTGCATATATCTCTTTGATGTTTCCTGATCATTAAGGCCATCTATCTTCTGTGCATCTGAAAGAGGTGCAAGTGTACATACGTTACAAATCTGAGTCTGGCCTCTTGTAAACATTGCAGAACCATGAACTCTTGGAATGATATCAACTTCTGCGGCAAGTGGACGGATCTGTGTAATTTCACGTCCGTCAGGTCTCTTGTGGTCTTTAAGAATCATCTTACGGACTGTTTTCTTTTCATACTGGTAAACAGCTTCGTCAATAAGTGGAAGCCATTCTTCTTTATCAGCAAACTTTTCACAGAGCATATCTTTGAGGTTTCTGACTCTTTCTTCTCGAACCTGCTTTTCAGGTGCAAACATTACTACTTCCATTTCAGCAGGTGGAACAATTTCTTTAATTGCTGCAAATAATTCCTCAGGAATAGCACAGCTTGTATATTCGTGTTTTGGTTTGCCGCATTCAGCAACAATCTTATCAATAAATGCAATTATCTGCTGATTAACCTCATGAGCCTTGTAAATTGCTTCAATCATTCTGGCTTCAGGTATCTCATTGGCACCTGCTTCAATCATAATTACTTTTTCTCTTGTAGAAGCAACTGTTAATTTAAGATCAGATACTGCCATCTGACTTCCTGATGGGTTGATTACGAATTCTCCGTCAATCATACCTACCTGTGTGGTAGCACAAGGTCCGTCAAAAGGAATATCAGAAATTGCAACCGAAATTGCAGAACCAAGCATTGCTGTAAGTTCCGGACTGCAATCAGGGTCTACTGACATTACAAGGTTATTGATTGTAACATCATTTCTGTAATCCTTAGGAAACAGAGGTCTCATAGGTCTGTCAATTACTCTTGATGTAAGAATGGCATTTTCAGAGGCCTTTCCCTCTCTCTTGTTAAATCCGCCGGGTATCTTACCGACAGCATATAATTTTTCTTCGTATTCTACGCTGAGTGGGAAAAAATCAACACCATCCCTTGGCTTTTCAGAAGCTGTTGCCGTAGATAACACAACAGTATCACCATAGTGCATAAATGCTGCACCGTTAGCCTGCTTCGCAACTCTGTCAACATCAACTGTAAGAGTTCTTCCGGCTAAATCCATACTAAAACTTTTGTACATATTTCTCTCCTTATTTGGCATACGCCTTATTATTATTTACAGAAGCCCGAAACTACTGAAAAAAACAGAAAGGCGCCGTTCTTTTCAGTGGTCTCGTATAACTTCTGTATCAAAAAACAGGGGACGGAAACTCCGTCCCCATATCGAAATTATTTTCTAATTCCTAAACGAGCAATAAGTTCACGATATCCTTCAATATCATTTTTCTTAAGATATTCAAGTAAGCCTCTTCTCTGTCCAACCATCTTAAGAAGACCTCTTCTTGAATGATGATCCTTCTGGTTTACCTTTAAGTGCTCTGTGAGTTCTTTGATTCTTTCTGTGAGTAATGCAATCTGTACTTCTGGAGATCCTGTATCTCCTTCTTTTCTTCCATACTCAGCAATAATCTGTGTTTTCTTTTCTTTAGAAATCATTATAATTTCCTCCTTAAATTTTAATTATCGCCTGACACCAAGAATCAGGTCGGAGTGTCCCGAATCTGAGCATCGGCTGGTCAAATACTCATTTATATTACCATAAAGAATAATTAATGGCAAGTATTTTCTGATTAGTGCTTGTTATCCTCTTACAAAGGCTATATCTGCTTCAAGCTGTTTCTTTAATCCGTTAACCGAATCAAATTTCTGTTCAGGACGTATAAATTTCTTCAGTCTGATAATTACATCCGAATCATATACATCCTCATCAAAATCAAGTACAAATGTTTCAACGGTAACATAAGTTCCGTCATCGATTGTAGGTCTGATTCCAATATTCGTAACGCCTTTATACATGAGATTGTCAATTACTACTTCAGATTCGTAAACACCATATTCAGGTAATATTTTATTTGGAGAAGGTATCAGATTAAGGGTAGGAAAACCGATTGTTCTTCCCAGCTGTTTACCGTGAACTACTTTTCCTTTGAAAAAATAATCATAACCCAGAAGTTTTTTTACAGTTGACAGGTCTGATTTTTCTATTTCATTTCTTATCCATGTGCTGCTTATCTCTGTATTATTATAAGTTTCTTTTTCGATAACATATGAACTGTAGCAATATTTATCTTCGTATGCTTTTAACAATGCTGCATCCCCCGACCTGTTTTTTCCGAATCTCCAGTCGGCACCTATTACAACAAATTTGGCATTAAGTTTTTCTTTCAGGAAGTATTTTAAAAATTCTTCCGGCAACATTCCGGCAATTTCATTGTCAAAGGGATATTCATAAAGTACATCTATGCCGTATTTTTCACAGATATATGCACGTTCATCCGGTGTCGTTATTGCTTTTTGCGGTTTTACGTTCCAGTTATCCATATTAAAAGTACAAAGGACTACCTTAATTCCCTGCTCGTGACCAATTCTGACAGCTTTTTCGATAAGAAGCCTGTGCCCGTTATGAATACCGTCAAACTTACCAAAAGTCACTACTGTATTTTCTTTTGAAATAAAGTTTTTATCTTTAACATATAACATACAATTACTCTTTTCCGTGATTTATTGGACAGGGAACATTTTTTTCGGTTTATAACTGTGCGAGACCTCATCATATCCGTATATTCCGGCAAATACACCATCTGACAGATATACTTTAATATTATTGCCTTTAAATTCCGGGAGAATAATCATATTTCCGTTTTTTACAAGCATTTCATTTCTTCCGGATACATTCACGGCAGGATAATCATTAAAAAAACTGTCCGTTGGCATTATAAGTGAAGCAATATTGTTATCTGCCACACATTTTGATATTTCAGATAATCTGACTGCATTTTCAATGTTAAAAATTCCGGTTCTGGTTCTTACAAGTGATTTCATTGTACCACCGGTGTTAAGTTTCTCTCCGATATCACGGCATAATGAACGGATATATGTTCCTTTGGAGCATTTCACTGTCATTGTAACTTCGGGAATATCTATTTTTTCGATTATTATGTCATAGATAAATACTCCCCTTGGTTTTCTTTCTATTTCAACACCTTTTCTTGCAAGATCACATAATTTTTGTCCATTTACTTTAAGTGCCGAATACATAGGAGGGACCTGATTGTATTTACCGACAAATGAATTTATGGTTTTTTCGATATCTTTTGCTGTCACATTAACAGCTTTACGGCTTAATATTTTCCCTGTGGCATCTTCGGTATCGGTGGATATTCCCAGTAAAAGTACTGCCCTGTACTCTTTGCTTTTATCGGTTATCATATCGCAAAGTCTGGTAGCATTGCCAAGGCATACAGGAAGAACTCCTGTTGCTTCAGGGTCAAGTGTTCCTGTATGTCCGATTTTTTTCTGGTGTAAAATCCCACGAAGTTTTGCTACAACATCGTGGGATGTGAATCCGGATTCTTTATATACATTAATTATTCCGTTATACATTTTTCAACCTGTTTTTTCAATTCTGTTATTACTTTTTTTACTACTTCTTCATAAGGAATTCCTGCGGTAAAACCTGCTGCACGGACATGTCCGCCTCCACCGAAGCAGTTAGCAATAATATTAACGTCTACCTTGTCTACAGATCTTAAACTTCCTTTAATCGTATGGTCAGGAAGCTCGTACATAAATAAAGCCACTTCAACACCCTCAGTAAACCTTAACTGGTCTATAATTCCTCCAAGATCTCTTCCCGGCACATTGTGTTCCGATAAAACATCATAAGGCAGATAAGAATATATAAGTTTTCCGTCAAGCACAAGCCTGCTGTTAATCAGTGCAAGTCCCAGCATATAATTCTGGATATAAGTTTTTCTGAAAAAAGTGTCATCTATTATTGAAGTGTAATCAATACCTTTCGACATCAGTTCTCCTGCAATTTCCATAGTACGTTTTGTTGTGCACTGGTATTTCAATACACCCGTATCATGTATGATTCCCGTATATAATGCTTCTGCGGTATTTTTAGATATTTTACTACTGTCTAATAACTCATAAAGTACTTCGCAGGTGGAACTTAAATCAGGAAGTACGTGATTTATATCTGCAAATGCAAGATTACATGTATGATGATCTATGCATACTGTTTTATCAGCATTCTTAATAACAGGACGTATAAAATTAGCGACTCTTTCAATGTCACCACAGTCCAATATAATAAAAACATCATGTTTTTTATCATTGTCACAATCATGCAATACTTTATCGCTGCCATTAATAAAAGAAAAGCACTTTTCAAACTCCTCGAGATATACGGTAGCTTCTATATTCTTGTAATTATCGCAGATATAATTATAAAGTCCCAAAGTTGAACCCACACAGTCACCGTCAGGTCTGACATGTCCGGTTATTCCTATATTTTTAACATTCAAAAGTATTTCATCAATACTATTTATCATTTCCATTTACCTCATCAATCAGTCTTGACATATTAACGCCATATTCAATCGACTGGTCAAGTATAAAAGTTATTTCAGGAGTATTCCTTAAATTGACTGTCTTAGCCAAAAGTGTTCTGATATAAGAAGCGGCACTCTTTAAACCGGTTATAGTGCTGTCCTGGGAGTCTTTATCTCCCAGAACACTTATATATGCTTTACAGGTTTTTAAATCAGGTGCCACATCAACCGCAACAACAGATGTCATCGGATTGATTCTGGGATCTTTTATTTCGCTGCGAATTATATTACTGAGTTCTCTTAGAACCTCATTATTAACTCGTGTCATTTTAATACTGTTTTTACGCAAATCAATCACCTCTATCTTGGAATTTCCACCATTGTGTAAACTTCCATCATATCGCCTTCTTTAATGTCATTAAACTTTTCAAGAACAATACCACATTCATATCCGGCTTTAACTTCTTTAACATCATCTTTAAATCTTTTTAACGAAGCAATTGGTCCGTCATAAATCAAATCATCACCACGGGTTACTCTTACAGATGAATTCTTTGTTACCATACCATCTAATACATAAGAGCCGGCTATTGTACCAATTACAGATGCTTTATATGTCTGTCTTACCTCAACTGTACCAATAACCTTTTCCTCATATTTTGGATCAAGCATACCCTTCATAGCTGCTTCCACGTCTTCAATAGCCTGATAAATTACACGATAGAGACGTAAGTCAACATTTTCTCTTTCGGCAATATCACGGGCCTGATTATCAGGTCTTACGTTAAATCCGATAATAATGGCATTTGAAGCAGACGCAAGGATAACATCGGATTCATTGATTGCACCGACACCGGCATGAATTACTTTAACAATTACTTCATCATTTGAAAGTTTCACAAGACTCTGCTTAACGGCTTCCACGGAACCCTGCACATCAGCTTTAACGATAATGTCAAGTTCCTTAAGGTTACCCGCCTGAATCTGTGAGAATAAATCTTCAAGAGACATTTTTGATTTAGTTTCTTCAACAAGTCTGTTCTTGCCTTCTGCGATAAATGTTTCGGCAAATGTCTTTGCTTCCTTATCTGTCTTTGGCGAGATGAAAATATCACCTGCATTAGGAACATCATTAAGACCGATAATTTCTACAGGAGTTGATGGACCTGCTTCATTGATTCTTCTTCCCTTATCATCGATCATTGCCCTTACTTTACCATGACATGGTCCTACTGCAATAAAATCACCTACATGTAAAGTACCTTTCTGGACAAGGATTGTTGCTACAGGGCCTCTTCCTTTATCAAGTTTAGCTTCTATCACAAGACCTCTTGCTTTTCTGTTAGGGTTTGCCTTTAATTCACGCATTTCAGCTGTAAGTAAAAGCATTTCAAGAAGGTTATCGATACCTTCTCCGGTATGAGCAGATACAGGACAAAAAATTGTAGAACCACCCCAGTCTTCAGCAATAAGATCATATTCTGTAAGTTCCTGTTTAACACGCTCAACATTGGCACTTGGCTTATCAATTTTGTTTACTGCAACTACAATATCAATTCCTGCTGCTTTAGCATGGTTAATAGCTTCAACAGTCTGTGGCATAACACCATCGTCTGCTGCAACTACAAGTATTGCAATATCTGTTGATTTAGCACCACGAAGACGCATGGCAGTAAATGCTTCATGTCCCGGAGTATCAAGGAATGTTACACTCTGTCCGTTTACATCTACTGTGTAAGCACCGATGTGCTGGGTAATACCACCGGCTTCTTTTTCTGTTACTTTGGATGATCTGATAGCATCAAGAAGTGATGTTTTACCATGATCAACGTGACCCATAACGCATACAACAGGTGGTCTTGGCACAAGTGTATCTTCAGGATCATCCTCATCCTTGAGAAGTTCTGCTATAACATCTACTTTAACTTCATGTTCGCATATACAGTTATATTCAAGGGCAATTTCTTCAGCCGTTGCAAAATCAATATCCTGATTGATTGTAACAATCTGTCCTTTAAGGAATAAATTCTTAACAAGGGCTGTAGGCTGGACTTTCATCTTATCGGCAAGTTCCTTGATTGTAAGTGTATCAGGAAGAATAAGTGTCTTGATTACGTCTTCATCGGCTTCTTCTTTTTTCTTCTTGTTAAGAAGATTCTTTTCAAGAGCCTTTGTATTTTCAAGCTTTTCCGTCTTATCGCGGAAATCATTATTCTTCTTACGATTGTTCTCTCTGTCTCTGTTACGCTGGTCTTTTGCTTCTCTGTCTTTTAAAGCATCAGCTCCGTCAAATGCACCGGAATTTCTATCATCTCTTCTTGCAGGTCTGTCATTGTTTCTCTGTGGTCTGCTGCCGTTATCTTCTTTGTTAAATTCAGGCTTTCCACCCTGGAATTTATCATTAAATCTTCCGCCATTTCTTGCAGGTCTGTCATTATTTCTCTGTGGTCTGTCTCCCTGGTTTCTGTCACCATAAGGTCTGTCACCGTTTCTTGCAGGTCTGTCTCCCTGGTTCCTGTCGCCATAAGGTCTGTTATTGTTTCTCTGTGGTCTGTCTCCCTGGTTACGGTCGCCATAAGGTCTGTCACCGCTTCTTGCCGGTCTGTCTCCCTGTTGTTTATCCGGTTTTACATTAACCCTGTCACTTGGTCTTATGGCACCTTGTGGTCTTTCTAAAGGACGGATTCCCTGTGGCCTGTCAATAGGTTTTTCATTTCTTCTATTGTCATTGGAACCATTACGGTTTCTGTCCCTGTTATTATTTTTACGCTGTGAATCCCTGATATCCTTCCGTCCGCTGTTTTGTGGGTTATATACGGAAACGATTTTTTTCTTGACAGGTGCGTCCTGCTTAGGAGCCTGTGCTGATTCATCTTTGGTCTGTTCTTTAGTCTGTTCTTTAGTCTGTTCTTTAGTTTCTTTGACTTCCTTAGCCTCTTTAAATTCAGGCTTATTTTCTGTAACCGGCTTCTGTTCTTTCTTGACAAACTGCTTTTTAGCTAAAGCAATTTCATCTTCAGAAACAGAATTGCTGGATGTTTTAATCTTCTCGTTTTTTGATGATAAAAATTCAAGTAATTCTTTTGAATTAATATTCAGTTCTTTTGCTAATTCGTGTACTCTCATTAAGCTAATCTAAACCTCCAAATCCCTATCCGGGCATTTATTTATTATCTATTTTTTCATATTTTGAAATTATTGCTTTTGCAAAATCTTCATCAATGATTCCAACTGATGTTCTAAGTTCCTGTCCTATTGAATGACCAAGACTAACTTTATCCGAATACATTATTACAGGAATATTATAGAAAAAACATTTGTTAGAAAAAAGTTTTTTAGTGTTATTTGAAGCATCCTCCGAAACGATAACAAGTTTTGCTTTATTTTCTTTTACCGCTTTTTCAGTTGAGAACTCTCCGCTTACAACTTTACCTGCTCTCTTTGCCAGTCCAATCATAGACAAAATACTATCTTGACTCAATATTATTCATCTCCTTAATCAGTTCATCATATACATTTTCCGGTATCTTCATCTTAAGTGAACGATCAATGCCTTTGTTTTTTATAGCTTTGGCAAGACAACCGGCTGTCTTACAGATATATGCACCAC
>ERZ780141.1540-NODE-1540-length-13322-cov-2.172006_pt1 | contig 13322 bp, 10 predicted proteins | sample MGYA00433080_ERZ780141 | MGnify/ENA primary metagenome ERZ780141 (study PRJEB29588, sample SAMEA2154047) | human gut metagenome | biome: human gut; feature: human-associated habitat; material: faeces | place: Denmark | collected 2008/2010 ... | reverse complement strand
GGATGTTTCCCGTCATTTTTTCAACAAGGAATTTATAAAAAAGCAGATGGATGCTTTGGCATATTATAAATTGAACCGTCTGCATCTGCATCTTACTGACGCTGCGGGCTGGCGTATTGAAATAAAAAAATATCCCCGTCTGACAGAATTTGCGGCATGGCGTGAGTTTCCTACCTGGAAAGAATGGTGGAATAACGGACGACGGTATGAAGAAGAAGGCAGTAAAGATGCTCACGGAGGTTATTATACTCAAGATGATATCCGCGAACTGGTGGCATACGCTCAGGAACGTTTTATTACTGTTATTCCTGAGATAGAGATGCCTGCGCATTCGGAAGAAGTACTGACTGCTTATCCTGAGTTGTCTTGTACACACGAACCTTACAAACAAGCCGATTTCTGTGTCGGTAATGAAAAGACTTTTGAGTTTCTGGAAAATGTGTTGACAGAGGTAATGGAACTTTTCCCGTCCGAATATATTCATATAGGAGGGGATGAGGCAGGTAAAGCCTCATGGCCCACTTGCAAACTGTGCCAGGCACGTATGAAAAAAGAAGGCTTGAAAGATGTGAACGAGTTACAGAGTTATCTGATTCATCGTATTGAGGTCTTTTTGAATGCCCACGGACGTAAATTATTGGGTTGGGATGAAATATTGGAAGGTGGTTTGGCGCCTAATGCTACTGTCATGTCATGGCGTGGCACGGAAGGGGGAATGAAAGCGGTTGATTCCGGCCACATGGCTATTATGAGTCCGGGTGAGTTCTGCTATTTTGATTCTTATCAGGATGCTCCTGATTCCCAGCCGGAAGCAATAGGAGGCTATCTGCCTTTGTCCAAAGTTTATTCATTTAATCCTGTACCCGATACTTTGAGTGCGGATAAAGTCCAGTTGGTGTATGGAGTACAAGCTAATTTATTCACAGAATATATTCCGACTCCGGAACATGCGGAAATGATGATTTATCCTCGTATTCTTGCCTTGGCGGAAGTTGCTTGGAGTGCCCCTTCTGTGAAGAACTATGATGATTTTCATATTCGTGCATTGAAAGAGGTAGAGGCATTGAAAGCTGAAGGATACCATCCTTTTGAATTGAAAAATGAGATAGGAAATCGTCCGGGAGCGGATCAGCCCGTACAGCATTTGGCAGTAGGTAAGAAAGTGGCTTACGGACCGGATGCCGCTTATTATCCCGGCTATTCGGCCGGTGGTGACAGTGCCTTGGTAGATGGTGTGATCGGAGGCTGGACTTATGGTGACAGGCGTTGGCAAGGTTTTATAGACAAGAAAAGAATGGATGTGACCATTGATATGGAAAAAGAAACAGAAATTCATTCTGTTGGAGCAGACTTTATGCAGGTGTGTGGACCTGAAGTCTTTATGCCTTCAGAAGTGATCATTTCCGTTTCCAATGATGGTAAGGAGTTTACGGAACTGAAGCGCATGGAGCACAAAGTAGTGAAGGATGACAAAGTGACTTTCATCAACTTTGGTTGGGAAGGAAATGCCAAAGCACGTTACATACGTTATCAGGCATCTTCGGGTGAATTCGGAGGTTTCTTGTTTACAGATGAAATTGTAGTGAAATAATAGAACTTATATAAACAACAAATAGCATGAAGAAACAAATTTTGTTATCGGCTGTTCTGGCTTGTATCTCAGTTTTTTCTGCGGCAGCACAGAAAGAGCCGGTAGATTATGTAAACCCTTTTGTGGGTACTACTAATTACGGTACGACAAATCCCGGAGCATTAACTCCTCATGGAATGATGTCGGTGACTCCTTTCAATGTGATGGGGGTTCCCGAAGGGGATAAGGATAAAGACAAGCAATGGTGGTCCACTCCATACGAATTCAATAATAAATATCTTACCGGCTTTGCGCACGTTAATCTTAGCGGGGTAGGCTGTCCGGAATTGGGATCATTGTTATTAATGCCTACCACCGGCAAACTGGATGTGGATTATCATAATTATGGAAGCTTCTATCAAGGTGAAACTGCAAATCCGGGTTATTATACCAATATACTGGATAAATACAATGTGAAATGTGAACTGACTGCCACCCCACGTACCAGTATGGCACGCTTTACTTTTCCTGCCGGACAAAGCAATATCTTGTTGAATCTGGGAGAGGGATTGACCAATGAGAGTGGTGCTACCGTTCGTTTTGTAAACGACCGTGAGATTGAAGGTACCAAATTGTTGGGAACTTTCTGTTATAATCCTCAGGCGGTATTTCCTATCTATTTTGTAATGCGTATCAACAAAGTACCGGCAAAACGCGGTTATTGGAAAATGATGCGTCCGATGGGTGTGGAGGCGCAATGGGACGATACAGCCGGTAAATACAAACTCTATACTGCTTATACAAAAGAAATAAGCGGAGATGATATAGGAGTGTGGTTTACTTACGATACCACAGCGGAAGAAGTGATTGAAGTCAGTATGGGCGTGTCTTTTGTCAGCATAGAGAATGCCCGTTTGAATCTGGAAAAAGAACAGCCTTTCGGTACAACATTCGACAAACTGCGTGCGGAAGCCCGTAAGAAATGGAACGATGATCTTTCCCGTATCAAGGTAGAAGGTGGCACGGAAGAACAAAAGGGAGTATTCTATACCGCTATGTATCACACGATGGTTCATCCGAATATTTTGCAGGATGTAAGCGGACAATATCCACAAATGGAGGGAGATAAGATTTTGACCACCAACCGTAACCGTTACACGGTATTCTCATTGTGGGATACTTATCGTAACTATCACCAGTTGATGACTTTGGTATATCCGGAGCGTCAGATGGATATGATTCACACCATGATGGGCATGTACAAGGAACACGGATGGTTCCCGAAATGGGAATTGTATGGTCGTGAAACATTGACGATGGAAGGTGACCCTTCTATTCCTGTTCTGGTAGACAGTTGGATGAAGGGATTGCAAGACTTTGACATTGACGAAGCTTATAAGGGAATGTATAAGTCGGCCACTACTCCGGGCAAGGATAATCTGATGCGTCCGGATAATGACGATTATATGTCCAAAGGGTATGTGCCGATGGAAAGTCAGTATGATAATTCGGTTTCTCATGCTTTGGAATACTATGTTGCCGACTATGCACTTTCTACCTTGGCGGAGGCTTTAGGTAAGAAAGAAGATGCGAAATTGTTCCGCAAACGTTCTATGGGCTATAAAAATTATTATAGCAAGGATTTCGGAACCTTGCGTCCGATAACTAAAGAAGGCAAATTCTATGAACCGTTTGATCCGAAAGAAGGAGCTAATTTTGCACCTAGTCCCGGTTTCCATGAAGGTAATGCATGGAATTACACTTTCTTTGTGCCTCATGATATCAATGGCTTGGTAAAGCTGATGGGGGGTGACAAGAAATTTGTTGATAAATTGCAAAGCGTGTTTGATGAAGGGAATTATGATCCGGCCAATGAACCCGATATAGCCTATCCTTACCTGTTCAGTCGTTTCAAAGGTGAAGAATGGCGTACACAGAAATTGGTGAAGGAATTGCTGGCTAAGTATTTCACAACTAAGCCGGATGGAATTCCCGGCAATGATGATACGGGTACGATGTCTGCATGGGCTATATTCAGTATGATGGGATTCTATCCGGATTGTCCGGGTGTGCCCGAATATACATTGACCACTCCTACTTTTGATAAAGTGACCGTTCAGCTTGATCCTAAATATTGGGGCAAGAAAGAATTGGTTATCAAGAAAGAAGGACAAGGGGATTATATAAAGGAAATCAGACTGGGCAATAAGAAGATTAATAAATATTTGATTTCGCATGATGATTTGATCAAGGCAGGTGAAATTACTTTTATAGTAACAGAAAATCCTAATAAGAAATAACTATGAATACGAAACGATTTTTGTGTGCTGCGTTAGGAGCTGTTTGTTATTTTGCTTTTTTGCAAGCGCAGGTACGTACAGAGCAGACTTTCGAAAAAGGGTGGAAATTTACGCGTGAAGATAATGCGGAATTTGCCAATCCCGGTTATAATGACAGTAAATGGCAGAACGTCACCGTTCCTCATGATTGGGCGATTTATGGTCCGTTCAGTATCAATAATGACAAGCAGGAAATGGCTATTACTCAAGATGGACAGACCGAGGCGATGGAACATGCCGGACGTACCGGAGGTCTTCCGTTTGTAGGAACCGGATGGTATCGCCTGAACTTTGATGCTCCCGGTTTTGAGAAAGGCAAGAAAGCGACTTTGATATTTGATGGAGCAATGAGCCATGCCCGTGTTTATGTGAACGGGCAGGAGGCCGGTTATTGGCCCTACGGTTATAATTCCTTTTATGTGGATGCGACCCCTTATCTGAAACCGGGTGAGAAGAACGAGCTGGCAGTCCGTTTGGAAAACGAGCCTGAATCATCACGTTGGTATCCGGGGGCCGGTTTGTACCGCAATGTTCATCTGGTAATCAATGAAGATACGCATATTCCTGCTTGGGGGACGTATGTTACCACTCCTGTGGTGACAGACAAATATGCAAAAGTGTCTTTGAAAACTTCTTTGGTTAGTCCCGAAGGAGCCAATAAGGATAATTACCGTATTGTGACGCAGATTAAGGATAAAAACGGCAAAGTGGTTGCTACCGGGGAAAACAAGTTGAGTGTTTTTGATAATGCTTTGTTTGAACAGGAGTTTGCAGTGGCTAATCCTGAGTTGTGGAGTCCTGATAATCCGGTTCTTTATACAGCTGAATCCAAAGTATATGAAGGGAATACCTTGAAAGACGAATATACCACCCGCTTTGGTATCCGTACTTTGGAGATTGTCCCCGGCAAGGGCTTTTTCCTGAATGGAAAGCTGACCAAATTCAAAGGGGTATGTAACCATCATGACTTAGGCCCGTTGGGAGGTGCTGTAAATGATGCCGCTATCCGTCGTCAGATTCGTATTCTGAAAGATATGGGTTGTAATGCCATCCGTACTTCTCATAATATGCCGGCACCCGAATTGGTGGAGGCTTGTGATGAAATGGGTATGATGCTGATGGTGGAGTCTTTCGACGAGTGGAAATCGGCAAAGATGGCCAACGGTTATCATAAAATATTTGATGAATGGGTGGAGAAGGATCTGACTAATCTGATCCGTCATTACCGTAACAATCCGAGTATTGTTATGTGGTGCATCGGTAACGAAGTACCCGACCAGTGGAATGGCAATAACGGACCAAAGCTTTCGCGTATGTTACAGGATATCTGTCATCGTGAAGATCCTATCCGTCCTGTAACACAAGGTATGGATGCGCCCGATGCCGTGGTAAACAATAATATGGCTGCTGTGATGGATGTGGCCGGTTTCAATTACCGCCCTCATAAATATCCAGAAAACTATAAGAAATTGCCTCAGCAGATTATTCTAGGTAGTGAAACAGCTTCTACAGTAAGTTCGCGTGGCGTCTATAAATTCCCTGTTGTCCGTCAGGCTATGAAGAAATATGACGATCATCAGTCTTCTTCTTACGATGTGGAACATTGTGGTTGGTCCAATTTGCCGGAGGATGACTGGATTTGGCATGAGGATAACGCATGGGGTATCGGAGAATTTGTATGGACGGGCTTCGATTATTTGGGCGAACCGACTCCTTATTATACTGATTGGCCCAGCCATTCTTCTTTGTTCGGTATCATCGACCTGGCCGGATTGCCCAAAGACCGTTACTATCTGTACCGCAGTCATTGGAACAAAGATGAAGAAACGCTGCATATCCTTCCTCATTGGACATGGCCGGGACGTGAAGGAGAAGTGACTCCTATCTTTGTTTATACAAATTATCCGTCGGCAGAAGTGTTTATCAATGGCAAGAGTCAGGGTAAGCGTACCAAAGATTTGACTGTAACGGCTGAAAATAGTGCGGATTCTGCTTCCATAGCAGATTTCAAGCGTCAGAAACGCTACCGTTTGATGTGGATGGATACAAAGTATGAGCCGGGAACCGTAAAAGTGGTTGCCTATAATGATAAGGGGGAAGCTGTGGCCGAAAAGGAAATCCATACGGCAGGCAAGCCCGACCATATAGAACTGGTTACAGATCGCAATGAAATAAAGGCTGATGGCAAGGATTTGTCATTTGTCACAGTAAGAGTGGTGGACAAAGAGGGTAATCTTTGTCCCGATGCGCAGCATCTCATCAAGTATTCTGTAAAAGGTGCGGGAACCTATCGTGCCGGTGCAAACGGAGATCCCACTTCATTGGAACTTTTCCATGTTCCGCAGATGAAAGTGTTTAACGGAATGATGACTGCTGTTGTGCAAAGTACTGATAAACCGGGAGAAATCATATTGACCGCAACAGGTAAAGGACTTAAATCAGGTAGGCTAGTTTTAATGAGTAAGTAAAAAGATTTGTTTCAATTTCCACTATCTGTGCCCCGCTTGATTTTATTAAGCGGGGCTTATTTATTAAAAAAAGTTGGAAAATAATTGGGGAAATCTGTTTTAGAAAGTGAAAAAGTTGCTATTTTTGTTGGCGAATTTAATATGCCAATTAAAAATCCTAACTTATCATAGTATCATGTTGACCCAAATCATTAACGCAAAGATTCTTACCCCACAGGGCTGGTTGAAGGACGGATCTGTCCTTATGCGCGACAATAAGATTTTAGAAGTTACCAATTGTGATTTAGCTGTTATCGGAGCCGAGCTGATTGACGCTAAAGGTATGTATGTTGTTCCCGGTGGTGTGGAAATCCATTGTCATGGTGGTGGTGGCGGTGATTTTATGGAAGGTACGGAAGAGGCTTTCCGTACAGCCATTAATGCTCACATGAAACATGGTACTACCAGTATTTTCCCAACGTTGTCTTCTTCTACCGTACCGATGATTGAGGCAGCTGCCGAAACTTGTACCAGGTTGATGGCGGAACCGGACAGTCCGGTACTTGGTCTTCATCTTGAAGGACATTACCTTAACATGAAGATGGCAGGCGGCCAGATGCCTGAAAACATAAAAGACCCGGATCCGAAGGAATATATTCCTATTGTAGAGAAGTGGGGCTGTATCAAGCGTTGGGATGCTGCACCCGAATTGCCGGGTGCCATGCAGTTTGGTAAGTATATCACAGGAAAAGGCATCTTGGCTTCTGTGGCACATACACAAGCCGAATATGAAGATATCCGTGCAGCCTGGGAGTCCGGTTATTCTCATGCTACACATTTCTATAATGCGATGCCGGGCTTCCATAAGCGTCGTGAGTATAAATATGAAGGTACAGTAGAAAGTATCTATCTGATAGACGATATGACAGTGGAAGGTAGCCGATGGTATTCATGTTCCTCCTACTATCTTGCGCCTGATATATAAGATTAAGGGTGTGGAACGTGCTTGTGTTATTACCGATGCTTTGGCATGTGCCGCCAGTGAAAGCAATGTAGCTTTTGACCCTCGTGTCATTATCGAGGATGGTGTGTGCAAATTGGCCGACCGTTCTGCTTTGGCAGGCAGTGTGGCTACCATGGACCGTTTGATCCGTACCTTGGTGCAAAAGGCAGAAATCCCATTGGAAGATGCTGTCCGTATGGCTTCGGAAACTCCGTCCAAGATTATGGGAGTATATGACCGCAAGGGCTCACTTCAGAAAGGCAAAGATGCCGATATCTTGATTCTTGACCAGGACTTGAATATCCGTGCCGTATGGGCAATGGGCAAGCTGGTCGAAGGAACTTGTACTTTGTAAGAACCGGCTGAATAAGAACGGAAACAGGACTTTATAAAATCTCCTTTCACACCAAACGGATTGTAATTCTATTGATTTACAATTTGTTATGGTGAAAGGAGATTTTCTTTAATTATAAAAACAATGCATTATGAACAAATATTTCTTTAGGTTTTCATTCTATTTTTTCATGGTAGTTCAGTGGTAAAACCACTGTTATATTTGTTTCATCATGATAGATGAATCAGCTTTTAGTATTGCATAATATATCCTCTTCTATCTCTTCTGTTGTTTCTTCATGGTATTCTTTGTAAATAACCCCTTCGTTCAGATAGTGGATAATATCACATATTTCCCTTAGCGAGGCAATGAGATGTGAGGAAATTATCACCGTCTTTTCTTTTGCTTTCAGTTGCCGGATGAGTCTTTTCATCAGGATACATCCCTTCAAGTCCACCCCATTGAACGGCTCGTCAAGAATAAATACGTCATTGTCTTGCAACAATAATGCCATAAATCCCAGTTTCTTTTTCATTCCGGTAGAATATTCGGCAGCATACCTGTCAAGGGGCAGTTGGAAAATTTCATTTAAATGTTGAATGGTGGGTGTATTGACCGGCAGACCTTTGGCCTTCATACAGAATTCCAAGTGTTCAAGACCCGTGATTTGGGAATAAAAGAAGTTGGATGCAGACAGATAACCTGTTTTTAAAGTTTTGCTTTTGGTTATGCTTCCGGTATAATCATAGATTCCCATTATACAATTGAATAAAGTAGTCTTTCCGGCTCCATTCTCGCCCACCAAGCCATATATTTTTCCGGGGTGATACTCCAAATGAATGCCGTTTAATACTTTGACCTTACCGAAACTTTTATGTAAATCATTCACTTCTATCATAATAATCTTTTTAAGCGTTTGTGCGCATGGCAGGTCAGCAATGCTGTAAGTGCTATGCCGGGTATTAAAATAATTGGAACAAAAAGAGAGCCTAAATAAAAAGGCATTAATATACTTAATTGCACAATAAACAGCAATAGGGGGGATGGGATGATATGGCGCAACATACCGATACCAATGGCATAAATTAAGGTGGCAGTATAATAAGATAAGAAAAAGAGGATTTCATCTTGGTCATAGGTAGACGCTATAAGCGCTAAGCTGAAAGGAATGGAGGTGATGAAAACATTCCATGCTATGCTTTTTAGTTGGAAAAGGCATAAAGTCTTGAAATTTTTGAAATGAAGAAGATATCTGTTGTCCATTGTTTGCAGATAGCCTGATGCCTGTACCAATCCCCATAGTATGAGACATATTTTGTTTATTTTTATATTTCCGTGTACGGTTCCTGCGGTTGCAAAAAGAAAGAGTAGGATATAGACCCAAAAAGATTGGCGGAACATTCGTATATATTCATAACTTCCTTTGTAAAGAAAAGGAAGACGGACAGGTTTGTGTTCCAGTTTTATTTTTTTCAGGCAAGGTAATAAGGCGGCGAACAGCCATAAGCCGATAGCGTCGGTAAATTGTCCTTTTATTATTTCTATTCCGGCAAAAGGTAATGCGATCAAGGTGTATTCTTTTATCAGGAACACAGAAAGATGAGGTGTTAAAGTGCGTAAAAACTCTTTGTCTTTCCGGACATTATGATAACCGGCTAATAAGAGAACGCATACCACAGGAATAGCGAAACGGTTTTCTGCCAAGAATAATATCATGATGGCAGCCACCGTTAAGATGGTAAGGAAGACTATTCTGAAGATACCCAATTCTATAACTATTCTTCCAAAATTTTTCAGACGAAGCAGCAGATACAGTTGAAACATAAAGTGCTTTTTTATTCTGATTGAGGGTACAAAGGAATAAAATATCCGGATAAGTACCCTCACTGTAGAGTGAAAATTTATTCTTTATGCTTCTTTTTCAGTTCCATCAATTCTTTATTGACGTGTGTCAATTCTTTAATTCTGTCCGATACATGATGGAAGAGGAAGTAGTCTGTCAGTACACCTGCTAAGATTAAACCAAACATTGTTATCATGAGCCACCACAGGTGGCGGTAGGTGTAAAGGAATATGCATATAAAAGGAGTTACCAGCAAATATCCGATGATATAACTCCAATTGATAAGCATTTTATATCGGAGTATATTCTTTATTTGCATTTCAAGGTTTGTTTCTTTTTTTATTTTAGTCAATAAAATAACTCCTGCAAAGTTGACTGTAAGAGCATATAGCAGAAGTCCGAATATTGCCGGCCAAAACACTAATTTACCGTTCAAATGAATAAAATCAACGAACATTAGAATCGTTACTCCTAACATAAATATAGAAGCTATTTTGTCCATCCTCAGCATTCTTTGCAGGCAACTTTCTTTTTGCCGTGACAACATCTCTATAATCTGTTGCTGATGAACCAGTTCATTCTGGCTGACCCGTTCATTCAACTCTTTCCATGCTTTTTGCAATTCTTCAAGTTCCATATAATTGTATGATTACAAGTTCGACATATTTTTTAATTTCTCTTTTATACGGTGCAGTTTTATCGCGACATTATTGCGGTTCGTTCCGGTGATTTCGGCTATTTCATCGTATGATTTCTCGTCCAGCCAGAGCAGGATAAACATACGGTCCACCTTGTTCAGTCGTTTGATGAGTGAATACATTTCTTTCAGCAGTTCGTTGTGTTCACAATCTTCCAGAATATCTACCTGCTGTTCCAAAGGTACATAGTCATACTTCTTTTTCTTTCGGAAGTCCGAGATACACGTGTTCAGGGATATGCGGTAAACCCATGTGACAAACGAACTTTCCCCCCGGAAGTTTTTGTATGACTTCCATATATTGAATACAGACTCTTGAAAAAGGTCGTTCACATCGTCCTTGTTGTCTGCATACATGAAGCATACCTTGTAAATGATGTGCTTGTATTGCACTAGCTTGTCGGCAAATTCCTGTTCTATACTCATCAGCTTTCAAAGGTGTTTTTATTAGGTTAGTCGGTGAAAAGAAGAGAAAGTTACACCTTTGTGCTAAAAAGTCTTTGTATTGAAAGTAGGTATTACAGGTCTGTTCTTTCAAATGCAATGATTTGTAATTTTCTTGATGTAGCAGGCTGGATTACTTTTTGCGGACGTTAAAGCATTTGTCGAAAAAGTCTTTTTTATTTTTCCCGTAAAAACTACTGTCCGGTCCTTTCCATGTCTTGGGAAATATCTTTTTAGTGAGTTCCACCTCTTCTTCAAGAATCGCAATATTATCAGTCATCAATGCCATGTTCAGTGCGCGGTTGATGCGGGAACCGGCATACCTGAGGCTGTCTGTAGCATATTCTTTTATGAGGATGGCATAGGCGGAATCGGCAGACCGATAATTTTTTTGGGCGGTAAGGCTGTCTCCGAAATAATCTTCAAACATCGCTTTCATTGACCATAAGTCGGCATTGAGGGTGGATTGTTTTTCAGCTTGCCGGAGTACAGACAGAATCTCATGGTACTTTTTGCAGGCTGATAAATAACTGATTCTTCCCACATATACTTTTATATTGGTAGGGTCAATGGCTAATGCACTGTCAAGTTTGGCCCATATTTCCTTGTCGTTTATAGATATATGTTCACTGTCATTAAAGAAGAAAGTGCTGTCTAAAGGAGGCAACCATAGGTTCCTCGCTTCTGCTACCAGACGGTTGGCTTCTTGGGTGTGGAAGTTTTCTTCGGTAGTTACGGGGTTGGAATGGTGTTTGCATGAAACCGTAAGGGTCAATAATAAGCCAAGTAAAATAGTGGTTTTCATCAGTCTGTGTATTATGGTATTAGTTTGTTGCCAACACAAAAATAGGATAAAAAAATGATATTCTTTCTTTTGCATCAAATATATTTCCTTTGATGTTTGGTTATAAACCGTTCTGTCTGTCCGCAGAATACAATGAAACCGTTGTTCTCCGCAGATACCCAATCTTTTTATCAGGGTATCTCCCTGTATATCGCGTATCCTTTTGTTTATTCATTTAGTTTTTTAAGAATGGGTCGACTACCTGATTATTTTTCTCCTTAATCCATCTTTTCCTTTATATTAAGCCTTTTTCCCCTAAAGATTAAGTATCTTTGTCCAGATGTGTTCTATCTCCATAGGTTGCGGAGTTGACTCCATAACCTTTGGAGATAACTCCATAGCCTTTGGAGTCAAGTCCAAAGCTTATGGAGATAGAATACAAAAGGAAGAGAACCCTTAACCATAGAGCAGAAAGGGCTTGCGGATACAGATCAAATCTTTTAATGATGGATATAAAATATGATTTCAAGGCCAACCCTTTCAAGGAAAAGGACGGCAAGCCGGTGCTTTATCCGGCGGTAGTGGTGAAGGAAACGATTACTACCGATCACATAGTGAAGGAGTTGTCCAAGCATAGCGCATATTCGGCGGGCTGTGTGGTGGGAGTGCTGCAAGAGGTATCCGATGCTATTGTGGCTCATTTGCGGCAAGGAAAAAATGTGCGGTTGGACGGCCTGGGTACGTTTTCTCTTGCCTTGTCCTCGCGTGAGGTGACAGACCGGAAAGAGATACGTGCGGCATCCGTGAGGATAAAGAAGGTGAACTTCCGTCCGGTGCCGGAACTGGTGAAGCGGGTGCGGCAGGAAACAGACATCCTCCGTGCCGAGTTCGGCTTCTTGCCTACGGTGAAAAAGCGTAGCAAGGAGGAGCGTTGGACGTTGCTGGAGGCTTATCTGAAAGAACACGGTTCCATTACACGTCTGGCTTATTCGGAATGGCTGAGAGTGGCGCGTACCACGGCTGCTTACGAACTGAAGGCTTGGTATGAGGAGAAGAGATTGGACAAAAAAGGAAAGCATTCTCATGCGGTGTATGTGTTGTACAAGCAGGAAAGTATCTGATTAATATTGCAGCTGTGAATAATTTTTTTAATTAATAAAAGATGCGTACTATGAAAAAAAGTATTTCAACTCTTCTTTTCTATTTTATTTCAGTTTCTTTGTTTTCTCAAAAAGTATATACTCCGGATTGGGAATCATTGGATAAACGTCCGGTTCCGTCTTGGTTTGAAGATGCCAAATTTGGTATTTTTATTCACTGGGGATTATACTCTGTGCCGGGATGGTCGCCTAAAGGAACTTATTCCGAATGGTATAAGTATTGGTTGGAAAACAAGAAATTGATGGGGAACGGTGATTTTACCGGTACGGAAATCTATGATTTTCATACAGCCATGTATGGCAGGGATTTCACTTATGCCGATTTTGCTCCCATGTTCAAGGCGATGAGTTATGATGCCAATGAGTGGGCGAAGCTGTTTGAGCGTGCAGGTGCCCGCTATGCGGCGTTGACAACCAAGCATCACGATGGTTTGCCGACACGGCGGGGGACATCATCTTCTACGGCTATCTCTATCAGGAGAAAAAGTGCTTCGGCCTCGACTACAACGACCTCATCAAGTTCTCGCTCTATATTTTCGAGCAGCACGAGGACATCAGGCTCAAGTGGCAGCAGCGGCTCGAATACATCATGATCGACGAGTTTCAGGATATCGACGCGCTGCAATATGAGCTGATGGAGGTGCTGTGCGGCTATCACGGCAACCTCTTCATCGTGGGCGACCCGGACCAGACGATCTACA
>ERZ780141.1538-NODE-1538-length-13336-cov-3.327460_pt1 | contig 13336 bp, 10 predicted proteins | sample MGYA00433080_ERZ780141 | MGnify/ENA primary metagenome ERZ780141 (study PRJEB29588, sample SAMEA2154047) | human gut metagenome | biome: human gut; feature: human-associated habitat; material: faeces | place: Denmark | collected 2008/2010 ... | reverse complement strand
AGCCGCCGATCCTATCGCAGCATACTTTCCCGAGGTCTTAGGAATTTTTCCGGCCTTTACCGTTTTGCCCTCCGATAAGACGGTTTCATCGGTTGCCGCCGGCATCAAAGCTGCTTCGGATAAGTCAATCGAAGAGCTTACGGCCGACAAATCAACGTGCTGATTATTGGCATCGGTTGAGAAATCGACATTTATCGGGAAGTCGGTTTTGCCGGTCGCTCCGTCGTTCACCTTAAAGGTTATGGTGGCAACCTCGCCGCCGAGCGGTGCGGTGTTTTTCCAAACGGCGTTTATTTTAACCTCGCCTGCCGTGCTTGAATTTGTGGCACTGACGTCTCCGCTCGAATACTCGGCGGAAACATACGTGAGCAATTTTGTATCGTATTTAAGTGTAAACGAAAGCGTCCCGAGTTCCGTATTTTGCGGAAGGTAAATTTTTACGGTGACGACCGAATCCTTTGCTTCAGCCGAAGAAGTGAGCTTAAACGGATCCGCCGCAAGCACGGGAAATGCGGTAACAAGTAAAATAACAGCCGCAATCAGTACGGAAAGCACTTTTTTATTTAACGCCTTTTTCATTACAGTATACTCCCTTTCGATTCTCGCTTGCCGAAGCAGCGAGAGCTTAACTCCATTGTTGAATTATACCATTTTATACGCGCTGTGTCAAATATTTTTAAGCAAAATGCGTATAAACGTACATATAAGAAGCCGTTTGAAAGGAAATTTCACGCTCGAACGAGCAGCCGCATTCTCAAAGCCTTCAGGCGTTATCACCCGTGAAATTTTCAAGTACGGTGCCGACACAGCTTTCCTCTTCGAGAGCAGCCGAATATTCGGGGCAGACATTTCCCCACTTTACGCTTGTGTTGCGAAGCGTAACGTTATCGGCAAAGCGAAGATAAAAACCGGCATTTTTATGCTTTTCGACCTCTTTATTAAGCCCCGGGCGCATATCGTAAAGACCGCAGTCCCACTTTGACGTTTTTGAGAGAGTTACGTCAACGTCCGAGAAAACTACGTTTTCAATTTTGTTTTCCGCTGTGCCGCATATCATAACTCCGTTTTCGCCGACGCAGGTTATGTTGCGGTAAGATATGTTTTTGATATGGCCTGCCCTTGTGTTTTCGTCGCGGTCAAACGCGGTTATGACTATCGGCTCGGCAGTCCCCCACCAATCGGGGCAAAAGCGGCGCGTACCTATTATAATGTCGGAATATTTGACATTTTCGACATTGCCGCCGTCGCGTATCTGAATTGAAAGACCGCGGTTGCTGCGCGAAATGACACAGTTTGAAACTATTATATTTCTGAAATCGCCGACGCCCTCCGTGCCTATTTTTATCGCCGCCGAGGTTGAAATCAGCGTACAGCCCGTTATCACTATGTTTTCGCACGGTCCGTATTCGGAATTGCCTTTTGAAGTTTTAAGGCAGATGCAGTCGTCGGCGCACTCTACGTGGCAGTCGCAAATACGCACGTTGCTGCAGTGGTCGGGATCTATGCCGTCCGAATTTGCAACATCGAGGTCGTTTAATATGTGAATTTTTGATATTAAAACATCGTCGCAGCCTGCCGGATGAAGCGTCCAAAACGGCGCATCGACCACAGTGAAATCCTCAAACACAATATGGTTGCAAGCCTCAAAATACATAACCGTGGGACGCGGATAAAAGTCGCCTGTGACATAGTATTTGTCTTTTCTCTTTACAAAGCTGTGACCGTTTGCGTCGATTTTTCCGCCTCCGGTTATTGCGGCATTGTCCGCCTTATACGCATATATAAAGGCAAACGACGGCTTACCCGTAACGGGATTGCCTATAAGGGTATTTGTCTCATCGTTTATAAAATCGCAGGGACGAAAGTATCCGTTTATGTCTGAGGTCGCTTTTAAAACCGAGCCTTTTTGCAAATGCAACTCAACGTTTTTCTTCATTATGACCGAGCTTGAATAATACGTTTTTCCGCTCTCAAGCACAACCGTTCCGCCGCCGTTTTTTTCGGCCTCGTCAATAGCGGACTGTAAAGCGCGTGAATCGTCGTTTTTTCCGTCGCCGAGAGCGCCGTAGTTTTCCGGAAAGTAAAATTTCATTTTATCACCTTTAAAAATTCCGCACACGAGCTTTGCTGTCGTATGCGGAAAAATTTTTATTTTGCATATAAGGAAAGAGCCTTTTGCATAGTCTTATTGGCAACGGGAATTGCCACAGATGAGCCGCCGCCGCCGTTTTCGACAACAACCACTATCGCAAGCGGGAGATCCTCGCGCTGTGAATATCCGACAAACCAAGCGTGAGGCTTTGCACCGCCGGTTTCCGAGCTTACTTCCGCCGTTCCGGTCTTACCGCACATTTTAAGGTTGGGGAACTTACCGTCGCTGTAATAATTCTTGACATTTGAGCGAAGCATATCGTTCATCTTTGATGCGGTATCCGAGGAAATAAGCTGAGTTGCCGCGCCGGGCTTTGCTTCATAAATCGTTTTTCCGGTCTGCGAAGTTATTTTGCCGACAAGATATGGCGGCACTGAGGAGCCGCCGTTAGCCACCGCGCCTGCAATAGTTAACATCTGACACGGATTTATGCGAGTGGTGTACTGACCTATACCTGCCCAGCCCACGTCGAGGTCCGACGCACCGGTCACGTTGAACGAACTTTTTGCGAGCTTTATATTGCCTACATACATCTGATTGCCGAGCCCCAGCTCCTTTGCCGTGGCCATAAGCTTATCGGGTCCGAGTTCTATCGCAATCTGCGCAAATGCGCTGTTACAGGACACATTGAGAGCCTTTTCGAAATCCACGGTTCCGTGAACCCCGAGGCACTTTACGGAGCTTCCGCCGACCTTGTATTCGCCCGTGCATTTGAATTTTTGCGAATCAATATCCGGCAAATTTTCAATGGCACAAATCGAGGTTATCATTTTAAATGTCGAGCCGGGAGTATAAACACCGGAGAAAAACCTGTTTAAATAAACACCCTCGTAGGCACCTGTCTTATCGTTATTTATGCTTGAGACGGGTTTATTTGCAATATCGTAAGACGGGCTTGATACAACGCATAAAAGCTGACCCGTTTTGTAATTATAAACGCCGACCGTGCCTTTGTTGCTTCCGAGGGCGCTGTATGCCGCCGCACAGAGCTGCGCGTTTATTGTGAGATTTACGTCGTTGCCCTTACCGTATTTTTTCAGGTTGTATATACCGTCAACAAAATTATAGCCGGTTATGACGTCCTTATACGATGTCTGAACGCCCGTCGCTATATAGCCCTCAGAGTCGCCTACCGTGTGCATGGTTGCGGTTCTTACGGTTTTGTCGCTGTTATAAACGCGCTTACCGTCCTTTGTTTCCGCAAGCACCGCTCCGGTTTCATCCTTAATGCTGCCCGCAACCGACAGCGTACCTGATGAATACAGGTGCCTGTTTGCCTTTTTCATAGCCCACGAATCGGCGTTCGTGTAAAATGTGTAAAACAACACAATGAGCCCTGCTAAAAATGCTGCTATAAACACATAGAGCACCCAGGCTCTTTTTGACATGGTTTTCATTGTTTCACACTCCCTTTCGGCAGATTTAATTTAAGACTTTGCCACCGCTACCTTATCGTACCGTTTGTACGTCTTGACATCAATGGCCTTTATAAATGCCACAAGTCCCCAGCAGCACATCATACTCGAGCCGCCTCGGCTGATAAACGGCAGCGTAACGCCCGTCCACGGAAGAAGATCGGTAACACCGAACACGTGCAGAGCCGCTTGGAAAAGAAGAAGGCCCGACGCCGCGCACGCAGCAATAGCGTAAAAAGACGATCGAGCCGCCACAGCATAGCGTATACTGTAAACCACGAGGGCGACAAAGGTCAAAAGCACGGCAAATGCGACAATAATTCCGAATTCCTCACATACCATTCCGAACGCCAAGTCCTCTGTGGCTGCGTATACATCTCTCAGCTTGCCGTTTCCTATTCCGAGTCCGAAAAGACCGCCGCTGACGGAATATATGAGAAGTCGCGCCTGCTGATAGCCGCGGTCGTTTGCATACTCCCAAACATGGCGATATGTTTCAAAGCGTTTTGCGACATACGGTTTAAACGTAAGCACAAGACCGCCGCCGCCGAGAGCTGCCGCGCATACAAGAAATATTGTCTTTATATCTCCCGAGCGCAGGAATGCCATTATTAAGAACGTAAAGAAGAATATAAGTGCCGTACCGAAATCCTTCATAAGGAACAGACAGCCTATACAGGAAAGCGCAAACACAAGATATTTTGTAAGGCTTCTCGTTGATTGCAGGTATTCGAGCGTAGCCGCACCTACAAAGACAAAGCCTATCTTCACTATTTCCGACGGCTGTATTGAAACGCCGCCTATTCTTATCCAGTTGTATGCACCGTTTATATTGTGCGCCAAAAGCCTTGTAGCAACAAGTACGATAACGGAAGCTATCGCCACCGGCATACGCAGTTTTACGACTCTTTCTATATCGCTGAGCACCCAAAGCATAACTATAAATACCGCAATACCCATAATCACCGCCGCAAGCTGAACAAACGCTTTGTCGGGATACACGCTTGTGGTGAGTGTAAGGCCTATTCCGGTAAGAAAAAACGCTATAAGCTCTATTTCAAAGCTCTTGCGGTGTAAAAATCCGCCGAAAAATATAAAATACGCCCATTCGATAGCTATATATGCACCGAATACAATATATAATGTAGTCAGCGGTATGTCGGGACTGTTCATATTTATCTGAGCGGCGCAAACGAGCTGAAAAACAGTCATAATTATAAGCAGAATCAGCCAGTTTACAGGCTTTCTGTATTTTTTGGTTCTCGTCTTTTTTTGCTTTTTACGAGCATTTTCCTGAGCCAAAGATGCGTCCTCCGTTTCTTTGAATATGGCCTCTTCTCCGCTTTATTCGCGGAAAAGGAAGCTGTAATCGCCTATTGAAATAATGTCGCCGTCATACAGCGGGAATGCGCCGAAAACCTCTTCGCCGTTTAAAAGCGTGCCGTTTTTGGAGTTGAGGTCCGCAACATACCAGCCGTCCTTTGCGGGATAGACCTCGGCGTGCTCACCCGAGACGCTTTGCATCGGCAGGCATATATTACAGGTTCTGTCACGCCCTATAAGGCACGTGCCGTTTAAATAGAACGCGCTGTTGTCGGCAAGATTTACAAGCCTTGTGGCGTTTGTGAAGTCAACCTTTTTACCGTCCTCAGTCTCCTCACTCTCAACGCCGTAGCCGTTTGAGGTGAACTTCATAACCGCGTTTCCGAACGATACGGTGTCGCCGTCGATTATCTTGGCTGATTTTTTTATCTGCTCGCCGTTTACGTAAACTCCGGTTTTCGACTCGGTATCAAAGACATACCAGCCATCTTTTCTGAGAGCCAGAACGGCGTGAAAACGCGATACCGTGCCGTACTTTCTGAGCGATATATCGCACGAGCGCGAACGGCCTATCGAGGTTTCCCAATTTCGTATCTCGATTTCGCTGTCGTCGGCAAGATTTATCAGCGTTGCCATAATCTCGCGGCGCGGTCTGAGCCTGAAAAGGGAAAAAATGCACCGGAGAAGTATTATAAGCGCAAGAAAAGCCAAAGCATATCGCGACAGGAATTCAAACTGTGTTAAAAATTGCTCCAATCGGCACACTCCCTTCAAATACATAATATATGTTAAGAATACATTTAAAACGCCGAAAAGTCAATAAAAATACTTTTGTTTTCCGGTTATCATTATTTTCGCTCTTGCAAGTTTTTTCGTCTTTCTTGACAACGGCGCGCACGGATATTATACTTATTAAAATGCTAAAAATGGGGTGGTAGCTTTGAAAATGACCAAATCTCTCTACGGCAAAACCGCCGACGGAAAAGAAGTCTTTTCATTCACAATAAAAAACGAAAGCGGAGCCGAAATCGAACTGCTGAATTACGGCGCTACGCTCAATAAAATATCGGTTCCCGACAGGAACGGAGACTTTGCCGATGTACTTGTCGGCTTTGACACCATGGAGGGTCAGCTGAGCTGTACGGATTCGCAGGGTCGCACCGTCGGAAGAGTCGCAAACCGAATTTCCGGAAACGGTATTACCATAGACGGCAAAAATTACCCGATAACAAAAAACATCGACGGCAAATTCACCCTTCACGGTAATCACGAATACGAAAACGCCGTTTGGAATTATGAAATACTCGGCGACGACAGCGTTAAATTCTCATATTTCAGCGCCGACGGCAACGAGGGATTCCCGTCAAACCTTCAAAATGAAGTCACCTTCACGTTTACCGACAAAAACGAGGTCAAAATACACTATGACTGCAGACCCGACGGCAAGACTCCGATAAACGTCACAAACCACTCATACTTTAACCTCGGCGGATACGCTTCCGGCAACATCCTCTCTCACGAAATGCAGATTTTTGCAAAATACTTTACGCCGATGAACGAAGACAGCATCCCGACAGGCGAAATCAGAAGCGTTGAAAACACACCGTTTGACTTCAGAATACCGAAAAAGATAGGCAGAGACGTATCGTCTCCCGACGAGCAGCTTATAATAGGCAGGGGCTACGACCACAACTTCTGCCTCGAAAATTACACGGGTGCTCTGCGCGAATTCGCAATGGTTTACGACCCCGAAAGCGGCAGGAAAATGACGTGCTATACCGACCTTCCCGGAGTTCAGTTTTACATAGGCAACTATATGGACGGCTCGCAAATCGGTAAAGGTAAGCTGCCCCTCACTCACCGCTCCGGTTTCTGCCTTGAAACGCAGTACTACCCGAACGCTTTAAACAACCCCGATTTCATACAAAATCTGTTTGACGAAAACCATCCGTTCGTATCTGACACGGTGTATCGTTTTTCGGCAGAATAAGCCGCAAAGGAAAGGAAAACAAAAATGGCAGAAGAAAACACAACCGGCCTTGAGAGAATATTCCTCTCGGCTCTCGTATATAACCGCACGGGCGTGCTTTTGCGCGTCGCAAGTCTTTTTGCGAGACGCGGCTACAACGTAATAAGCCTTACCGTAGCCGAAACGGAAAATCCCGTATATTCAAGAATAACAATAGTATCCGACGTTGAGCCGCACAAATTTTTGCAGGTTGAGCGTCAGCTCTCAAAGCTTGAGGACGTAATAAAGGTGGTAAAGCTCAATGAATCGCGCCTTGTATCCTCCGAGCTCTTGCTTATAAAGGTTCACGCCACAAACAGCCAGCGCACAGCCGTGCTTAAAACAATCAACGGCTTCGGCGCAAAGGTAAAGGATATAGGCCACACAACAATAACTGCCGAGCTTACGGGTCTGCCGTCGCTTATCGACAAATTCATAGGCAAAATGACAAAGCACGGAATAATCGAGCTTTCACGCTCCGGTCTTACCGCGCTTGAGAGCGGCGATACAAACATAAAAGGAATCGAGGAATAACATAATGTCAATGACAATGACCCAAAAAATACTCGCGGCGCACGCCGGCCTTCAGTCGGTTACGGCAGGTCAGCTCATAGAGGCAAAGCTCGACCTCGTGCTCGGCAACGACGTAACCTCGCCCGTTGCCATAAACGAGATGGCAAAAAAGGGCTTTAAGGACGTATTTTCAACGGACAAAATAGCACTTGTTATGGACCATTTTACCCCCAACAAGGATATTAAATCCGCCGAAAATGTCAAACAGGTTCGTCTTTTCGCAAAGGAAAAGGGAATCAAAAATTTCTTCGACGTGGGAAAAATGGGTATAGAGCACGCGCTTCTTCCGGAGAGCGGTCTCGTTATTTCCGGCGACGCCGTTATAGGCGCCGACTCACACACCTGCACATACGGCGCACTCGGCGCGTTCTCTACGGGTGTGGGCTCAACCGATATGGCTGCCGGTATGATCTCCGGCAAGGCTTGGTTTAAGGTTCCGTCCGCAATTAAGGTTGTACTAAAAGGCACCTTGCCCGAATTTGTCAGCGGCAAGGACGTAATACTTCACCTTATCGGTAAAATAGGCGTTGACGGAGCAAGATACCGTTCGCTTGAATTCACGGGCGACGGTGTAGGCGCACTCTCAATGGACGACCGCTTCTGCATAGCGAATATGGCAATAGAATGCGGCGCCAAAAACGGAATTTTCCCGGTAGACGACAAGACGCTCGAATACATAAGCGGCAGAACCGACAGACAGCCTCGTATATTCGAGGCAGACGAGGACGCCGAGTATGACGAGACAATAGAGATAGACTTAAATAATCTGAAACCCACGGTTGCTTTTCCGCATCTTCCCGAAAACACTCACACCGTTGACGAAATTGAAAAAATCGACATAGATCAGGTAGTTATAGGCTCCTGCACAAACGGAAGAATAGAGGATCTGCGCGCTGCCGCCTCCGTCTTAAAGGGCAGAAAGGTAAAGGACGGCGTTCGCGTTATAGTAATTCCGGCAACACAAAAGGTTTACCTGCAATGCATTAAAGAGGGCCTTACCGAAATATTTGTAGAAGCGGGCGCGGTTGTATCAACTCCGACATGCGGACCGTGTCTCGGCGGTCATATGGGCATACTCGCAAAGGGTGAAAGAGCCGTTTCCACCACAAACCGCAACTTTGTGGGCCGAATGGGACACCCGGAGAGCGAGGTTTATCTCGCGAGCCCCTTCGTAGCGGCGGCAAGTGCCGTTACGGGCTATATATGCTCACCCTCGCAGCTCAGGTAAGAAAGGAACGATTTATATGAAGATACAGGGCAAAGTTCATAAATACGGCGACCATGTGGATACGGACGTCATAATTCCGGCAAGATATCTCAACTCCTCCGACCCGAAAGACCTTGCGGCTCATTGTATGGAGGATATAGACAAGGAATTTGTAAATAACGTGAAAGAGGGCGACATAATAGTTGCCGGCGTAAACTTCGGCTGCGGCTCCTCAAGAGAGCATGCTCCGCTTGCCATAAAGGCGGCGGGCGTTTCTTGCGTAATCGCCAAAAACTTCGCAAGAATTTTTTACAGAAATGCGCTCAACATAGGTCTGCCGATTCTCGAATGTCCGGAGGCAGGCGACGAAATCGAGCAGGGCGACGAGGTTTCGGTAGATTTTGACAGCGGCGTAATAACCGACAACACCACGGGCAAAAGCTACCGGGCAGAGCCGTTTCCGCCGTTCATACAGGATATAATCAAAAAAGGCGGACTTCTGTCGTCGCTTAAATAATCATAAAATCGGGCTGTAAAGAAATTTGTTTTTTATAGTCCCTTTTATTTTAAAATTCTTACGAATTTGTTCACATATTATTTTTAAATGTACTTTATAATTTCTGATTATAAGAGGTTTGAAAGGGTGGTATTTTATGCCAAACGAAAAAATACTCGTCGTCGATGACGACACCAATATCTGCGAGCTTTTAAGGCTCTATCTCGAAAAAGAGGGCTACGTCGTAAAAATAGTTAACGACGGTGTGTCGGCAATAAATGCATTCAAGCAGGAAAATCCCGACCTCACGCTGCTCGACATAATGATACCGAAGCTTGACGGCTGGCAGGTATGCCGTGAAATCAGAAAATTCTCGGACAAGCCGATAATTATGCTCACCGCCAAGGGCGAGACCTTTGACAAGGTTCTGGGTCTTGAGCTCGGCGCGGACGACTATGTTACAAAGCCCTTTGACACAAAAGAGGTTGTGGCAAGAATAAAAGCCGTACTTCGCCGCACCGCTCCCGCTTCCGACACAAGCGACGTCAAAGAGGTAAATTACGACAAGCTCTCGATAAACCTTACAAATTACGAGATGAAGGTCAACGGAGTATCCGTAGACACTCCTCCGAAAGAGCTCGAGCTTATATATCATCTCGCCTCAAATCCCAACCGTGTATTTACGCGCGATCAGCTTCTTGACGAGGTATGGGGGTTTGACTACTACGGCGACTCAAGAACGGTAGACGTTCACATAAAGCGTCTTCGCGAAAAGCTTGAGGGCGTTTCCGACAAATGGGAATTGAAAACCGTTTGGAGCGTAGGCTATAAATTTGAAACTAAGGACTGATAAGAATGCAGCAGAGCGTAAAGGCGCGTTTTAAAACGGTATTGCACCGCACCTACCGCAAATTCAGTCATCAGTCACTGTTCACTAAATTTCTGTCGGTATTTGTGGCAATGGTACTCATATGCTTTTTGCTTTTGGGAGTAACGCTCGGCGTGTTCCTCTCGAATTACTGGTCAAGTCAAAAAGAACAGCTTCTCTCCTCTAACGCAAAAAACATAGCGAACACTACCTCATCTGTTCTCTCATCAAGAATTCAAACCGATGCCTCCGGCTCGATAGCGATGATATGCAGTAACCTCTCGATGATTTCGGACGCTATCTCGGCTGATATTTACATAACCGATACCTCGGGCAACATAATATTGTGCAAGGACGTCATAACACAGAATTACAGTATCTCAAACAACGGCAGATGCAGTCTGCACGGCGGCTACACAATACCTCAGGAGGTAATCGACGAGGCAAAAAAGGGCGACTATTTTGCAAAGACCACCTTAAACGGCGTCTATATGAAAAAGCAGCTTGTCGCGGCGGAGCCGGTAAAGGTCGGCGAAGAAACCGCAGCAGTTGTTTTTGCCGTGGCGCCTATGACGGCGGGCTTCACAAGCTATGCGATGAATATCCTTAAAATGTTTATTTTTGCCTGTCTTATGGCTTTCTCGGTAGGCTTTATCGCGGTATATTTTCTCACTGCTTCTCTTATAAAGCCGCTCCACGATATGTCGGAGGCAACAAAAGCTTACGCAGAGGGCGATTTCGGCCCGAGAGTCAAGGTAAAGGGTGACGACGAACTCGCCGAGCTTGTGCGCGCATTCAATAAGATGGCATCGGATCTGTCGCTTCTTGAAAGCTCGCGGCGAAGCTTTGTGGCAAACGTCTCGCACGAGCTTAAGACCCCTATGACAACCATAGGAGGCTTCATAGACGGAATCCTTGACGGCACCATTCCCGAAAGCCAGCAAAAACACTATTTGAGCATTGTTTCCGATGAGACCAAGCGACTGTCAAGGCTTGTTACGGCAATGCTGAATATGTCCAAAATCGAAGCGGGTGAATTAAAGCTGAACCCGAAGGCGTTTGACATAAGCGCGGAAATATTCAACGTGCTGCTGTCGTTCGAGCAGATAATAGAGCGCAAGCACATTGAAATATCCGGGCTTGACAGGCTTCATTCCGTAACGGTCACCGCCGACGAGGATATGATACATCAGGTCATATACAATCTTGTGGACAATGCGGTCAAATTCACGGAAAACGGCACCATAAGCGTATTTGCAGACGATGACGAAAACGCAACGCTTATAAAGGTCGTAAACACGGGCGCGGGTATTTCCTCGGAGGAGCGCGAAAAAATATTCGAGCGCTTCTACAAGGTTGATAAATCGCGCAGCTATGACGTCAAGGGTGCGGGACTCGGTCTTTATATATGCAAAACGATAGTCGAAATGCACGGCGGTTCGATAGGCTGCAACAGTGAAGAGGGTAAATACACCGAATTTTGGTTTACCATTCCGAAATATCTTCCGCCTAAGCAGCAGTAAAAGTATTCAGATTATTTAAATCGAGTTAACAGTTCTGTAATAACCGTCGGTTATGATTATGACAACGATAAGAGAAAAGCTCTTGTCTTCATCAGATAAATCAAGGAGATCTTTTTATGGACGATTTCAATAACAACACCCCTTCGGGAAACGAGCAGCAAAGCACCCCGGAAAGCACGGGTAATTTCCAAAGTGCTCCCGAAGCCGGCAATGACGCTCAAAGAGCGAACAGCGGCAGTCCTTATAACGGCGGCTATCAGCCGAATAACGGCTACCCTTACTCGAACGGCGGCGGAAACACAAATAACGGCAGTTCAAACGCAAACGGCAGCAACAACGGCTATTCAAGCGGAAACAACGGCTACTACGGCTCAAACAGCGCATATCGTCCGAGCTCGACATACAGCGGAAATAACAGCTATGTCTATTACGGAAATTCAGGCCAACCGCCTAAAAAACCGGTTGACAATAAGCCGTCAAAGCATAAAAAAGGCGGCGTTATAGCCCTCATAATCGCAGTTGTGGTTTGTGTGGCACTCGGTGTTACAGGCATTGCGGTTTCTCTCAGCAATAAGGACGGTGCCAAAAAGCAGACAAGCGAAAAATCTTCCGCAGACAGCTCAACCGTTACGATAAACGAAACTCCCACCGCTTCCTCCACCGATAAGAGCGGCAGTCTTACCGCGGCAGGCGTTTATGATAAAATAAAGGACAGCTCCGTCGGTATACTCGTATACTCCGACAGCCGTTCCTCCTCCGCATCGGGTCAGGGCTCGGGCGTAATAGTCGGCGAGGACAGCAGTAAGCAGTACACATATATTATGACCTGCGCTCACGTAATTTCGGGCGGCGGTTCCGTCAGAGTTCAGCTATCCGACGAAACACAGTACGACGCTACCGTAGTGGGATATGACTCTAAAACCGACATCGGAGTTTTAAAAATCAAGGCTACGGGTCTTAAAGCCGCGGAATTCGGCGACAGCGACAAGCTCTCCGTAGGCGAGACGGTTTACGCGATAGGCAACCCCGGCGGAACGGCGTTTGCAGGCTCGTTCACAAACGGTATTGTATCCGCGATTTCTCGCCCCGTAAACAGCCAGATAGGCTATGAGATGATTTGTATTCAGCACACGGCAGCCATAAACCCCGGCAACTCCGGCGGCGCGCTCGTCAATGAATACGGTCAGGTAATAGGCATAAACTCATCTAAAATAGCAAGCACCGATTACGAGGGAATGGCATTCTCCGTACCGAGCGTTACAGCAAAGGAAGTTTACGACGAAATAGTTGCAAACGGCTATGTTACTAACAGACCTAAGCTCGGAATAACCTATTCGCCGGCGTCTTCAAGTCAGATGTACAGTATGATCGTAAGCCTTAAGGATCTCCCGGCAGGTTCCTTGATAGTTCAGAGTGTTCAGTCCGATTCAAGCCTTGCGTCTCAGGACGTAAAGCAGGGCGACTTAATTACCAAGGTCAACGGCAAGGACCTTGACAGCGCAGACGATCTTCCGGACCTTATCGATAAATCTGCCGTGGGCGATACGCTTACGCTTACGATTTGCAGAATAGACAGCAATTACAACATCAATGAATTTGAAGTAAAGGCAACCCTCGTTGAGGATAAGGGCGATTCCTCTTCCGTAAAGACGGAGTCCACAACACGCAGCAACTCGTACAATCCGTTCAGCGCATACGGTTACGGCAACTGATAAGCTGCCGCAGCACAAGCGCTCCGGTTTAAATAAAAAAGTGAAGCCACGGTTAGCGC
>ERZ780141.1534-NODE-1534-length-13355-cov-4.501729_pt1 | contig 13355 bp, 9 predicted proteins | sample MGYA00433080_ERZ780141 | MGnify/ENA primary metagenome ERZ780141 (study PRJEB29588, sample SAMEA2154047) | human gut metagenome | biome: human gut; feature: human-associated habitat; material: faeces | place: Denmark | collected 2008/2010 ... | reverse complement strand
GGTGAGTGCGTATTTACGATTGACCCGGTGACAAGAGGGTTGTTTTTAAAGCTGGATACCGGAAATACAACGCTTTGTTTTACGGGAAAGGTCAGCGATATCAACAGCATTTATTACGGGGATTACCTCATTTATAATACGCAGTATACGTATATTGACAAGGCATATGATAAAGTGCTTGCAGATGTGGATTACCACCCGGATACAACGGATATTTATATCCCGGACAGCAACGGTTCATTTATCTGCGGCAATCTTCCGTTTTATTACTTAAACTGGGATGAAAAAACGAAAAAGAGAGTTTTTTATGAGAATGAAAATACACAGGAAATGGAATTCTATAATGAAGTAAAATATTTTTCTTCTAAAATGGTATCAGAGGGAAAGGATAAGGCGGTACTGATTGTAAACCCGTACATGATAAATGTCCATGAGGAGGAGCATCTGGCAAAGCTTGCGCCGTATTATGAAATCGGCGAGCGTAAAGAAGTAAAACTGTTGCAGGGCAGTATTGTGTACTACGAACTGACAAGAAAATAAGATGGAATTCATAGGAAAGCAAAAAAGATACTGATGTTGCATAAATCTGGTTCACAGTGTATAATTATTGGTATATTATTACTTTCTTAAAGAAAAGACAGAAACTTTTTGTGAGCGGAGGGACGCAGATGGTTAGAACAAATACTTTTAACAAAGAGGAATTTAAAAAGGATATTAAGGATAATTGTAAGCTTCTGTATCGTAAGAATATCGATGAATGTGATGATCAGCAGAAGTTTCAGGCAGTTGCGTATTCTGTCAAGAATATTATCATTGATAAATGGATTGCAACCCACAAGGAATATGAAAAGCAGGATGTTAAAATTGTCTGCTATATGTCTATGGAATTTCTGATGGGCCGTGCGCTCGGCAACAACATGATTAACCTCATGGCATACGATGAGATTAAAGAAGTGCTTGCAGAGCTTGGCATTGATATTAATGTGATTGAAGATCAGGAACCGGATGCAGCACTTGGTAACGGTGGTTTGGGACGTCTTGCAGCATGTTTCCTGGATTCTCTTGCAACACTTGGTTATCCAGCATACGGATGTGGTATCCGTTATCGTTATGGTATGTTCAAGCAGGAGATCCGCGACGGTTATCAGGTAGAGGTTCCCGATAACTGGCTGATGAATGGTAATCCTTTCGAACTGCGCAGACCTGAGTATGCGAAAATTGTGAAATTCGGTGGCTATGTCAGTGTGCATACCGATGAGAACGGCAGAAACGTATTTACCCAGGAGGGCTATCAGTCCGTTAAGGCGGTTCCGTTTGATTTCCCCATCGTGGGTTATGGCAATGGCATTGTAAACACCCTGCGTATCTGGGATGCGGAGCCCGTAGAGTGCTTCCAGCTGGATTCCTTTGATAAGGGCGATTACCAGAAAGCGGTAGAACAGGAGAACCTGGCACGTAACATCGTAGAGGTTCTGTACCCCAACGACAATCACTATGCAGGTAAGGAGCTGCGTCTGAAGCAGCAGTATTTCTTCATCTCCGCATCCGTACAGGAAGCTGTAGAGAAGTACATGAGAAAGCATGATGATATCCATAAGTTCTATGAGAAGGTTACCTTCCAGCTGAATGACACCCATCCTACCGTAGCGATCGCAGAGCTGATGCGTGTGCTGATGGATGATTATTATCTGACCTGGGAGGAAGCGTGGGAGATCACCACCAAGACCTGTGCTTACACCAACCACACCATCATGGCGGAAGCATTGGAGAAATGGCCCATCGAACTGTTCTCCAGACTGCTTCCCAGAATCTACCAGATCGTAGAGGAGATCAACCGCAGATTCATCATCGATATCCAGCAGAAGTACAGCAATGTACCCGGTGTGGATGTACAGGAGAAAATCCGTAAGATGGCGATCATCTACGATGGACAGGTGAAGATGGCACATATGGCAATCGTAGCCGGATATTCTGTCAATGGTGTTGCAAGACTGCATACAGAGATCCTGAAGACCCAGGAATTAAAGGACTTTTATGAGATGTTCCCGGAGCGCTTCAATAATAAGACCAACGGTATCACCCAGAGACGTTTCCTGCTGCATGCAAACCCGCTGTTAGCTGACTGGGTAACGGCTCACGTAGGTGACGACTGGATCACCGATCTGCCTCAGATCTCCCGCCTGAAGGTATATGCGGATGACAAGAAGGCACAGCAGGAGTTCATGAACATCAAGTACCAGAACAAAGTACGTCTGGCAAAATACATTTTAGAGCACAACGGTATCGAAGTAGATCCCAGATCCATCTTCGATGTACAGGTAAAGCGTCTGCATGAGTACAAGAGACAGCTGCTCAATATTCTGCATGTAATGCACCTGTATAACGAACTGAAGGAGCATCCGGAACTGGATTTCTACCCCAGAACCTTTATCTTCGGCGCGAAGGCAGCAGCCGGTTACCGTAACGCAAAGCTGACCATCAAGCTGATCAACTCCGTAGCGGATGTGGTTAACAACGATCCCGCTATTAACGGCAAGATCAAGGTTGTATTTATCGAGAACTATAACGTATCTAACGCAGAGATCATTTTTGCGGCAGCAGATGTCTCCGAGCAGATCTCTACCGCAAGTAAGGAAGCATCCGGTACCGGTAACATGAAGTTCATGCTGAACGGTGCCCTGACCCTGGGAACCATGGACGGTGCCAACGTGGAAATCGTAGAAGAAGTGGGCGAAGAGAATGCCTTCATCTTCGGCCTGTCCGCACAGGAGGTTATCAACTATGAGAACCATGGCGGATATGACCCCATGGAGATCTTCAACAATGATCAGGATGTCCGCAAGGTACTGATGCAGCTGATCAACGGAACCTTCGCACCGGGAGATCCCGAGCTGTTCCGCCCGCTGTACAATTCCCTGCTGAACACCCAGTGCACGGCCAAGGCAGACACCTACTTCATCCTCAAGGACTTCAAGTCCTATGCAGAAGCACAGAAGAGAGTGGAAGCTGCTTACCGCGACGAGGACAACTGGGCGAAGAGCGCCATCCTGAATGTGGCATGCTCCGGCAAGTTCACATCTGACAGAACTATACAGCAGTATGTGGATGAGATCTGGCATCTGGATAAGGTAGTACTGAAATAATTAAGAACTTAAAAAAGAAGTCATACCGCCTGGAGAGACTGTTGCGCTCTATAGGCGGTATTTTTTTACGTACACTCAAGTGCAAAAACATCCTATAAGATCATTGCATCTGAGAAAACAATCCAGTATAATGAAAGAAGTGCACACAAGATGCACTCTATCTATGCATAAGAAGTGGAATAACAGGAGGACGAGCATGATTCAGTTAACACAGGGCGGCGCTTACCTGGTAAACGGTACAGATATTGTAGCGGATACCTCCGAAGCAGCCAGACAGATACAGGCGAAGACCGGCATTACGATCTCCAGAGAAGAAGCAGCGAAAAACACCATGGCATATGGTATCCTGCGGGAGCATAATACTTCCGGCAATATGGACAAGCTTAAGATCCGCTTCGATAAGCTTACCAGCCATGATATTACCTTTGTAGGTATCATTCAGACCGCAAGAGCATCCGGACTGCAGAAGTTCCCCATGCCCTATGTACTGACCAACTGTCATAACTCTCTGTGTGCCGTAGGCGGCACCATCAATGAGGATGACCACATGTTTGGCCTGACCTGTGCGAAAAAGTACGGTGGTGTCTATGTACCCCCTCATCAGGCAGTTATTCATCAGTTCGCCAGAGAGATGTTGGCCGGCGGCGGCAAAATGATCTTAGGCTCTGATTCCCACACCCGTTACGGTGCTCTGGGTACCATGGCTATGGGTGAAGGTGGTCCCGAGCTGGTGAAGCAGCTGCTGAATCAGACTTATGATATCAATATGCCCGGCGTTGTAGCCGTATACTTAAAGGGTGCTCCCGTGAAGGGTGTCGGTCCTCAGGACGTGGCACTGGCGATCATCGGTGCCGTATTCAAAAATGGTTATGTGAAAAATAAAGTAATGGAGTTCGTAGGTCCCGGCGTGGCATCCCTGAGTGCTGATTTCCGTATCGGTATTGATGTCATGACTACAGAGACCACCTGCCTGTCCTCTATCTGGAAGACCGACGACCAGATCCGTGAGTTTTATGAGATTCATGGACGTACGGAAGATTATAAGGAGCTGAATCCCGGTCAGGTAACCTACTATGACGGTCTCATAGAGGTGGATCTGGACAAGATCCGTCCCATGATCGCCATGCCGTTCCATCCCAGCAATACTTACACCATTGAGGAGCTGAATGCGAATCTGATGGATATTCTGGATGAGACCGAGAAACGTGCGAAAGTAAGCCTGGACGGTGCCGTAGACTTTACTCTGAAGAATAAAGTAAAAAATGGCAGATTTATCGTAGATCAGGGTATTATCGCAGGCTGTGCCGGCGGCGGATTTGAGAATATCTGTGCAGCAGCCGATATCCTGAAGGGCAGATACATTGGTGCGGATGAATTTACTTTAAGCGTATATCCCGCATCTATGCCCGTATACATGGAGCTGATCCGTAACGGTTGTGCTGCGACCATCTTAGAGACCGGTGCAGTCATGAAGACAGCCTTCTGCGGCCCCTGCTTCGGTGCCGGAGATACCCCTGCCAATAACGCATTCAGTATCCGTCATTCTACCAGAAACTTCCCGAACCGTGAAGGCTCCAAGCTGCAGAACGGCCAGATCGCTTCCGTAGCTCTGATGGATGCAAGATCTATCGCAGCTACCGCAGCTAACAAGGGCGTGCTGACTCCCGCAACAGAGTTCGACGGCGACTTCGGAAAATATAAATATCATTTCGACAGCAATATTTATAAGAACCGTGTATTCGATTCCCACGGTGTGGCAGACGAGAGCGTAGAGATCCAGTTCGGCCCCAATATCAAGGACTGGCCCGCTATGGGTGCGCTGCCTGAAAATTTGGTATTACAGGTAGTATCCGAGATCCACGATCCTGTAACCACCACCGATGAGTTGATCCCTTCCGGTGAGACCTCTTCCTACCGTTCCAATCCTCTGGGACTGGCAGAGTTCACCTTGAGCCGTAAGGATCCGCAGTATGTAGGACGTGCCAAAGAGATCCAGAAGGCAGAGAAAGAGCGTATGAACGGCGGACATCCCTGCCAGGCGGTTCCTGTACTGAAGGATGTCATGGGCGAAGTGAAGAAACAGTATCCTGAGGCTGACCGTAAGAACACTGGATTCGGTTCCACAATCTTCGCAGTGAAGCCCGGAGACGGTTCTGCCCGTGAGCAGGCTGCTTCCTGCCAGAAGGTACTGGGCGGCTGGGCGAACATCGCCAACGAGTATGCTACCAAGCGTTATCGTTCCAACCTGATCAACTGGGGTATGCTTCCCTTCCTCATCCAGCCCGGGGATCTGCCTTTTAAGAATCTGGATTATCTGTTCGTTCCCGGCATCAAGAAAGCCGTGGAAGACAAGGCAGAAGAGATCAAAGCTTATGTGGTAACACCCGGAGAGGGCATGAAGGAATTCTCCCTGAAGTTAGGCGAACTGACCGATGAAGAACGCCAGATCATCCTGAAGGGCTGCTTGATCAACTATAACCGTGTATAAGGAGCAAAAATATGGAATTTAACAAACCGGTATCCAACCCCATGATGGTAGGATCTATCGAATTATTAAAAGCAGAAGACACACCGGAACACAGACAGATGTTCCTGGAGGAGCTTCAGAAAGCAAAGTTTCTGGCCCCGGTAGTGATCGATCCTGCGCCCCAGCCGGATGAAAAGGGACAGGTGCGAATTCCCCGTGATGCAAAAGTCCAGTTCCCCATGTTATCTACAGAGGACGGACGGAAATTCTTCATGGCTTTCACAGACTGGATGGAATTAAAAAAGTGGAAGGACGAAGAGAACCAGCAGACGTTCGCTATGAATTTTGACGATTATGCGGGAATGCTGCTGCGCAAGGATGCACAGGGCAATAGCAGTCCGGCCCTGGGATTTGTCATCAATCCCTTCGGTGGCAATATCGTGGTTACCAGAGAGATGGTAGCCGGCATGATCGCCGCGAAGCTGAAAGCAGCCGGGAAACCGGTACCTCCCGCACCCGGTGCACCTGCTGCACCCACACAGCAATAAATTCAGACTAAACAAAACGCCCTATATGGACGATATAAGTAGCAGAGAGGTGACAAGGCCGGTCACTTCCTGCTACTTATTTTTTATATAGTTTGATAACGACACCACGGATGGTAATCGGATAGAATAATATTAAAATATTCTGTTCTTTTACCATTTTTTTGACTTAACCGTTCAGCCATGCAATATCACATGTGGTAGCGAACGATTAAGCTTTACAGGAAGCGCGCCCTGTATGGTGAGGTCGGGGAAAGGAGAAAATTACAGATTTGAGAATTGATTCCGCAAGCATAGGAATGGATTCCGCCAGAAGTTATCATACTTCTAAGACAAGCGTCAGACGCTTTGAGATAACGGATTATCAGACAGGGCTGACAGATGTATCCACGAAGGGACAGAAGACACCGGAAGGAGAGGATACAGCACAGAACACCGGGGAACAGGAGAATACCGCAGAGAATACTGCCATGACCGCAAAAGACTGGCAGAGCCGTTTTCTGGTGTCCTCCGCGAGATGGAATATGCGAAGCAGCGCCAGTGAACAGACGCTGTCCACCATCCGGGAATATACGGTACGTTATATTTTTGATTTATTGTTCCCATCCCGGAATAGTACTCTGCATGACTGGATGCAGGAAAACGGGTGGAATGCGGGCAATAGCGTTGATAACGCCCGGACGAATTCCGGCAGCACTCAGGGAACGGCAGCACCTGCGTCGGATACCTTCTATCCGGTTGCAGCCCGCATGAAAGTATTGAACTATGTCGGGGAGAGCTGGAGCATAGAGCAGGAGGACACCAGCTTCTCTACCGTGGGAACCGTGCGTACCAAGGATGGCAGAGAGATCAATTTTAATGTCAATGTAAATATGAGCCGCAGGTGTGAGGAATACTACAGAGAAGAACTGAATGTAGCGCAGTTTGCCCTATATGATCCGCTGGTGATCAATCTGGATACCGATGCGACGGAGCTGTCGGATCAGACCTTTTATTTTGACCTGGATGCCGACGGTGAGGAAGAAGAGATCTCCATGTTAAAGGGCAGCGGTTATCTGGCACTGGATAAAAACGAAGACGGCATCATCAACGACGGCAGTGAACTGTTCGGGACCGGGAACGGTGACGGATTTGCGGACCTGGCACGGTATGATGAGGACGGCAACGGCTGGATCGATGAGAATGATTCCATCTGGTCAAAATTAAAAATCTGGTGCAAAGATGAAAAGGGCAATGACGTATTGTACAAACTTTCCGACAAGGGTGTCGGTGCAATCTGTCTGCAAAATGTTTCCACAGATTTTACCTTACAGGGAGACAGAACGGCCCGGGGCGGTGCGACAGAAGCCAATGCAACGAACGGAGCGATCCGTAAGACCGGTATTTTCTTATATGAAAACGGAAATGTGGGTACTGTGCAGCATGTAGACATGGCAGCTTATGCCCAAAAAGCGTAACACCAATAAAGATCAATGGAAAATGCATCCTGAATAAAACCTTCGAATCGGGCAAGACTATAGGATAAACCAGGGAAAGTGGTTGAAACGATTGTATAGCAGAAAGTTGGTTCAGGGAACAGGAAGGATGCGGATATGAGAAGAAATAAAAAAAGCGGTATTCATAAAGAGCGTATTATAATGTTGGCCTCTTCGGCCTTTGTTCTGGCAGCGTTGACCATGACGGGGGTCTATATGAAGGGGCAGAATGTGGAGTCCAAGGATGATGGCTATACCTTGGACTTCACTGCACTTGAAAACAATGCGGATGACAAAATGCAGGAAATATCCGAATATAATGAGGAGCATTTGCTGAAGGAGGAAGAGAATATTCCGGAACTGACCGCGAATAACACAGCCGGAAATGAGATCGCGGCAGCACCGGTCACGGAGGATGATCTGGATTATCTTCCCCAGGAGGTGGGCTCCGGCCATGTGGAGATCCCGGGACTGACAGATCAGGAGACCTTACAGGAGGCTGCGGAGGCAGAGCAGCAGATGCCGGAGCTGACAGTAGAGAAAACCCTGCATTTTGCGGAAAACGATGGAATGCAGAAACCGGTACAGAGTGATATTCTGATGCATTACTCTATGGACAAGAGCATTTACTTTGCCACACTGGATCAGTACAAGTACAATCCGGCTACGATCTTTTCCGCGGAAGAAGGCATGGCGGTGACCGCCTGTGCGCAGGGAAAAGTAACTTCGATTTTTGAAAATGAGGAGATCGGTAAGGCGGTGACGCTGGATCTGGGAGACGGCTATGAGGCCACTTACGGACAACTGGCGGAGATTACCGTCAAGGAAAATGCTTATGTGAATCCGGGTGAAACTATCGGCAGTGTAGCAGCGCCTACAAAATATTACAGTGCTGAGGGGAGCAATGTGTATTTTGCCCTGACGCATAATGGAGATCCGGTAAACGGGGAGGCATTGTTCCACTGATGGATATACAGAATACCTATGGAAATTTTCATGTGGACCGTTTATACTATTATCAATGGAAAAATCGTGTACTGTAATCTCCCGGGAGATTGAGCGGAGGACCAATTTGAAATACAACAGAAAATATGCAGCAATATTGTCGCTGCTGTTCATCGTGAATATCATAGGGAATACCGCCTGTGGCAATACCTCTGCCGAGACGGGACATGTCAGTATTGCGGATATGGCAATGGAAAATACCCCGATAATCAATTATACCATTCCGACATTTACTCCTAATGTACTGGTGGATCAGCAGGGGTATGCAGGAGACGGAGAAAAGCAGGCAATCGTCAAAAGCCGGGAACCGGTGGAAAGTTTCCGGCTGATCGATAAAGAGTCCGGAGAGATCGTATATCGGGGGAAGGTAAAGCAGCCGGAGTACAACGAGGATCTGCAATTATACATCGGAACAGTGGATTTTTCGGAATATACCAGCGAGGGAAGCTTTTATCTGGAATGCGACCGGGTGGGGCAGTCGCTCTCTTTTTCCATCAAGGAGAGGTATTATGAGGAATTGTTTAAAGCATTGTGCGAAAGGGTGCATGAAAGCTGCCGGGAGCGCAACATTACAGAGGATGAGATCCTGACACTGCTGGAGGCATGCGAATGGTATTCGGAAGTTTTTACGGACGATAATCGGAATGAGATTCCGGATATGCTGGAATATATTGCGGACTGGCTGGAAAAAACCGTCAATGAGACAGAGGATAAGGAGCCGGATACCATGACGTATGTGGCTGTCCTGGCAAAATTCAGTTATCTGTATCAGAAATATGATGTACAATATGCAACGCAATGTCTTCAGCACGCATCCGCAATCTACACAAAGCTGGCAGCAGCATCCGGCAGAGATGCGGAGAAATTTATGGCTTTGACGGAACTGTACCGGGCTGCGGGACTTCCTTCCTATCGTTCGCAGATTTTGGAGTATAAGGAATTTTTCGAAGATAATACAAGCTATCTGGAGGAAACTGCATATCTCTACGGTTCCATGACATATCTGGCTACCAGACAGTCGGTGGATATTGATCTGTGCACAGCATTCATGGAAGGTATCAGAGATCAGGGAGAGGAACTGGCAAAACGTTCCGGTAAAATGATCGACGCCGTGACTTCCGTCAACAACGGTACGGAAGATCTGCTGAAGCGGGCGGAGGAACTGGCCTGTGCCAATTATATCTTATACAGTTATCAGTATACGGAGATATTGGAAGATTTTTTACATTATCTGATGGGCAGAAACAGAGATTCCGTGTGCTATTATCCGGAAGAGGGAAAAACGTCGGATTATCTTCTTCTGATCGCCCAACAGGTCTCCCTCACCGGAAAACATTAGATATTAGATCAGTTCTTTGTTTTTGAAATAGGTCTCGGAGATTATATTCTGTACATAGGTGCCCATGCTCTTGCGGGTCTCCTTGTCCAGATCCTTCATATAAATGGGCTTACCGTATTCAATGACTACGGTGGCCTTTTTTATTTTGGGAAAATGGTCTTCAAAAATAGCGGCAGAGTTCACAATGGTCATGGGAATGATGGGAACATTGCCTTTTTCGGCGATCTTGAAACTGCCTTCATGGAAAGGGAGGAAAGTATCCTTGGTCTTATTCCGGGTACCTTCGGGGAAAATACAGATAGAAATACCGTTTTTCACCTTATCAATGGCAGCCAGGATCGTTTTCAGCCCGGCCTTGATATCCTGGCGGTCCAGGAAAAGACAGTGCAGATCCTTCATCCAGATATTTAACAGGGGCCATTTCAGCATTTCTTTTTTCGCAACGTAGCCGGTAGGTCTGGGAACGCGGACGTAGGTCAGGACCACATCGAAAAAGCTGCGGTGATTGCCCACATACAGTACTGCAGTATCGGTGGGAATATTTTCTTCACCGATGGCGATCACTTTGGTACCCGCCAGGCGGATCACCTGACGGAATGCCCAGTTGACAATGGCCAGGGAACTTTTGTCCTTCAGCCCCGGATTGAACTTGCCAATGATCCATTCCACCAGCATAAGCGGAGTGGACAGGATCAGGAATAATACAACAAATAATACAACGAATATAAAACGGATCATAAATACCTCTTTCTAATTCATTTGCTCTATTCATATGATGTCGGGGTCAAAAGCCCCCGACTCTGATGCCTACGGATTGTTACGTGCTACGCACTCTCACAATCCTACCCTCTATTCGCATATCGTGGGATTATCATCCCACTTTTATGCTCATATCGGGGCGGGTCCTAAGGTCTTTCACCCACTTATGAGCAAGCTCATGTGGGTTTAGACCTTTTGACCCTGGCATCATTCATATCATTTCTCGATAAATAGAACGCCCAGTGTACCGGGTCCGCAGTGGCTGGATATGACACCGCCGGCTCTGGTCTCCAGTATTTCGTTGAAAATACCGAGGCTCTCCAGATAGGAACGAACCGACTCTACAATTTCACGATCACAGCCGGAGTGCGTGATGAAGACTCTGTCGGGAACCGCATTTTTCAGGTCTTCTTCCATATCTTTTGTGTAGGACAGAATGACAGAACTCAGCTTACCACGATATTTTTTGGAGGCATCCATGGCGCCGTCTTCGACCACGATCCTGGGATGAAGCTTTAACATGGTGCCTGCCAGAGCTGCGACAGCATTACATCTTCCTCCACGGTAGAGGTAGGTCAGAGTATCTACGGTGAAGCTGGCACGTACTCTGGGGCGGATCTCTTCGATGGCAGCAGTGATCTGGGCTCTGGTTTTCCCCTCTGCAGATAAAATGGCAGCCTGTATTACCTGCAGACCGATGCCGGTAGACAGGTTGGCGGAATTGATCACAGTTACTTTATCAGAAGCTTCCAGTTCTTCCGCAGCCAGACGCATGACATTGCCGGAGGTGGACATGCTGTCGGAAATAGAGAAACAGATGATCTCACGGCCTTCATCCAGAAATGGCTTCATCACTTCCATGGCCTCGGTCATGGAAGGTGCAGAGGTCTTCGGTGTGGTCTTATTTTCATCGGACCATCGGAAGATCTCTTCCGGGGTAATGTCCACACCATCACGATACTCTGTCTCCCCTAACAGGATGTGCAGGGGCAGGATGGAAATGTCATATTTTTCCAATAAATCTTTTGACAGATCGCAGGTACTGTCAGAGATGATCTTAACTGTCTGTGCCATAGAATATACCTTCCTTTTTTAGCGTTTCATCTTGTATTATTATTTATTGCCTTTGACGATCTGTCTGGCAACATAGACACCGCTGGCAGATGCATGGGACAGGGAATGGGTCACGCCGCTGCCGTCACCGATGATATATAATCCCTTATGACAGCTTTCCAGGTGCTCGTCCAGTTCTACTTCCATGTTATAGAATTTCACCTCCACACCGTAGAGCAGAGTGTCGTCATTGGCGGTACCGGGTGCGATCTTGTCCAAAGCGTAGATCATTTCAATGATGCCGTCTAAGATACGCTTGGGCAGTACCAGACTTAAATCGCCGGGAGTAGCGGACAGGGTCGGTTCTACCATGCCTTCGGCAATACGTTTTGCGTTACTGCGGCGTCCTCTTACCAGATCACCGAAGCGCTGCACGATGACACCGCCGCCCAGCATATTGGAGAGACGGGCGATGCTTTCGCCGTAGCCGTTACTGTCCTTGAAGGGTTCGGAGAAATGCTTGGCGACTAACAGTGCAAAGTTGGTGTTCTCCGTCTGTTTGTCGGCACCCTCGTAGCTGTGGCCGTTGACGGTGACGATGCCGTTGGTATTCTCATTTACTACGATACCGTGCGGATTCATACAGAAGGTACGCACGGCATCTTCGAATTTCTCGGTTCGGTATACGATCTTGCTCTCATACAGTTCATCGGTCAGATGAGAGAAGATGACAGCGGGAAGCTCCACACGGACACCGATATCCACACGATTGGACTTGGTGTTGATATCCAGATCCTTACAGATCTGTTCCATCCATTTGCTGCCGCTGCGGCCTACGGAGATGATGCATTGGTCACACTCGTAGGAGGCGTCCTCGCAGCTGATGCGATATCCCGGATCCAGTGCTTCCACAGTTTTTACCGGAGTATCGAAATAGAAAGTCACTTTATCTTTGAGTTCTGCGTACAGATTCTCCAGCACGATAAAGTTGATATCGGTACCTAAGTGACGGACGGAAGCATCTAAGAGGGTCAGCTTGTTCTGCATGCAGAGCTTTTTAAAAGAGGTACCTGCGGTGGAATACAGTTTGGTGCCCTCTCCACCGAATTTCATATTGATGTCATCCACGTATTTCATGAGATCGATGGCTTGATTTTTGCCGATGTATTCATACAACGTACCGCCGAAAGCGTTGGTGATGTTGTATTTTCCATCGGAAAAAGCACCTGCACCGCCGAAACCGCTCATAATGGAACAGCTCTTGCAGTTAATGCAGCTCTTGATCTTATCTCCATCGATGGGACAGTGGCGCTTCTCCAGAGGATGACCGGCTTCGAAGACGGCGATCTTCAGGTCGGGATTCTGTTGTACCAGCTCGTAAGCGGAGAAGATACCGCCGGGGCCGGCACCGATAATAATGATGTCATATTTCATAGGGAATGGTTCCTTTCATAGTGTTCTTTTTTCACTTCTGTAAATTCCAAAAACATCCAAAATATGATGTCGGGGTCAAAAGCCCCCGACTCTGATGCCTACGGATTGTTCCGTGCTACGCACTCTCACAATCCG
>ERZ780141.1528-NODE-1528-length-13397-cov-6.138285_pt1 | contig 13397 bp, 11 predicted proteins | sample MGYA00433080_ERZ780141 | MGnify/ENA primary metagenome ERZ780141 (study PRJEB29588, sample SAMEA2154047) | human gut metagenome | biome: human gut; feature: human-associated habitat; material: faeces | place: Denmark | collected 2008/2010 ... | reverse complement strand
ATGGAAAACCAATTGGCAGAGTTAAGTATGCACTAAATTAATTCCGCCAACGGGTTAACTTAAATAATTGCATTATGAAACAATTTACTCTAAAAAGTCTAATGCTCCTGCTGCTCCTGCTCATTGGGGGGGGGTAGTTATGCTTGGGGAGAGACTAAGACTATCACGCTTGACAAGATTGGAACTGGAGTGGGTGGGTCTTCAAATACATCCGTGAAGACAACCTCTATCTCTCTTAATAATGGTTCTGACAAATTCGTTCTCAATTATCTTCAGGGAAAGAACTATAGAAATGCCATATTGTTAGCCAGGGGTACTGGCGCGTTTATTTCTAATAATACCCCTGTTCCTGGTACTATTAAGAGTGTTGAAGTGTTTATAAATGCTGACGCTTCTAAAAAAACTTCATATCATTGTGCATTTAGCACGATTGAGTGCACGAAGGCTTATACAACAGGAAGTACGGCAGTAAACATACAAGGAGGAAAGTCTAATGTCTTTAGTTGTGGAGTTAAAAATGCCAATTATTTCTGTGTTTCTTTGGGAAATGAGAGCAATGGTCAAGTGCTGAAGTTAGTCATAACTTATGAAGATAGTTCCACTCCTCAGCCAGGTGAAGTCGCAGTTCCCACTCTTTCTCTTGCAGAGGGAACATATTGGAAAACACAGACTCTGACAATAGGTGTTCCTGAAGGTGCAGCAGGTGTTCAATATACATTGGATGGCACTGACCCCAAAGAATCAAATACAGCAGAACTGATTACCAAGGCTACAAATTTGGAATTGTCTGCAACTACAACGGTAAGAGCTATCGCTGTGGATAATAACGATAATTATTCAAAGGAAGTATCTCGCACATATACATTCGTCCCTTCAATTGCAAATACAAAGGAAACTGCTTATACAACAGTGGAGGCAATTGCAATTATCAATAAAACATCTGAAGCACAGTTGACGGATGAGGTTGTCTATGTGAAGGGAATTGTAAGCAAGATTGTAACACCATTCGATTCTAACTATGGCAACGTTTCTTTCGACGTTTCTGTCGATGGTTCTACAGAGGGTGAGCAGTTCAGGTTCTACCGTACACAGAAGGATGCCGAGAATAAGTTCACAGAAGATCCCAATATTGAGGTTGGTGCAACAGTGATAGGCTGTGGAACTCTTCTTTTGTATAAGGATAATAAGACACAAGAAGACATCTACGAATTTGCAGCAGGAAACTACCTCGTAGATTACAAGGCTCCTGTCGAGAAGGTTCTGAAGTCAATCGCTATCTCTGGAGAGGCAACCAAGACGACCTATTTTGAAGGTGAAGTCTTCGACCCCACAGGTCTTGTCGTTACAGCCACTTATGAAGATGAGAGCACAGAGGTTGTGACAAGCCGTGTAGAGTGGACATTCAATCCCGAAACACTTACACTTGGAACAACAGAGGTAAATGTTACTGCAACTTATGGTGAGAAGACTGCCAGCAAGACTGTTGCTGTGACAGTGGCAGAAGTTCAGAAGTATAATGTGACTTGGAATGTGAATGGCAATGATTATACTGAGGGTAATCCCACAACAGAGGTTGTTGAGGGCGAGAAGGTAGAAGTTCTTCCTGCTGCTCCTGCTTCAATTGTTGGTCTGGTATTCATGGGATGGACCAACGAGGCTGTGACATCACAGGAGGCTGCTCCTGCTGTTCTCTTTACATCTGCAGCTGATGCTCCTGCTGTGACGGCTGATGTTACTTACTATGCTGTATTTGCTGCGCAGGCTGGTGCAGGTTGGACTCGTGTGACAGCGTTGGGCGATATCACGGAAGGTTCTTATGTGATAAAGAATGCCGATTTTGTTCTTCCAAGCTCCAATACAGGTTCAGGTGAAGCACCTGGTAAAGTCTTGGCTCCCTCAATAACTGGCAATGTTATTACAGGAGAAGTGGATGAGTCTATGGTATGGCAGTTCGTTTCTACAGGTACCTCTAATCAGTTCTATGTAAAGAATGCTGCGGGAGATTATTTGTATGCAAATAAAAGTAATGATGGTGTTCGTGTACATAGAACTTCCGACAAATGGACATTTGAAGAGAATGGGGAAGGTTACTTCTCAATGATGGATGAGAATTCTTCTCGATATTGCGCAACATATGAAGCTGGACAGGATTGGCGTAGTTATCTTTCAAAGGATCATGGCAACTATGCAAATGGAGGTAAACTGGAGTTGTATAGAAATGACATTTCTTATTCCAACTACACCACCACAGTTGAAACCAATTCTTTGATTCTGCGTGCTTTTGATGGAAAGAATCACTTCGCTACTTTCAGCAGTGATAAGGCTGTGAAGTTTGTTGATGCAACAGTCTATGCTGTAGGTGTCAATGACGACCGTCTTATTCTGACAGAGGTGGAAAGCAAGCAGGTTCCTGCCAACACTGGCGTGCTGTTGAAGTCTGCTGGCACAGAAGCAACATATAGTGTCATTGGTTCTGCTCCTGCTATCGAGAACAATCTGCTCTGTGCTTCTGTGGAAGAGGGACAGACAACAGCTGCTGATGGAACTACGGAAGGTTATAGCTTCTTTAAGCTTTCTTATAACCAGGCTGGCGAGAATGAGAAGCTTGGTTTCTACTGGGCTAAAGAGAACGGCGCTCCCTTCGTTAGCAAGGCTGGTCTTGCCTATCTTGCAGTGAAGACAGCTGATGTGGCTGCCGTGAAGGGCTTCTCTCTGTTTGATATGGAAACAGGCATTAGTAAGGTGTCTGGTTCTGCTGCTGGCAATGGCGTAATCTATGACCTTCAGGGTCGCCGAGTAGAGCGTGCTGTACGTGGTCTCTACATCGTGAATGGCCGTAAGGTGATGGTGAAGTAAAGTTTAACAACATAATCCTAAAATCGATACAACAATGAATAAGAAACAATATGCTACTCCCCAGACCAACGTGGTGGAGATGGAGAATGAGGACATGATAGCTTTGTCAAATGACGATAGGTTGCTCAAATCTGAGCTTGGTAACGACGATCAGTTCGTAAAGGACGTGGAACTTCCCTCCGACCTGACAGGCAACCGCAAGCTCTGGGACGATAAGTGGTAATCCACTTCCCTCATCAAGCAATACAGAAAAGTCACGGCTGCAGCATCCCCGCTGCAGCCGTGCTTGCTATTAGTGGGCATAGCCAGTTCAAGATGAGACCACAGAAATCAAGTCAAAACGTGCTGCTTTTTTATTTGAACACGGATTACACGGATTTCACGGATAAGTTATTGAAAAGCCCTTTGCTCTTACATCCGTGTAATCCGTGCTATCCGTGTTCGTCTAAAAATATCTCCGTGGTAATCTGTGGTTTTATTGAACACGGATTACACGGATTTTACGGATAGGTTATTGAGAACTCCCCTGCTCTTACATCCGTGTTATCCGTGAAATCCGTGTTCGTTAAAAATTCATCTCTGTGGTAATCCGTGTTCGTTAATAGAAACAATCTGTGGTCTTTTAGAATTCTATGTAGGGTAGGAGGCGCTCTATGTCTCTTGGGGTGAACTCCTTGAGGGACTCCAGGTCGGATGGTGAGCGGAGGGGACCTTTGTCGGTGCGGCGCTCGTAGATGGCACGAGCCTGATAGAATGAGATGTAAGGATGACGGCGCATCGACTGCACAGAAGCCTTGTTGAGGTTTACCTTGCGGGTTCGGGTGTGCGAGAGACAAAACCAGTCGAGCACATCATCGGGCATGGAACAAGACTCCATCACCTGCTCTACACTCACGAAACCGCCCAGACTCTCGCGGTAACGGACTATCTGCGAAGCACGGTAAGAGGCTATACCGGGAATTTTCTTCAGCTGGTTGGTGTCGGCTGTTGCCAGATCCACTTGTACCAGACTCTCATATTTCACCGGCCTCTGTATTGTATCGCGGGGAACTGAAGGTGATGAGGCAAGTGAAGATGAACGGGCGGGCAGGGTAGAAGCAGTGTCGGCAGCAGAAGCTTTAGGCTGGGGACGAACGGTACTCGGTCTGCTCTCCCTGGCTTTGGCAGTAATGGCTTCTGCATCTACATACCGGTAACGCTCAGCTATACGTATCTGAGGCGAAAGCCGTTGCCACATCTCATTGGTCATGCCAGGTGTGCGTGCGAAATCCTCCGGCGTGTGATAACGCCCATGCTTGGCACGGTAGTGATAGATAGCACGCACCTGCCACGGAGCCAGTCCCAAGCGCAGAAGCTGTGTGCTGTCGGCGGTGTTCGGGTCAAAAGGGAAAGTCTCCACAGGAGCCTCCTCGGTGGCATAAATATATGTTTTGCCCTTGCTCTGACTCTTGCTTGTGTGCTGTTTGGTGGTGTGTTCGGTGCGCTGGCCGGCAGGCTTTTTCCCGCTATCCTCCTGAGTCCATGAATATACGAAGAAGCCCAGCACCACCAGCACCAGCACCCACTCCAGCAGGAGCAGTGCACGACGGTCGGCACGCGAAAGGAACGGTCGGCGTCTCATTTGCCCAGCAGTTCGTGAAGGAAGATAGACACAATGGCCACTGGCACCACGTAGCGCACCAGAAAGATGTAGGCACGCAGCAGGCGGAATCGCAATTTGCCCCCGTTGGTCAGTTCACTCTCCACCAGCCGTCTGTCCAACTTCCATCCCACAAACAGGCAGATGATGATGCCGCCGAAGGGCAGGATGAACTTGGAGGAAACGAAGTCGAAGAGGTCGAAAACCGTCATGCCAAACAGACGGCAGTCGCTCAGCAGGCCGAAGGAAAGAGCGCACAGGCACGAGAGAGCCACACAAGTGCATGACACCCAGGTGGCTGCTGCACGTCGTGAGATGCCGGTAACCTCGAGTAGATAAGCCGTAACCGGTTCGTGCAGCGACATTGCACTGGTGAGAGCTGCCAGCAGGAGCAGCATGTAGAAGAGGCCGCTGAACACATAGCCTACTACAGGCACAGAGTGGAAAGCAATGTTGAACACATTGGGGAGAGTCTGGAACACCAGTCCCGGACCGGCATCTACAGTCGCACCTTCCACACTGAACACGGCAGGGAAGATGATGAATCCGCTCAGAACAGCCACAAAAGTATCGATGGAGCACACGCTGAAAGCCGTTTTCACCAGATTGGTGTCGGGGCTGAAATAAGAAGCATAGGTGCACAGACAGCCCATGGCCAGACTGAGTGAGAAGAATGCCTGGCCCATGGCGCTAAGCACCACATCGCCCGTAATCTTGCTGAAATCAGGCCGAAGCAGGAAAGTGAGCCCCTGGGAGGAACCAGGCATGCCGAAGGAGCATACCACCAGAATGCCTATGATGAGCAACAGCATGGGCATCATCACCTTGGAAAACCGCTCGATGCCCGAGCGCACTCCGCGCACGATGACCATGTGGGTGACTGCCATGAAGACAGCGGCGCAGAGGATGGGCTTCCAGGGATGGGAAACAAAGGTGGTGAAGAACTCCCCGTAGTTTCTCTCGGCCTGCAGATGACCCATGAGCGACTCTACCATATAATAGAGCGTCCAGCCGCTTATAATAATATAATAGGAGAAGATGAGGAAGGCAACGAACACACCCTCCACACCGCCAATGCGCCACCAGGTGCCTGGCGCCAGTTTGGAAAAAGCGCTCACCGTGTTGGCATGCGTATGACGTCCGATGATGAACTCGCTTATCATCACCGGCATGCCCACCAACACCACGCACAGCAGATATACAAGGATGAAGGCGGCACCGCCATTGTTGCCCACCTCAGTGGGAAAGCGCCACACATTACCCAGTCCTACAGCACTGCCCGCAGCGGCAAACACTACGCCCAGTTTGCTTCCGAAGTTGTTTCTCTTTTCTGTCACTTCCTGTTTCTGTTTGTCTGCCCCGTGGGAGGCTGTCTGCTTCCTTGGGACGGTTTTGATTTAGATGAATGAGGGGAAGGATGGTTCCCCTGTTGGTGCCAGCAGGCTGATACCGAGTGCGTCAGGCCATCAGCTGGTTGAGGAACACGGCTCCCACGCCCACTGGAGCCACCCAGCGGATGAGGAACAGCATCACACGGGCAGCCCGGCACCAGCAAGTACCCTCGTTGGTCAGTTCGCTCAGTGCCAACTTGCGGTCAAGATACCACCCTACGAATACCGTGATGAGGATGCCGCCCAAGGGCATCATGAACTTGGCGGTAATGAAGTCGAAGAGGTCAAAGAACCCCATGCCGAACAACTTCACATCGGCCCAAGCACCGAAGGAGAGCGAGCAGGCAGTGCCCAGCACGATGGCTACAGAGGTGACTATGATGGTGGAGCAGCGGCGGCTCACATGATAATTCTCGTGGATAAAGGCAGTGGCTATCTCGTTCATAGAGATGCTGCTGGTGAGTGCAGCCAGCAGGAGCAGCAGATAGAAGAGGCCGCTGAACACATAGTTGAGTACAGGCGTGTGTGCAAAAGCTGTGTTGAATACATTAGGCAGAGTGATGAACACCAGTCCCGGACCGGCATCGGGCACCATGCCAGGCACGCTGAACACGGTGGGGAAGATGATGAAACCGCTCAGAACAGCCACCAGGGTGTCTATCGCACACACATTGAAAGCCGAAGAGACCAGCCGGGTATCGCGCCCGAAATAGGATGCGTAGGTTACCAGACAGCCAATGCCCACACTGAGCGAGAAGAATGCCTGACCCATGGCACTGAGCACCACACTGCCCGTAATCTTGCTGAAGTCAGGACGAAGCAGGAAGGTGAGTCCGGTGGACGACCCTGGCATCGTGATGGATACTGCCACCAGAAGCAGCAGGATGATGAAGAGCAGCGGCATCATGAGTTTGGAATATCGCTCGATGCCGTTTCTCACACCGCGAGACACCACAAAGTGGGTGAGCAGCAAGAAGAGATACACATAGAGCAAGGGCCGCAGAGGATGGGCTGAGAACTTGCTGAAGTGGGCGGCAAAGTCCTGTGGATGCATCAGTTGTCCTGTGAGCGACTCCACAGTGTAGTTGAGCGTCCAGCCAGCCACCACGGAGTAGAACGAGAGGACGAGCACTCCCGCCAGCACACCCATGAAGCCTGTGAGCACCCACGGTTTGCCTGGAGCCAGCACCCGATAAGAGTGTACGGTGTTGGTCTTCGAAGCCCGTCCGATGACGAACTCGCTCACCATGACCGGCATGGCCAGCAGAACCACACACAGAAGATAAATGAGGATGAAGGCGGCACCGCCATTGCGGCCCACCTCAGTGGGAAACCTCCAGATGTTGCCCAAACCGACTGCGCTGCCTGCCGATGCAAGCACCACACCCAACTTACTGCCAAAACTGCCTCGGCTGGCCATTTGCTGTGCTGATGAAGTTAAGTTCTATTGTGCAGCCAATACATTCTGCTCGCACGAATTGCAAATATACAAAGAATTTCCCTACCTTTGCATCAATATTCATATAAAACAGCTACGCATGCTTACACATTATATTAAAACTTACCCATTAGGCTTACTTGTCACTCTGGCTATACTGGTTCTTTCCTTGGCTCCTATTCCTGAGGTGCCGGCAGTGGAGGATGTTCCCCTGGCCGACAAGTGGACCCACATGGTGATGTATGCTACCCTCACGCTCACCATCTGGTGGCAGTATCTGCGCAGTCATAAGTGCATCTGCTGGCAGCGGCTCATCGTCTTCGGCGTACTGGCTCCCGCTGCATGGGGAGGCTTGATGGAACTGGCACAGGCTTACCTCACCACCTACCGCTCAGGTGACTGGTGGGACTTTGTGGCCAACAGTATAGGAGTTTTGATAGCCGTCGTCATAGGTCTGGCAGTCCACCGCAGGTTTCTCAAGAAATAACTCCCAGGCTGACAGAAGGCGGGTTTGACGCAGAATCCATTGAGGATGGTTTGGGCGAATACGGATATCGATTTTGCCCGAAAGGTGGATGGGTGTGAAATCCGTTGTGGATGATTTTTCGCGAACACGAATTTCTCGAATTTTACGAATGTCATTGGAATTGGACACTTGTAGGTTGGGGTGGAGAGGTGTTCGGCTATTGGTTGCAGGTGTTTGCTGCTTCTGGCTTTGCGGCTGTCAACTCAAATCGTTAACTTCTAAGCCTTAACGCTTGTCGTCAACAGATTAGGGGTCAGAGGCAATGGCTTGTCGTCTCTTGTCGGCGATGCCTTTCCTCTAACCCCTAAACAGTAATCCGTAGGCTCTTTGCCCGAGCGCCTTCTGCGCCCAATGACTCTTAATTCGAAATTCTCAATCCGGAATGCTCAATTCAAAATCCTTGATTCGAAATTCTCAATTCGGAATTGTATAGAGTCAAATGTCATCCTTCCACATCTTGAACGGGTACTGCCGCATGTGGGAGTTGTAGAAGCGGCGGGGGGGGGGGGTCGCCGGTGACTTCCCTGCCAATGAAAGACGGCTTCTCGAAGGGCTCATCTTCGGATGCCAGTTCCACTTCAGCCATTATCAGCCCTTCGTTGTCACTATAGAACTCATCCACTTCGAAGGTGTGGCGGCCGTCGGGAGACTTCACCAGATAGCGGGTTTTGTCGATGATGCCCGGTTCGCAGATGGCCATCAGATCATGTGCATCAGCCAGCGAAATCTCCTGCTCGAACTCATAACGCGAGAGTCCGGCCTTTGTGCTGGGGCCTTTGATGGTGAGATAACCCTTGTCATCACGTATTCTCACGCGCACAGTACGCCCATTGCCCGAAGCTATATACCCCTGGCAAATGTGCGTAGAATTGTATGCCTGGTCCTTGAATTCCCCAACGACCAGGAATTTACGCTCTATCTCAAAGTGCATAGTCGGTCCTTCTCTAAACTCGAAAGGCTCAACCCCACCAGATGACGGTGGCTACAAAGACAAGGACAAAGAGTATGATGAGAGTGGCCACCAGGTAGGTAACCACCTTCTTGCCCTGTTCCTTGACGTATGCATCATGTCTGCTCTTTTGTAGTTTTCTCTTCTCGCTCATATCTATGTAGTTATAGTTTCGACTTCTCTGTTTGCTCTCTCTGTCTGGCCTCTGCATCCGTTCCTGCCGTCTGTGTATATATATAATGTGTGCTCTGTGCCGGCAGCGTCAGGCTACACATTATATATAATATAAGAGGCCGGCTGCTTAGGCTTCGCCACCGAACTCCATCAGATAGGCCTTGATGAAGGCATCTATCTTGCCGTCCATCACACCGCTTACATCACTCGTCTGGTAGTTGGTACGGTGGTCTTTCACGCGGCGGTCGTCAAACACATAACTGCGTATCTGACTGCCCCATTCTATCTTCTTCTTGCCTGCTTCCACCTTGGCCTGTTCGGCCATTCTGTGCTGCAGCTCCTTGTCATACAGCATAGAGCGGAGCAGTCGCATGGCGTTCTCCTTATTCTTCGGCTGGTCACGGGTCTCGGTGTTCTCGATGAGGATTTCCTCTTCCTCGCCCGTGTAGGGGTCTTTGTACTGGTAACGCAGACGCACTCCAGACTCCACCTTGTTCACATTCTGACCACCGGCACCGCTGCTTCGGAACGTATCCCACGAGATGCGGGCCTGCTCGATGTTCACTTCGATGGTGTCGTCAACCAGTGGCGTTACGAACACACTGGCGAAGCTGGTCATTCGCTTGCCCTGTGCATTATAGGGACTTACACGTACCAGGCGGTGCACACCGTTCTCACTCTTGAGGAAACCATAGGCATATTCGCCCTGAATCTCCAGCGTACAAGTCTTGATGCCTGCATCATCGCCGTCTATCAGGTTGCTCACCACGCACTTATAACCGTTTGTCTCGGCCCAGCGCATATACATTCTCATGAGCATCTGTGCCCAGTCCTGTGCTTCGGTGCCGCCTGCACCCGAGTTTATCTTCAGTACTGCATCCATGGGATCCTCCTCCTGACGCAGCATATTCTTCAGTTCGAGAGCCTCGATGGCTTCGATGGTCTTGGCATACATGCTATCCACTTCCTCCTCGGTGACCAGTTCCTCCTTGTAGAAGTCGAAGGCGGTCTCCAGTTCGTCGGCCATTGTCTGCACCTGCTCATAGCCCTTGATCCACTTCTCCAGCCCCTTGACCAGCTTCATCTGCGCCTCTGCCCGCTTCTGGTCATCCCAGAAGCCAGGTGCCTGAGTGCGCAACTGCTCCTCCTCATACTGCACCTTCTTGGCATCGATATCCAGGTAGCGATGAAGTTGTTCTGTTCTCTCCTTTACGTCTTTCAGTTGTTCTGCTGTAATCACTTTCTATCTATCTATGTTATTCTTCGTACATCTTGTCTATCTGCGCCTTGTAGTTCTGGTAGATGACAGGGCGTTTCACCTTGAGCGTATTGGTCAGTTCGCCCCGTTCCATGCTGAATGGTTCGGGCAGCAGGGTGATACGCTTCACCTGCTCATAGTGTGCAAATTCCTGTTGCAGCGTGTCGATGCGGTACATCACAAACTCTACCACCTTGGGGTCAGCGCACATCTCTTCGCGGCTCTGGAAGTTCATCCCGTGCTCCTTGCATGTCTGCTCCAGCAGGTCATATTCGGGTATCACGAGTGCCGATACGAATTTCTTCTGTTCGGCTACTATCACTATCTGATCCACATACCTATCTACACACAACTTCGATTCCAGCATCTGTGGCGCTATGAACTTGCCGTTGCTGGTCTTGAAGAGGTCTTTGATGCGGTCGGTGAGGAAGAGTTCGCCGTTCTTCATATAGCCGGCATCGCCCGTGTGGAACCATCCTTCCTCGTCGATGGCCAGTGCTGTCACTTCCGCCTTGCGGTAATAGCCCTTGGTGATGGTGTCTCCCTTGAGCAGGACTTCATTGTTGTCACCGAACTTCAGTTGCACTCCGTTGAGCAGCCTGCCTACCGAACCTATGGTGATAGGTTTGTCCCAGCGGTCGAGTGTGACGGTTGCTGTGGTCTCTGTCATACCATAACCTATCACCAGCAAGAGACCAACCGAGCGCATGAACTCTTCCACCTGGGGTGAGATGGCTGCTCCTGCTGTGGGGAAGAAGTTGTGTCGCTCCAGTCCCAAAGTCTTGAGCAATAGGGCAATGACCGTCTTTTCGTAGAAAGCGTATTGCAGTTTCAGCGACAGGGGCGGCACCAGTCCGCGCATCTTGTATTCCACATTATAGGTGTGCCCGACGCGCAAAGCCTCTTCCAGCATGCGTCTCTGTACGGGACTGCTTTTGTGCATGCGTTCCATGACACCTGCATACACCTTCTCCCAGAACCTGGGTACCACACACATCGTGGTGGGGTGCACCTCGCTCAGACTTCTGAGCACATCCTGCGGCTTGAGGTTGAGGGCCAGTGTACAGCCCGTGGCCAGGCAGAGGTAAGTCCATCCGCGTTCAAATACATGTGTGAGCGGCAGGAAGGTGAGCGTGAGGTCTTTGTCCGAGAGCCTTACAGCCCCATTGTGGGCATGAATGCCAGCCATATACATGCGGTGGGTAAGCATCACACCCTTACTCAGTCCGGTGGTTCCGCTGGTATAGAGTATGTTGGCCAGATCGTCCCTGTCCAGCTCGCGGGTGCGTACCTTCACTTCATCCTGATGCTGCAGATGTTCGCCCATGTGCAGGAATTCATCGAAGTAGATGCTCACCTGATCCTGAGGATTCTTCTTCACGCTGCGGTCGAAGATAATCAGTTTGCTCACCTCGGGATCTATCTTCAGCACCCTGTAGGCCGTATCATACTGGTACTGTTCACCTACAAAGATGAACCTCACCTTGGCGTCACTCACCATGTACTTCACCTGCATCTCACTGCTGGTAGCATAGAAGGGGATGGTGACAGTCCTGATGGCATACGCGCCGAAATCCACATACAGGCATTCGGGCTTGTTCTGCGAGAATACCACAATGTTCTCCTGCACCCTCACACCCAACTCCAACAGCGCGTTGCTCACCTGCTTCACCCGCAGCGAGAACTCGTTCCAGGATACGTTGTTCCACTGGCCTGACGTGTAGTCACGCCACATCAGAGCCGTACGGTTGCCGTAGCGTTTGGCCTGACTGTGTATTAGTGTTGATAGCGGACTCGGATTCTGCATAACTTCACACCTTATTCTTGCTTTGCACAAAGTTAATACAACAAGTTGAGATAAACGGCAACATATTTGACTTTTTTGATTTTACTGCGTAACTTTGCTCATCGGAAAGGACAATAGAGCGAGATGACAGACCAACTGACACACGAGGCTACCCAACTGCTGGAGCGCCTCATAAGCATTCCGCGCACAAGCCGGAACGAGAAGGAGGCAGCCGACATGCTGCAGGATTGCATGACGGGCGAGTATGGATTGCAGGTGGAGCGCACGGGCAACAATCTGTTTGCCACGGCTCCTGGCTTCTCCTCCAGTCGTCCCACGCTGCTGCTCAATGCGCACATCGATACTGTGAAGCCCGTGAGTGCCTGGCAGAGAGACCCTTTCAGTCCGCAATGGGAGGGTGGTAGGCTCTATGGGCTGGGCAGCAATGACGACGGAGCCAGTCTGGTATCGCTCCTGCAGGTGTTCCGCAGGCTCGGTGGGGAAGCTCTTCCTTACAACCTCCTCTTCCTGGCAAGTGCCGAGGAGGAGGTGAGCGGGCGTGATGGAATGGAGCGTATGGTGGGTCTGTTGCCGCATGTGGATGTAGCTCTGGTGGGCGAACCTACTGGCATGCAGCCTGCTATAGCCGAGAAGGGTCTGATGGTTCTCGACATCACAGCCCACGGCAAAGCTGGTCATGCAGCCCGCGATGAGGGTGACAATGCCATCTATCATGCACTTGACGACATGCAGTGGTTCCGCACCAAGGAGTGGGAGAGGGTATCGCCCCTGCTGGGCAAAGTGAAGACAACGGTGACGATAGTCAACTCCGGCACCCAGCACAACGTCATCCCCGACCAGTGTACCTTCACTGTGGATGTGCGCTCCAACGAGTTGTATTCCAATCAAGAACTCTTCCAACTCATCTGCCAGGAGGTGAAGAGTGAGGTCAAAGCACGTTCCTTCCGCCTCAACTCCTCATCCATCAGCACCAGCCACCCGATAGTGCAGGCACTCACAGCCATGGGCAAGAAACCGTTTGGTTCGCCTACCCTGAGTGACCAGGCGCTTATGCCCTTCCCGAGCCTGAAGATGGGACCGGGAGAAAGCAGCCGTAGTCACACTGCCGATGAATACATCCTGCGCTCAGAGATAGCCGATGCCATCAGCACCTACACCTCTCTGCTGCAAAATCTCGTTCTTTAGGTTGGACTCTTTTCTTCTTTGAGCGAAACGCCTTTTCTCTTTAGGCCGAACTCCTTTCCTCTTTGAGTGAAACTCTTTCCTCTTTGAATAAAATCCTCTTCCAGGTTTGAGCGAAATCCCGGCACAGTTGCAAATATCCGTGGCTTATTTTTGTAGTATAGGTCTATATTTTCT
>ERZ780141.1526-NODE-1526-length-13408-cov-4.673706_pt1 | contig 13408 bp, 15 predicted proteins | sample MGYA00433080_ERZ780141 | MGnify/ENA primary metagenome ERZ780141 (study PRJEB29588, sample SAMEA2154047) | human gut metagenome | biome: human gut; feature: human-associated habitat; material: faeces | place: Denmark | collected 2008/2010 ... | reverse complement strand
CCTTGCCGCCGCGGCCGCCTTTAGCAGCCGTATAGGTCTGGCCGTCCTCAACAAGGTCTGCCATAACGGCGCCGGTTGCATCATCACGTACCAAAGTACCCATCGGAACCTTCACGAAAACAGTATCGGCGCGTACACCGGTGCAGTTTTTAGTACCACCCTGACCGCCGCGCTTAGCAACATATTTTCTCTTGTAACGGAAGTCAATCAGGGTATTGAGATTTTTGTCCGCAATCAGGACAACGTCACCGCCGCGACCGCCGTTACCGCCGTTCGGGCCACCCTTTTCTACAAATTTTTCTCTGCGGAAGCTGCTCATGCCGTCGCCGCCATCGCCTGCTTCTACATAAATTCTCGCTCTGTCAATAAACATTTTGTTTTCTCCTGTATCTTAAATTTAGCTGTTGCTAGGTATATTTATTTATATTATAGCTTATCTTGCAGGGAAAGTGCAACGTGGGAAAAAGCAAATCCGCAGAAAAGCTTTGAGTTTGCGAAGATTTCACTTCTGATTTATATGACGCAGATGGTGCATTGCTGTAGCCGTTACCTATTTCAAGGCTACAGCTAATAAAAAATGTGCCTGCAGCTATTTTTTATATACACAAAAGCTGCAAGCACGTTTATAAAAGGAAAGGAGAATCTTATAGCTTACTTACGCAAAAATTTATCAACTGCATGTGCGGCGCCACGCCCTTCGGCAATAGCCCACACCACCAGACTCTGTCCGCGACGTGCGTCACCGGCGGCAAAAACGCCGGGCACATTGGTCGCATAGCTGCTGTCATCAGCCGCTATGCTGCCGTTAGGTGCCTGCGCCAGCTTGAATTCTTCGAGCAGTCGCTCTTCGCTGCCCACAAAGCCCATAGACAGGAGCACCAGCTGTGCAGACACCCTCGCAGGGAGCCGGGCAGACATGAGATGTAAATTCCGGGAAATTATTGGTTTTATTCAGACGGGCATAGGCATAATCATCCATCCCGTGGTAAACAAGATCATTAAATTCCGGCATCAGATTGTGCAGCGGACAGCCTGAAACCATGCGGTTAATCATTACACCGCTATGGCAAAAGGGACCGCCGCAATCCATACAGCGCGCTGCCTGGCAGCACAGTGCTTCCTTATGCGGCAGGCTGCTCGTCTTAATCTCCTGCCAATCCTTAATTCTTTCTTCGGGGGCACGCAAAGCAAGCTCTACACGCTTGTAATCCATAAATCCGGTAGGCTTACCCATTATGACTTCACCTCCTCAAATACCTTCAGGGTGGCAGCATCCGCGCTCATTCCCTGCTGCAGATACTCATTAAGCTTCTGCGTAACAATCTTATATTCTTTAGGAATAACCTTGACAAATTTATCCTGATATTCATCCCAGTTATCCAATATCTCTAAAGCCAGCTTACTGCCGGTATGCTCTGCATGCTGCAGCAACATTTTCTTTACCGTCAGGCTGTCACCGATTTCCTCCAGCTTTTCCAACAGCACTATTTCCTTATTGCAGTAGGTTGCAAAATCTCCCTGCATATCCAAAACATAGGCTGTACCACCGCTCATGCCGGCAGCAAAATTGCGTCCTGTACGTCCCAAAATAACTACCGTACCACCGGTCATATATTCACAGCCATGGTCACCAACACCCTCAACAACAGCGTTCACGCCGCTATTACGGATGCAGAAGCGTTCACCGGCAGTACCGCTGATAAGTACAACATCGGCGCAGGCCTTAACTACGCCGGCAGCAATTGTACCGACACCAACCTCACTTACCAGCTTAACGCTGATGCGGGCACGGGGATTAGCATTCTTCAGGTCGTGAATCAGCTCAGCCAAATCTTCAATAAAATAGATATCATGATGAGGCGGAGGAGAAATCAAACCAATCCCTGCCGTCGTACCGCGGCATTCGGCAATCCACGGATAAACCTTACCGCCCGGAAGCTGTCCACCTTCACCCGGCTTAACACCCTGTGCAATTTTAATCTGAATTTCGTCCGCATTGACAAGGTAATTGCTGGTTACGCCAAAACGTCCGCTGGCAACCTGCTTAATTGCACTGCGCTTGCTATCACCATTAGGCAGCGGTGCAAAACGGTTGGGATTCTCGCCGCCTTCGCCGGTATTGCTCTTGCCGCCTATACGGTTCATGGCAATCGCCAGACATTCATGTGCTTCCTGACTTAAAGAGCCGTAGCTCATAGCACCTGTCTTAAAGCGATGACAAATGCTTTCTACAGATTCTACCTCATCAATATTCACCGGCAGACGCTACGGCGTAAAGGTCAGCATACTGCGAAGATTCTGGTTGGCAAAGGCACTGCCGCGCAGCTGCTTGCTGAACGCCTTAAAGAGCTTATAATCACCGGTCTTGCAGGCCTGCTGCAGCTTAACAATCGTTTCCGGATTAAGCATATGCTGCTCGCCGCCGTTACGCCATTGATAATGAGAACCTGATTCATAGCTGAAAGGATCAATGTTTTGCTCAGCAAAGGCAGGCTCATGACGCATAGCAACCTCTTTGGCAATCTCATCCAGGCCGATGCCTTCAAGACGCGACGGAGTTCCGGTGAAATATTCTTCAATAACGGCACTGCTGATACCGATAGCTTCAAAAATCTGAGCGCCACGATAAGACTGTACAGTAGAAATACCCATCTTCGACAGGATTTTAGCAATGCCGTGAGTGCAGGCGCTGATATAATTTTCAGCAGCCTTTTCAAAGCTGATATCCAGCATTCCGTCAGCACACATATGCTCCAGGCTTTCAAAAGCAAGATACGGATTAATACCGCTGACGCCATAGCCTAAAAGCAACGCCATATGGTGCACCTCACGCGGTTCAGCAGATTCTATGATAATAGAAGCACGCAGACGCGTACCGTTTTTAATCAGATGATGATGCAGACCTGCACCTGCCAGCAAGGCAGGAACCGCTGCCATATCTTTAGTAATGCCGCGGTCGGATAATATCAAAATGCACTTGCCTTCCGCAATATATTTATCAGCAGCAGCAAAGATTGCATCCAACGCCTGCTTTAAGCCGGCGCCGCCATCAGCAACCTTGTAAAGCATAGGAATTGTTGCTGCCTCGAAATCAGGAATATTCTTCAGCTTAGCAAGCTCAATATTGCTTAATACCGGAGATTCGGCAGAAATCTGGCGGCAGCTTTCCGGCTGCGGGTCAATCAGATTCAGTTCCGGACCGATACCGCTGGTTGTATCCGCGAAAACCTCCTCATGAATGGCATCAATCGGCTGATTTGTTACCTGCACAAAGAGCTGTTTAAAGTAGTTATATAAAAGCTGCGGCTTTTCGCTGAGTACTGCTTAGCGCATTCTTTGACAAAAAAGTTATGCGGAATCTGCAGCAGTACACCGGCACTGTCACCGGAGTTCATATCTGCTCCCTGACCGCCGCGATGATCCATGTTATGCAAAACCACCAAAGCCTGTCGTAAAATTTTATTAGACTTCTTGCCCTTAATATTGGCAACTACGCCAACACCGCAGGCATCGTGTTCAAACCAAGGATCATACAATCCCTGTTTTTTGGGCAGCGAAGTATTCATAATAAATTCCCCTCTCAAAGCATTTTATCAATAAATCTATTAGCAGTTCCGTTAGTGTTTCTGTTAAAGACCACCACAACGACTGTAATTTTAATTATAATACCACGTTATTACGATCACAAATTATATATATATATATTTATTTACATGACAAAAGTTCTGCAAAAGGCAATTTTCTGAAAGAAGCATTTTTTACCCCTACACTCCTTTGCACTTCAGCAATACTTTTTTCCATTTCAGTTGCACATCAAATGTTTTTCTAGGCATTTTTTTATTTTCACACTTGACAAACCGTGAAATTGTTGCGATAATGTGAAGAACACAGCGATGTGTATATTTTAATTTCAAAAACAAAAATGCAATGAACGGGAAAATTTACCTGCCCCAGCATCCAGAGAGACGGCGTATGGTGCAAGCCGCCAGCAAGCAGGCAAAGAAGCTCACCCGCGAGCAGCTTCTCTGAACCAAGTAGGAGCAGACGTTTCCAGCACGTTACGCTGCCGATTCGCTAATCGGGAAAATTAAGTACAACTTAGGGTGGTACCGCGAAAAAACTTCGCCCCTATCTGCAAGCGCAGATAGGGGCTATTTTATTTCATAGTACACTCTTTCTAACTTAAAAAATTTACAGGCTGTCTAGAGGAGCGTCAGATGCGAAGAAGCGCGACGACGGCGTACATACTAGTACTCCTAGAAGCGCTTCTGAAGCAGATGGCCCCTTATAGGCAGCCCCTAAAGAAAGAAGGACTATCTTATGGGAATGACAATGACGCAAAAAATCTTAGCCAAGCACGCTCACCGCGACAGCGTAAGTGCCGGCGACCTGCTTGTTTCTCAAGTAGATTTAGTATTAGCTAATGATATCACCGGTCCTCCGGCTATCAACGAATTTGAAAAAATCGGTAAACCAGTATTTGATAAAAACAAAATTGCTCTGGTTCCGGACCATTTCTCCCCCTGCAAGGATATCAAATCCGCAACCATGTGCAAGCGTATGCGTGACTTCGCCCGAAAGCACGAAATCAAAAACTACTTTGAAGTAGGCCAGATGGGTATCGAGCATGCACTGCTGCCGGATAAAGGCCTTGTTGCTCCCGGCGAAATCATCATCGGCGCCGATTCCCACACTTGTACCTACGGTGCACTCAATGCTCTGAGCACCGGTATGGGCCAGACTGATATCGGCTGCGCTATGGCCAGCGGTACCTCCTGGTTCAAGGTTCCACAGGCTATCAAGGTTAACATGACCGGCAAACTGCCGAAATACGTTAAAGGCAAGGACATCATCCTGACCATCATCGGTATGATTGGCGTTGACGGCGCCCGTTACCAATCTTTGGAATTCACCGGCGAAGGCGTCAGCGAGCTTTCGATGGCCGACCGTCTGACTATCTGCAACATGGCTATTGAGGCCGGCGGCAAAAACGGCATTTTCCCCGTTGATGAAAAGACCATCGAATTCTTAAAGGAACGCGGCGTAACCCGTGAATGGGAAGCAGTTACTGCGGACGAAGATGCTGAATATGCCCGCGTACTCGATATTAAGCTCGACGAACTCGTTCCTGTTGTTGCTTATCCGCATCTGCCGGAAAACACTCATCCTGCTAAGGAAGGTCATGCAATCAAAATCGACCAGGTTGTCATCGGTTCCTGTACCAACGGCCGTCTGGAGGATCTTGAACAGGCTGCCGAAATTCTCAAAGGCCACAAGGTTTGCGACCATGTGCGTATGATTATCATCCCGGCAACCCAACAGATTTATCAGGAGGCTATGCACCGCGGTTATATTGATACCTTTATTGATGCCGGCGCTGCCGTTTCCACTCCGACCTGCGGTCCCTGCCTTGGCGGTTACATGGGCATCCTCGCAGCAGGCGAACGAGCTGTTTCCACCACCAACCGTAACTTCCGCGGCCGCATGGGTCATGTCGACAGCGAAGTTTATCTGGCAAGCCCCTATACCGCTGCAGCCAGTGCCATTACCGGTTATATCACCAGCCCTGAGGAGGTAGTAAAATGAGCAAAGTTTGGCTTTACGGCGACCACATCGATACAGACGTTATTATCCCGGCAAGATATCTGAACATTGCCGATTTCAAAGAATTAGCAGAACACGCTATGGAGGATGCGAAAGAAAACCTGGAAATTAACTTCGCCGCCAACGTACAGCCCGGAGATTACATCGTTGCCGGCAAAAACTTCGGCTGCGGTTCTTCCCGCGAGCATGCCCCGGTAGTATTAAAGGTTAAGGGTATCAAATGCATCGTAGCAGACAGCTTTGCCCGCATCTTCTATCGCAATGCGATTAACATCGGCCTGCCGGTGCTGGAAATAGGCGCCGACGTTGAAAAGATTGAACCCGGCGATGAAATTGACGTTGATGTCAACAAGGGTGAAATCAAAATCCTCAATAAAAATATTACGATCAAAACAAAACCGCTGCCGGAATTTATCCAGCATATCGCAGACTGTGGCGGCCTGATTAATTATATTAAAGGAGAAAACAAATAATGAAGATTTGCTTACTGCCCGGTGACGGCATTGGTGTAGAAATAGTTGATGCAGCTGTAGAGGTTCTCGACGCTGCTGCCAAAAAATACGGCTTTGAAATTGAATATGACAAGCAGCTCATCGGCGGCTGCGCAATCGACGCAACCGGCGTTCCCCTGCCGGAAGCAACCATCGCCAGCGCTAAGGCTGCTGACGCTGTGCTGCTCGGTGCTGTCGGCGGACCAAAATGGGATAATGTTGCCCCGGACATCCGCCCGGAGAAAGGCCTGCTTGGTATCCGCAAGGCTTTGGGCCTGTACTGCAACTTGCGCCCGATGACCGTTTCCAAATTCACCGCGCATCTTTCTCCGCTGAAAACGGAACGTGCCGAAGGTGCCGATCTTTTAATCGTACGTGAGCTTACCGGCGGCATCTACTTCGGTGAGCACAACGAAGCGCACCTCAACGCTGACGGCGTTGAGGAAGCAAGCGACGTTGAGCTATATACCCGTCCGGAGGTAGAACGCATTGCCCGTTTTGCTTTTGAAGCTGCCAAAAAACGCCGCGGTAAAGTAACCAGTGTTGATAAAGCCAACGTATTGGGCTCCAGCCGTATGTGGCGTAAAATTGTTGCCGAAATGCAGGCTAAGGATTATCCTGAAGTCGAGCTGAACAACTTCTATGTTGACAACTGCGCTATGCAGTTAGTGCTGAATCCGAAGCAGTTCGACGTTATTTTGACTAATAATATCTTTGGCGATATCCTCAGTGATGAAGCCAGCACAATCGCAGGCAGCATCGGCCTGCTTCCGAGCGCCAGCCTCGGCGACGGCACCGGTATGTACGAGCCTATCCACGGCAGTGCGCCTGATATTGCCGGCCAAGGCATTGCTAACCCGCTGGCAACCATTCTCAGTGTTGCTATGATGCTGCGTTACTCCCTGAACCAAAACGAAGCAGCAGACGCTATGGAAGCAGCTGTTGACGCAGTTATGGAGCAAGGCTACCGCACGCCTGACCTTTATGCAGAAGGTCTGAAGAAGGTTTCTACCTCTGAAATAGGACATCTTGTTGCACAGGAACTGCTTAAATAACCATTCCCGGTATAACGCCATCCCCTCAGCGTTAACCAAAGCCTTTCTACCCGTAAGCTTTCCGTTTGGGGCTTACGGGTAAAATTTCCAACACTTAGCATTATTATATTTTGATTTTTTTGTTTTTTGGATTTTCTTATGATCGTTGTGGTGTATTATGATGCAAATTTCAACCAAGAATATTGATTCCGTGTATACTAATAATGCTTCAAGCGATGCTGCGGCCTTCCGCCAAGGCTTGCACGATGGTATCCCCATAGGATTGGGGTATTTTGCCGTAGCCTTTTCTCTGGGAATTATTTGCCGCACATCCGGGCTTTCTGTATTCCAAGGCTTTCTGACAAGCCTGCTCAACAACACTTCAGCCGGTGAATTCGCCGCCATTACCCTCATAGGTCAAAACGCCAGCTATACCGAAATAGCACTTGTAACACTTATCGCCAATGCACGCTACATGCTGATGAGCTGCTCTCTTAGCCAAAGGCTCAGCAGTGCACAAGGCTTTATACATCGTCTGGCTATGGCCTTCGCTGTAACGGATGAGCTTTTCGGTATCGCTATCTCCCGTCCGGGGGTTTTGAATCCATACTATTACTATGGGGGCATGGCAGTAGCAATTCCGGGCTGGTCGATTGGCACAGCCTGCGGCATTGTCGCCGGTGCGGCACTGCCAGAACGCATTGTCAGCGCACTGAGTGTAGCACTGTTCGGCATGTTCCTAGCTATTATCATGCCTCCGGCGCGCGAAAGCCGTATCATTCTCACTGTTGTAATCACAAGCTTCATCGCCAGCTTCGCAGCAACATACATGGAGCCGTTGGCGCAGCTTACCGGCGGTACACGTACCATTATCCTCACTGTAGTCATCGCAGCAGCTGCAGCTTATCTCAGGCCGGTACAGTCCCAGCAAAAGGAGGATTAGCAGATGGAACACAATATTTATATTTATATTGCAGTCATGGCAATTGTTACCTACGCTATCCGCGTGCTTCCGCTAACACTCATTCGTAAGGAAATCAAAAATCCCTTCATCCGTTCCTTTTTATATTATGTCCCCTACACGACGCTCGCAGTAATGACCTTTCCTGCTATCCTGCAGGAAACACAAACACCTGCTGCAGGTGCTCTTGCCCTCGGCGTCGGCGTTGCCACCGCCTGGCGCGGCATGAGCCTTTTTCATGTGGCTTGCTGCTGCTGCGCAGTAGTGTTTATCGTAGAATTTATCATGGTGCCGTAAGGCACAAAAAAAGCCGCCGGCTCAGGAGATTTTTCTCCAATCCGGCGGCTTTTTGTGCTTCTATAAATTAACGTGCATTTAATCCCAATTCATTAATCAAGGCACGCTGCAACAAATTTGAAAAATTAATATCGTTATCAATTGCCAGATTATTAAGCCATGCAGGAATCGAGAGCGTCTTCTTTACAGCCTTCGCATTATACTTTTTATCATAAGCAAGCTTATCAAAAGCAACCATCATCACAAACTGACTGCCTTCCAGTTTAATTTCATTGGGTTTTGATGCCTGAGGATATTCTTCCGGTTTTTTACCTTCCAGCATCAAGCCAATCACTTCCTGCACCATCTCCAAAGCTTCTTCCAAAGAATCTCCTTGGGTATTGCAGCCGGGAATATCCGGAACATAAACAGAAACGCCTACTTCCTCAGGTTCAAAAATTACGGGATAAAAATATTTTTTAGACATGATGCGCTCCTTTCTTCTCCTTATCGTTTTAATCAAGCCTGCTTTAAAATAGCCTGTTCTAAGCCTTTCTTTAATTCTTTAGTATGCAAAGGTACAGCAACATTTATATTCCGCTGTGGATTAAAATATTTTTGATGAGAACCATTATTGCTCTTAACATAAACAAAACCATTTTGTAAAAGCAATCTGATCATTTCTTTAGGGGTTAGTGGCATAAACGCAACCTCCTTTAATTTATTATACTACGTAATATTACGTATGTAAAGAAATGCACGCTGCAACAAAAAAGTCTTCGCACATATCTAAATATGCACGAAGACCAAAAGATTATTATAAAATTTTTACCTCACAGCAGCCAATGGAACATGCCGAAATAAGAGAAAACACACAACACGGAAACGCCCAGCGCAGAAACGCCGAACATTTTCATAAACAGATTCTGCTGCTGCTTCTGATTAGCATTAGCGGCCGAAGCATATGCTGCCAGCGCCAACGCACCACCTGTAGAAAGCGGGCTGATGGCAGCGACATGCGAAATGGTTGTAATCGAGGAGGCCAGCTCCACCTCATTCACACCGCCAAGCTGCTGAGCAACATGCGGTACTGTCGGCAGCAGCGTAGGCATAACAACACCGCTGCTGGAGCTGAACCAGCTCATAATGCCGGAGGTAAGGCCCATAACAGCTGCAGCACTTTTAGCGCTCATCAGAGAAACAAGTATATCAGAAAGCACCTTAATACCGCCGAGATCTATAATCAGCTGCATCAAAACACCCACACCGGTAATCAGCAGCAGCGTATTCCAAGGAATATGTTTAATCGCCTTCGTCTCATCTGAAACACGCAAAAAGGATAATACGGCTGCAACAGCAAAGCTGACCAGTCCTACGTTAATTCGCAAAAGCATAACCATAAGCACCATCACTACAATACCGGCAATAGTCGTCAGCTGCTTTTTGTTAAAGCAGGGAACTTCTTTTTTCTGCCCCACAGCAGCAGAACGCAGCTTATAACCACTCAATAAAATGTAGACAATAACAGCATAAATAGTAAAGGAAAGAATGCCATTCATAAGAAAATCATTTTCAATACCTGTCAGGCCAAACTCTGCGCACAGATTCGCACCGATAATGCCGGTAGCAGCAAGCGGTGATAAACCACCGGCGCAAGAGCCCAAAACAGTTAAGGTTGAAAGCAGCACAGGACTGATTTTCATTTCTGCTGCCAAGGACATGGAAAAAACCATCATTATAGCCATAGTCGGTACAGATCCGGGACCAAGCGCAGCAAGTATAATCGAGAATACATAAATGATGATCGGAATCAGGTAAACACGCTTGCCGGCCAAAGAAATAACCTTCTGCGCCAACAAATCCAGACTGCCGTTAATCTGTGCCAGACTGAACAAATAGGTTACACCCAAAAGCATCAGGAACAAAGAAGCATTGAAGCCTTTAATAATTTCCGCATCACTGATGCCTGCCATACGTCCCAAAAGCAAGGCAAAAGCTATGCACAAAAGACCCGTATTCATTTTACGGATAAAACCAAGCATTATCGCCAGCAGTAAAAAAACCAAGGATAACAGAGCCATCGGAAACCTCCAAAAAATTTATTTGAGAGTGTATTTGAGAGTGTAACAAAGGGAATATTAAATATAACAGAATCGCCATTTATATAATAACACTTAGGAATTACTTTGTAAAACGGTAGTTTTGTTTATCTTATTCTTGTTTGACATTAAAATTATTCCATATAGGAATAGTCTTTTTATTGTCGCCTCTGTGCAGATATAGACTATGCTATTCCCACTCTTTAAAGCAAAATAGTTTATTTCCTGCAAAATAAATGTTACAATAAATAATTGAGAGAAGATTAGACAATTTTCATAGCTATAACAACGCTGTGAAAATTACATTATGGAGATGATTGCTTTGCCAAATTATGCAGATATCAACGGACGGCCGATGAAGAAGCTGCAAATACAACAATACCTGCGCAAGCTGCAGCTCAACGATTTCGAGCCGGCTGTTAATTTAGCAACCCTGACTAAATTGCAGGACGCGCACCTCAAATATATCCCCTATGAAAATTTTGACTCTCTTAACGGCAAAATTACCTCGCTCAAACGCCAGGATATGTTCAATAAGGTTATCATGCATAACCGCGGCGGCATCTGCTTTGAGCTGAACGGACTTTACAACTGGCTTTTGGAGTCCCTGGGCTTTGAGGTGACCAGCTACGCTGCCCGCTTTATCGATAAAATGGAAACCTACCAACTGCGCCGCCACCGCGTAATGTGTGTAGCTTTAGGTGAGAAGCGTTATCTGACCGACGTCGGCGTGAACAGCGAAAGTCCGCGTGTACCGCTGGAAATCACGGAAGGACTGATTCAGAGCGACGGCATCAGCCAATACAAGTTTACCCGCAGTGAATTTTGGGGTTGGCTGCTTTGGCAGAAGGAACGCGGCAAAATCTGGAAGCGCCTCTTTGGCTTCACAGAAGAGCCTCAGATAGACAAGGATTTTATTACCGCCAGCTTCTGGTGCGATGCCCATCCCGACTCACCGTTTATCAAAAGCAAGAAGCTGTCTATTTTCCGCGAGGACTGCAATATTACCATCCGCAGCAACTATTTAAAATTTTACCTTGGCGGTCGCGTAAAGTACCGCTATAAAATTAACACCGGTGCCGAGCTTAAGGAGATTCTTTGGGAGTATTTTGGTATTAATGTAGAATACCGGCTCAAGGATGACGGTATAGAATACTAAGCCTGGCAGGAGATTTTTAAAATGCCTGATTTATTTTTTCCCAGTTATACAAAAAAAATACTGTCTGCTTTAAACGCTGCCGGCTATGAAGCATATCTTGTCGGCGGTGCCGTGCGCGACCTGCTTTTGGGCAAGTCACCGGATGATTACGATATCACTACCAATGCTCTGCCTGAGCAGGTTTTGGCAGTTTGCAAGCAACAAGATTGGAAAACTGTTGACCAATTAGGTCACAATTTCGGCTGCGTAGTCATCGTTATCAACGGCGTTGCTACCGAAGTAACAACCTTTCGTGGCGAACGCTATAATGATGACGATATGCATCGCCCTGCCGCTACCTGGTTTTGCAGCAGTCTGCGCGAGGATTTAAGCCGCCGCGATTTTACTGTCAACGCTATGGCGCTGTCATTTGACGGAACTCTGCATGACTACTTTGGCGGTCAGCAGGATTTGCAGCAGAAAATTTTGCGCACCGTAGGTGACGCTAAACAACGCTTTCACGAGGATGCACTGCGTATGCTGCGTGCCTGCCGCTTTGCGGCACAGCTTGGCTTTACGTACGAGCAGGCAGGCTGCGAAGCACTACCTGCCTGCGGTGCGCCGAACACGCCCTACTACCTGCCGCATGGCTACAGCTTTCCGGTTGAACGCTGCGCCGGCCTTTCGTTGGAGCGTGTACGCAAGGAGCTTGAAAAGCTCATTACATCTGAATATGCAGGCAAAGGCCTGATGCTGATGATGGCAACAGGCCTTTTAGGTGCAAACTGTCATGCCCGCGAAAACGGCAACGATACTGTCATTCCCATTCTTCCGGAAGCGCTGCACCTTTTAGGACTGCACCAAAATCCGCGCTTCCATTTATATGACACCTGGGAGCACACACTGCTGGCGATTGACAACAGCCCGCACGATTTAGCCATCCGTTGGGCATTAGTGCTGCACGATTTAGGCAAGGGCTTGCCTGAAATCCGCAAGCTGAACAAAGAAGGGCAGCCTTCCGACCTGGGGCATGAAGCTAAAAGCGCAATCATGACTCAATCTATTTTAACGCGCCTTGGCTACAACAACAGCTTCGTACATCTGGTTACCTGGCTAGTAGCGCAGCATATGCGCTTCGCGCCTATGCTGCTCACCGGTGAGCGCACCCTGCTGCGCTGGGTGCGCAGCGAAGCTGCAAACTCCGGTTTCCGCACGCAGGCAGAGCTGACACAAGCCTACAGTCTGCTAGTCGAGGTTTTTCTTGCGGATATGGGAGCAACCCACGCCCGCGAAAACGAGCAGCTGATGGCCGAAGGTCGCCTTTTAGGCCGTCAGGTTGTGGAGCTTGTACGCACACGCATGCCTGTATGCAGTAAGGACCTTGCTGTCGGCGGACGCGAGCTGTTGGAGCTTATCCCCCATGCAGAAATCAAAAATATTCTTACCTACCTGCTGGAACGCGTACAATCCGGCAATCTTCCCAACGAAAAAGAAGCTTTGCTCACAGCAGTCCATAAGCATCTTAAGCGTAAAACTACACTCAGTTTAGGAGAGCAGCTATGAAAACAAAACGCATTTTACTGGCCATTGTTTGTCTGCTAGTCATTTTAGGCGGTCTTAATTATCTTTTGCAGCAATCCCCTATTCCCATCGGCACTCCCGGCAGCACACCGGCAGCACCATGGCAAAATACGGCGCGATAAGCTCCGCGTCGAACCGAGTAGGCTTATCCTCTTTGTTCACCAGCGCGATGGCCGGGCGTCCGGCGCAGCGCCGAGCCAGTTCCAGATCCTCGCGGGGGGGCG
>ERZ780141.1517-NODE-1517-length-13450-cov-4.912206_pt1 | contig 13450 bp, 11 predicted proteins | sample MGYA00433080_ERZ780141 | MGnify/ENA primary metagenome ERZ780141 (study PRJEB29588, sample SAMEA2154047) | human gut metagenome | biome: human gut; feature: human-associated habitat; material: faeces | place: Denmark | collected 2008/2010 ... | reverse complement strand
GAGACCTTACATCGAGACATGTGTATCGCATGCTCCGGGAGTTCGTGGATTTTGCTAATGTATTCAACTAACTCTCAATCTACCTAATCATTTAAAGCCATCTGTTTTAACTTCGAGAACAGATTCTGTACCGGTTTCACGGACAGGATCAGTAATGTTACTGCCGCTTCAGCGAAGATATAGATTGCATTGTAGGCGAGGGAATAGGGCAGGGGATCCCAGCCTTCCCAGGCATACGCGCCGAAGAAGATCCATCCGGAGATCACGGCGAACACATATCTACCCAGCACAGCGGTGATATATCCCTTCAGCAGTCCGAATTTCGCATTGGAGAAGAGTCCGGACAATCCCAAAGCACCGAAAGCCAAAATGTAATCAACGATCAACTGCATGGGATACAATACATAGGGATCAATGAGAAGCTGTAACACACCGTAAGCTACTCCGGTGGCGATACCTGCACCCAGACCGAACCAGTAACCGGGCAGGCAGATCACCAGCATGGACAGAAGCGTAATGGAACCGCCGGTAGGAAAATGGAACAGCTTGATGTTTGACAGCACGGTTCCAAGAGCGATTGCCATGGCGCAGAATGCCAACTGCTTTACGGTCAGCTTACCGTGAGCCATTTTCTGATCAACGTCGTCAGCCCCGGTCTTATTTCTCTGCTTACGGGCAAATACAACAGCCACGGCCAGCAGAGCGATCAGGACAACCACTAACAGGACGTTGCCCAGAGCAGTGGGGACATAAGTAGTCTCGCCCCAGTCATTCACAACAACATTGTACAACATAAAAAAATCCTCCTTCGTATGCGCGAGGAGGGACAACATCGTATCCATGCAAAAATTACAGTCTTGAACGGCATTCTTATAATGTACGGTTCTCATACACTGTTATCAGCAGTGCATATGTAGACGATAACTGCATGAAATCTATGCTTCCTTACGCCGGTATTATCCGGTTCAAGTAGTGAGGGTTAGAAGTGATGGCATAGTTTTACAGCACTTCAATCTCAGCGATGCGCTCCCCTAGCGGAATATAATATTTACTTCCTTACTATATTGCTTTATCGTGACAGTGTCAAGCTTAGAGAAAAGTTTTTAATACTTGCAGTACGCCGTTTTCCCAATAAGGCGCACAGGTTCTCTTTGCGGCAGCGATCACTTCCTCTCTTGCGTTGGATACGGCATAGCTGGTTCCGGCGCTCTCAAGCATTTCTATATCATTCAGATTGTCTCCGAAAGTGCAGGTTTCATCCGGGGCAATGCCAAGATATTCCTGTAAAAACCGAATAGCGGTTCCTTTGTTCACACCTAACGGGTTACAGTCCATCCATTCTTTGCCGGAGGAAGCGATTTTAGCCTTGGTCTGCCAGGTGGGAGTGAAAAGCGGGGCACACATTTCTTCACATGCCGAAGGATGATACACTGTGAATTTGATCACGTTGTCCACAGGTGCTTTTAACAGGTCCGGTACTTCACGGATATCATATCCGTAAGAATCCGTAAGCCATCGGAACATGCGGCTTCCGGCATCTTCTGCCAGACAATAATCCGGAGTGGCAATAAAATAATCACAGTCCGGTAATTCATTGCGAACCGTTTCACACATTCCATGCCAGACATCTTCGGGCAGAGTGTGGACTTTTAAAATTTTGTGAGGGGTACGGACTACTGTGCCGCCGTCCGTGATATAGAGAAGCTTATCGCAAACGGGAGCGAAAAGCTTTCGTTCACTGATGAATTGCCGGCCGGAGCAGGCGACGAAGATGATTCCTTTTGAAGTCAGTTTTTCAATTACGGTCATATATTCCGGATCGATCATCAGCGTACCGTCTTTTAAAAGGGTACCGTCAATGTCGGTTGCAATTAATTTAATCATAACTCCTCCTGTTAATGGAAAGATGGAAAGTATGCTATGATTATAGCCTATCTATAAGCGGATTTGCAATGACAACCGCAAGATAAAACAGTTGGAAAATCGGCGAAAATATAGTATCGTAGATAGTAAAGATCAGAAAGCGGTAGAAACCTAAGGAAACAGCAGAAACTTAAGAAAGCGGTAGAAACCTAAGGAAACAGTAAGAATCCTGGAGAAGTAGAAGGAACCGGAGATAGAAGGGTTAGCAATAGGAATGAAGAAATTAATCATAGGAATTCTGGCACATGTGGATGCCGGCAAGACAACACTGGCAGAGAGCCTTTTATATACCTGCGGAACGATCCGCAAGGCAGGAAGAGTGGATCACGGAGATGCTTTTCTGGACAATGGGGACATGGAGAGGAAGAGAGGCATCACAATCTTCTCCAAGCAGGCGAGAATCCGGTGGAAAGATGTGGATATCACTCTGTTAGATACCCCTGGGCATGTGGATTTTTCCGCTGAAATGGAGAGGACACTTCAGGTACTGGACGCAGCAATCCTTGTGATCGACGGCAGTGACGGCGTGCAGGGGGATGTCTACACACTGTGGAGATTATTGAAAAGATATGAGGTTCCGGTATTTTTATTCGTAAATAAAATGGATCAGCCGGGCACCGAGCGGGACAAAATACTGGCCGAACTGCAAGGTAAGCTGGATGGCAATATTGTAACCGTTGAAAATATCATGGCGCAGGATGAATCCGAAGAGGACCGTGAGCAGGAACTGGAACATGCCGCCATGTGCAGTGAAGTACTGATGGAGGAATATCTGGAGACCGGAGACTTGCAGCCGGAGAGCATAGCATTCACTGTGGCGCAGCGGAAGCTGTTTCCCTGCTTTTTTGGATCCGCATTAAGACAGGAAGGCATAGAAAAGCTGTTGGACGGACTGGCTTTCTATCTGCCGGAACCGGAATATTCACAGGAGTTTGGAGCCAGAGTCTATAAAATCGGCAGAGATACGTCGGGGAATCGTCTGACGTATCTGAAAGTCACCGGAGGGACGCTTCGGGTCAAAATGATGATCGGTAATGAGAAAAGCGGTGCCGGGGAAGAGACCTGGGAGGAAAAGGCAGATCAGCTACGCCTGTACAATGGAGGAAGCTATGAGACCGCAGACAGCGTGCCGGCGGGAGAAGTCTGTGCAGTCACAGGACTTACGAAGACATTTGCAGGACAGGGACTGGGCTATGAATGCGAGAATCTGGCACCGGTGTTGGAACCGGTATTGACCTACAGGCTGAGTTTTCCCCCGGATGTGGATCCGGTGACAGCGCTCGGAAAGCTCAGACGGCTGGAAGAAGAGGAGCCGCAGTTACATGTATTATGGCAGGAGGAAAAGCGGGAGATCCATATGCAGGTCATGGGGCAGGTGCAAATGGAGATCCTGAAAAATATCCTGTGGGAGCGTTTCGGACTGGAAGCGGAATTCGATGCGGGAAGCATTGTCTATAAGGAGACGCTGGCGGAACCGGTGGAAGGCATCGGACATTTTGAACCCCTGCGACATTATGCGGAAGTGCACTTGTTGCTAGAGCCTGGTGAACGGGGCAGCGGCTTGCAATTTGCCTCTCTGTGCAGTGAGGATATGCTGGATCGGAACTGGCAGAGACTGATCCTGACTCATTTGGAGGAAAAAAGGCATGTGGGAGTGCTCACCGGATCGGAGATCACAGATCTTCGGATACTGTTGATCGCCGGGAAGGCACATACTAAGCATACGGAAGGCGGGGATTTCCGGCAGGCGACTTATCGCGCCATCCGGCAGGGACTGCGCAGTGGAAAAAGTATTCTGCTTGAGCCGTGGTTTTCCTATCGATTGGAAGTGCCGACAGAAAATCTCGGCAGGGCAATGTCAGATATCACCAGAATGAACGGACGATTCGATCCGCCTGTGACCGAAGGGAACAACAGTGTACTGATGGGCAGTGTGCCGGTGGCAACTATGCGGGATTACGCCAGAGAAGTGGCTTCCTATACCAAAGGACATGGCAGACTGTCCTGCAGCCTGCAGGGGTACGAGCCCTGCCATAATACAGAAGAGGTGATGGCACAGACGGATTACGATCCGGAGGCGGATACCGCCAACCCTACCGGTTCCGTATTCTGTGCCCACGGGGCCGGTTTCCAGGTGCCATGGGATCAGGTGTCGGAATATGCCCATGTGGAGAGCGGCTGGGTACCGGATTCGGAGGCAAATGCAGAGTCGGGGGATGACGCCTTACAGGGAATGCCGGCAGTGATCAGACGGCAGGGAGCTATACGTCAGACGGGTGGCGGCACAGAGCGTATCATATCCCAGGAGGAGATCGAAGAGATCTTCCGCAGGACCTATGGAAAAGGGGCAGAAGATCCGCATAGATTCCGCAGATATCATACATCCTCCGGCAGTCGCTGCAACTATACGGAAAGTCCGGCAGACAGTATACGGACACCGAAGACCAAAGCAGGCCCTCAGGAAAAAACGGAAGAATATCTGCTGGTGGACGGCTATAATATTATTTTCGCATGGCCGGAGCTGCGTGAGCTGTCTAAGATCAACCTGGACAGCGCCAGGGATAAGCTGATGGATATATTGTGCAACTATCAGGGATATCAGGGATGCCGGCTGATTTTGGTCTATGATGCTTATAAGGTGAAAGGAAATCCGGGATCTGTGATGAAATATCATAACATAGAAGTGGTCTATACGAAGGAAGCGGAGACTGCAGACCAGTATATTGAGCGCACCACACATGAGCTGGGAGCAAAACCGCAGAAATACCGCGTGACGGTAGCTACTTCAGATGCCCTGGAGCAGATGATCATCTGGGGCAACGGTGCAGTCAGAATGTCTGCCCTGGGGTTAAAAGCAGCTGTGGAATCCGCCGGAGCAGAATATTTTAACAGCTGAATTATAACCGCTTCGCAGTGACATTTGGATTGAGGTGGTTTTATAGTACTTGAAAAAAGGTAATCTATATCTGTCGGATGGAGCGGATGATGAAAGCTCCGGTAAAAATCCGGATAAAAGAACAGAGAGGTATAGATTATGAGAAGAAAAGCCATTTCCAATATTATGTTTTATGTTACTACAGTATTATTGATCCTGACCATTGTATTCTGCATCGGAAGCACGGTGAAAAGCGAAAGCAGCAATGAAACACAGCGTATTGAGAATCGGGTGAAGGAACAGCAGCTGCTTACAAAGGTGAAGCAATATCTCAATGAGAATGGCTGCTGTAACAGTGGTGTGACACTGACTTATGTGATGGATGAAAGCGGAGCATGTGATTATACCTTTACGATCCATCATAAGAGGATCAATGACATGAGTGAAGAGGAACGTGAAGCTTTCAGCGCAGAGCTTATGCAGGCATGCAATGCTTCCGGCAGCTACAGCATCTCTTATGAATATCTTCTGACAGATTTTTAAGGGAGACATGACATTTTTTAAAATAGGGGTTATACTGTTACCATATGCCGCAGCAGAGGCGATGGGAAAGGAGAAGGACAGATGACATTTATTCCCAAACCACATGAGATATATAAGCATTTTAAAGGGAATCTGTACCAGATCGTTACGATAGCACAGCATTCGGAGACCGGAGAGCAGCTGGTGATCTATCAGGCAATGTACGGAGATTTTAAGACATATGCGAGACCGCTTGCGATGTTTACGAGTGAAGTGGATAAGGTCAAATACCCTGAGGTACAGCAGAGATTCCGTTTTGAGCTGCAGGGTGCGGACGCGGACAGACAGACCCGTGAGACTGACGCAGTGAGTGGGGTGCAGGGCGTAGCAGCACAGCCGGAGGCACCGGCAGTGCATATAGAAGTTGCAGAGGAGGAGCCCGCACTGGATCCTTTGGTATTAGAATTCCTGGATGCGGATTCCTATGAGCAGAAGTTAAATATTCTCGCAGGCTTACATCACCGGATCACCGATGAGATGATCACGACCATGGCAATCGCCTGTGATATCGAAGTAAATGACGGTGAGACGGAGGAGCGTTATGAAGAACTGAAAAACTGCCTGCTCACCATGGAGAAGTTTGAATGCAATCGCCTGCGGTAGACACTATGGATAAATACAATGAAAATTTAACGGATGTTAAGGAAATCTTTAGGAAAGGTGACCTTCGGGCAATTCCCAAACCACTTTTAAAATGGTATGATAATAATCGTAGGATTCTTCCCTGGAGAGAACAGCCCACACCCTATCGCGTATGGGTCTCTGAGATCATGCTACAGCAGACCAGGGTGGAGGCGGTGAAACCTTATTTTCAGAGATTTATGGATACCCTGCCGGATATCGCGGCATTAGCGGAAGCACCGGAGGAGACTCTATTAAAGCTTTGGGAGGGACTTGGTTATTACAACCGGGTGCGTAATCTGCAGAAAGCAGCAATTCAGATCATGGAAGATTATGCCGGAATTATGCCGGATTCTTATGAAGAATTGCTGAAACTGAAAGGAATCGGAAGCTATACGGCGGGAGCAGTATCTTCCATAGCTTATGGAAAACCGAACCCGGCGGTAGATGGAAATGTGCTCCGTGTGATCGCCCGCATCCGTAAGGATGATCGATGTATCTCAGAGGATAAAGTGAAAATGGCCGTGGAGAAGGACTTGTGGGAGGTTATACCGAAGGACAGACCCGGGGATTTTAACCAGGCAATGATGGAGATCGGAGCCTGCGTGTGTATTCCAAACGGTGCCCCTCATTGTGAGGAGTGTCCGCTTCGGCAGATCTGTCTGGCATACGAAGATCGAACACAGCAACAGTACCCGAATAAGGCAAAGGCAAAAGAACGGACCATAGAGGAGAAGACAATCCTCATTATCCGGGATGCGGAGCTTGCGGTGCTGCATAAGCGGCCGGCTAAGGGACTGCTCGCCGGAATGTATGAATTCCCGTCAATGAAGGGATTCTGTACGGCGGAAGAGGTGAAGGAATATCTGACAGAGAACGGGCTGCAGGTACTCAGGATCCAGCCGTTGGAGGATGCAAAGCATATTTTCTCCCACAGAGAATGGCATATGAAGGGATACCTCATCCGGGTCGATGAACTCGCACCGAAGAAGGTGGGACCGGATTCTGCGGACTGGATCTATATTGAACCCCGGGAGACGCAAGACAGATATCCCATTCCTTCTGCATTTGCAGCTTATGCGAAGGGACTGAGCATGCAGCTTGGAATACCTCGAACTATGTTTTAATATGAAGAAAGGACAGCAATCATGAAATTACTTTCCATAGCAATTCCCTGTTATAATTCTGAAAAGTATATGAGAAAATGTATTGACTCCCTGTTAGTCGGAGGGGAGGATGTGGAGATTCTGATCGTTGATGACGGATCTACTAAGGATCGCACTGCGGAGATCGCAGATGAATATGAAGCACAGTTTCCTACGATCGTCCGCGCGATCCACAAGGAGAACGGTGGACACGGTTCTGCAGTGAATACCGGAATTGCCAATGCTACCGGATTATATTTTAAGGTGGTGGACAGTGATGACTGGGTGAAGCAGGATGCCTATTTTAAGATCCTGGACACTCTGCGGGAGCTGGCAGGAGGCGGTCAGGCACTGGACATGCTGATCAGCAACTATGTCTATGAGAAGGAAGGCGAGAGTCGCAAGAAAGTTATTCAGTACCGTCATATTCTGCCGGTAGAGAGGATGTTCACCTGGAAGGACTGCCATCATTTTATCAAGGGACATTACATACTGATGCATTCTGTGATCTTCCGTACGAAGCTGCTTCAGGAATGCGGACTGAAGCTTCCGGAGCATACTTTCTATGTGGACAATCTGTATGTGTTTGAACCGTTACCTTATGTGAAAAATATGTATTATCTGGATGTGAATTTCTACAGATACTATATAGGAAGACAGGATCAGTCTGTCAATGAGACGGTCATGATCTCCCGTATCGACCAACAGATCCGCGTGACAAAGCTGATGATCGATTATCTTGTGGCAAAAAAACAAGAGCTGGTCAAGAACAGACGCCTGTATCAGTACATGCGTAACTATCTGGAAATTATTATGACAGTGTCATCCGTTCTGCTGATCCGCTCCGGTACTCAGGAACACCTGGATAAGAAGAAAGAATTGTGGGAGTATCTTAAGAGCAAGGATAAGAGACTGTACCTGTGGATGCGCAATGGCATCATGGGCGGAACGATGAACCTGCCCGGAAGAGGCGGACGCAAGATTTCCGTAGAGGGGTACAAGATCTGTCAGAAGCTGTTTGGTTTTAACTAGTCAGGGTTTTATTTTTGATAAGCCAGAAAAAGCTTCAAAAGTCTGAGTGCATAATCACGTTCTCTTTGTTCGGAATTATTTAGCATAGTTAAAATAGCGGATACTTCGGCGGTTTGCCTGGGGTATCCGTTTTCTTCGATTTCTTTTCCGTAAAAAATAACAAAGCGCAGATTTGGCTATTTTGCAGCATTGACAAGTACATAGTTCTTTGTTATTCTCTGTTTGTAAGCAGATTTTTTTTCTATCTCAAATTTCTAAATCAGCATAAGTTGATATCTGTGACTTCAGAGGAATTCCTGCTTATTTACCCCATTAAATACAATAGAGCAGGAGATGATGAAGGACAGAGCGTTTGTTCTACGTATTGTAGTTGTTTATTCTCCTGTGGAGTGTGAGAGGAGAACACGGATGGCAAAACGATATGAGGAACTGACGATTTCGGATGATTTTATGTTTGGTAAGGCGATGGGTGATAAAGTGGCAAGCCGGTCCGGCTGGATATGTATACGCGGGATAAAAAGCGTATGTACGATGCAGAGATGCAGAATCTGAACCATCAGCCGGTGGAGAAGATTTGATCCGTTTGGCAGGGGATATGCGAAGTATTTGTTCCAGAATCTGTGTAAGGAAGACAGAGAGCTGTACCTGAAGGATGGAACGGAGAAGATTTGGGAAGGTCGGAGGAGACCTGAGCCGGAGGATAGATGAAGCGGTGCGTAGAGCACGTAAGAATGAGGAATGGAGGTCGGAGTACATGAAAGAACTGTTACATGATGACGACGTCAGAGAAGAAGGCAGGGCAGAAGGTGAAAGCCAACTGGTAAAGCTGATAAATAGTATGATTGCTGGCGGTGATGGAGATAAGATTGCCTTGTTTGGAGAACCGGAAATCTTAAAGACAATGAAACAGAAATATGGGATAAATTGAGTGGGCAATGCTTTCAGCTCTGATAGATATTTTTGAGACAAACACATGTGTAAAATAATAACTGCGATATATGCGGCACCGTCGGATTATTTGGTGCCTGCGATGCTCCTATTCAAAGTAGCCAAATTCAGGTAGTGCGGATTTGGCTATTTTGTTAATTGACAGGAACCGGAAATCTATGTAATATAATCACAAAGCATACATTCTGACGATTTCGGCAGCGAGAGCTGATCCACACATCTATATCATTTCAATGAATTCTATGCTTTTATACCCAATTAACCATTTAGAGCATAGTGCGTTGAGAGACAGGTGGGGAGGCAGAAGTCTATCCTTTTTTTCAGGTACTATGAGAACAGGAGGATACGATGACGAAGAAGAGACAAGAAGCTGTACAGACGGAACGGACATTGGTGGAACAAACGGCGATAGAACAGCCAAAGGCGAATGTGAAGTATAAGGATACGATTTTCCGAATGCTATTCTCGGAACCGGAACATCTGCTTTCCCTGTACAATGCAGTGACGGGGAAGGATTACCGGGATCCGGACGCGCTGAATGTTGTGACGTTAGAGAATGCTGTATATATGGGTATGAAGAATGATCTGGCATTTGTACTGGAGATGGGAATGTATTTGTACGAGCATCAGTCAACCTATAACCCGAATATTCCGCTGCGGGATCTGTTCTACATAGCCAGCGAATATCAGGCCTTGGCGGATGGAAAGTCATTGTATTCGTCCGGAATCCAGAAGATTCCCACACCGAAGTTCCTGGTATTTTATAACGGACTGGATCACAAGGTACCGGACCGGATGGAACTGAGGCTGTCGGATGCCTATGAGAACCCGGTGGACGAGCCTGATCTGGAATTAAAAGTTACGATGCTGAATATCAATGCCGGACATAATGAAGAACTGATGAACAGCTGCCATGTGCTGCAGGAGTATGCCCGGTATGTCGCAAGAGTCCGGAAGTATGTCGCGGAAATGCCGTTGGATGAAGCGGTAGAACGTGCAGTTACGGAATGCATCAGGGAAGGAATCCTGGCAGAATTTTTGAAAAAGAATCGCGCGGAGGTAGTAAAAGTGAGCATTTTTGAATATGATAAAGAAAAAGAAGAGAAGAAACTCCGCAAGGCAGAATATGAGTACGGTAGAGAACAGGGAAGAGAAGAAGGAAGAGAAGAAGGAAGAGAAGAAGGTAGAATTGAAGGAGAACGTTCAGGAAGAACACATCTGCTGACTTTAATATCACAAATGAGTGCCGGAGAAGACGCAGATAAAGTAACGCAGTTGACTGATCCGGAAGTTTTGGAAGCGATGATGAAGAAGTATGGAATAGAATAAGATCATTCTCGCGGCAATAAAACTGACTCATTTACTTACCCTCCTGAACAAGATTATACTCACAAGTTACTAATTTACGAGTATAATAAAACAGAAAAACTGCAAAGACAAGTTTCAGTATTGTAAAATCAGCATATATGTAAAGCATAGTAAGGGGATTTTTCGGAATCCTCTTTTTCCTTAGGAGAGAGTTGGATTTGGCTACTATCGTACCATTGAAGAGCTGATTATAAAGTGTTATAATACGTATATAAAAGTGGCTTGTGGCATTATTTATTTTTACAGCACAAGGGGAGGATTGAATGAAAAAACAAAAGCAGCAGGGAATTAAAAAACGCCTGACGAAGGGATTTGTTAAGGTAGCTGTAATCGGGGCGATTGCGGCAATGATTGGTGTTGTGGCATTATTGATAGCAGCGTCACAGTATGAAAAGGCATTGAACAGATATGGCTTTACACAGGGAGACATCGGAAAAGCTATGACGGCTTTCTCTGAAAGCAGAAGTGCATTGCGCGCGGTAGTCGGCTATGATGAGGAAGCGGTAATTAAAAAGCAGACAGAGCTACACACTGAGAAAAAGGAAGCGTTCAATACATACATGGAGGAGCTTGACAGAACGCTCCGGTTTGATGAAGGCAGAACGGCATATGACGAAGTGCTCCGAGCACTGGATGGTTATTGGGAACTGGATGAGCAGGTTCTGCAACTGGCTGTATCAGATGATGCAGATGGTTATTTGAAAGCACAGGAACTGGATACCGGAGACCTGACAACACAGTACGAGAATGTCTACGCACAATTTGTGAATCTGATGAATGTGTGTGTTGAAAAAGGGGATCGTGCAGAAAAGAATCTGCGTCATATGGAATTTATCATGTTGATCGTGATCCTTGTGATTGTGATATCCTCTTTTTCGAGTTCTATCATACTGGGCAAAAAAATGGCGGGTGATATTGAGAAACCGATGGTGGCACTGGCAGACCGGCTTCAGTCGTTCGCGCAGGGAGACCTGGTAAGTGAATTCCCGGAATGCAATACAGAGGATGAAATTACATACATGATCCGGGTGGCGAAAGAAATGGCAGACAATCTGAATCTGATCATTACGGATGCAGGAGAACTGCTGGGCCAGATGGCAGATGGCAATTATGCAATAGGAACTAAGATTGAGGAAAAATATGTTGGTCAGTTTGGAGCGCTGAAAAATGCAATTCGCAAGATGAACCGACAGATGAACAGTACGCTGGAACAGGTAGAGGAGGCTGCCAAGCAGGTATCTGCCGGAGCGGAGAATCTGGCACAGTCTGCACAGTCACTTGCAGAGGGGGCTACGGATCAGGCGGGTTCCGTGGAAGAACTGACAGCAACGATCACCAATATTACAGATTCGGTCACACGTACTGCCGGTGAGCTTCAGAAGACTACACAAAAGGCTGAGAACTATGCAAAGCAGGCAGACGAAGGTCATACACAGATGAAGTCATTGATGGAAGAAATGGATCGGATCAATGAAACATCTAAAAAGATACAGAATATTATTGCTGACATTGAAGATATTGCGAGTCAGACGAACCTGTTGTCTCTGAATGCAGCGATTGAGGCAGCCAGAGCCGGAGATGCAGGCAGAGGATTTGCAGTAGTGGCAGAACAGATCCGTAAACTGGCCGAGCAGAGTGCACAGTCGGCGGTAGATACCAGAAGCCTGATCGAGGGATCGCTGCAGGAGATCAAGAATGGCAACCAGGCAGCGGAGGTAGCAGCGGAATCTCTGGAGCAGATCGTTGCGGGAGTCAAGGAGATTGCGACAGATGCAAAACGATTGAGTGAAGAGTCTGCTGCGCAGGCACAGGCGATGCAACAGGCAGAACTTGGTGTGAATCAGATATCGGAAGTAGTGCAGTCGAACTCTGCGGCAGCAGAGGAATCGTCTGCTACCAGTGAGGAATTATCCGCACAGGCATATGCATTAAACGATATGGTAGAAAAGTTTACACTACGTCGGGATTAATTGCTAATTAAAAAATGAAATAAATACCGGTCTTAATAATCCGTAACTAGTGGAGAATTAAGATTGGTATTTTTTATAACATAAAACTTTCATTATAACTGAAATTTTCATTTACACATTATCTATTAGAATTGTAATAAGGTTATTGATGCTAATGAAAACAACTTGGTTATTTATATAAAAAATGTAATGAAGAAGAATCTGATAAATAAGTTTGCACCATTTCATGCATATGAAGTAATCGTGAATGAAGCTGCAATCGGAACAATGTAGATGAAGCAGATTATTAAAAAGGAAGGATTGCCGGATGTGGTATTTCACAGCCTGCGTCATACATCGGTGACATACAAGCTAAAACTGAGTGGCGGTGATATAAAGGCGGTCCAGGGCGATTCCGGTCATGCGCAGGCAGACATGGTAACAGAGGTATATGGACATATTCTGGACGAGGACCGCAAAAAGAATGCCCAGCTTATGGAAAATGCTTTTTATAACAAGGAAAACTTAAATCCTGATATTCATGGGGCATCAGGTACACAGAATAATAATAACAATAATATGATAAGTGTTCCGGAGGGTGTTGATGCGGATATGCTTATGAAAGTGCTTGGAAATCCGGAGATGGCAGCATTGCTGACGAGTCTGGCGAAGAGCTTGAAAGCTGAATAAAAATATAATAATGGAAATAGAACAGAGTCTACTGGCATTAGGAGAAATCCAGATGTGGGTGGACTTTTTGTAATGGAAAATAATGTACATAAGATATATTTAAAGTTATAATTAAGGTAAATACCTTTTGTATGTAGTGTTAGGTCAATTTTATATTAAAAATGCTGGAATATACCCAGAAAATAATGTAGTCCTTGAAAGTATGATTATATGTGAATTTGAAACAAAACAATAGAATTGTGCTATACTATTGTTCAACAAAAAACTTATTGATATAGTTCATATTATTTAGGAGGATAAACAATCATGTGTACAGC
>ERZ780141.1516-NODE-1516-length-13453-cov-7.161890_pt1 | contig 13453 bp, 9 predicted proteins | sample MGYA00433080_ERZ780141 | MGnify/ENA primary metagenome ERZ780141 (study PRJEB29588, sample SAMEA2154047) | human gut metagenome | biome: human gut; feature: human-associated habitat; material: faeces | place: Denmark | collected 2008/2010 ... | reverse complement strand
CATATCTAAAGAGTCCGAGGGACCGGCTCCGGACACACTCGATGAAACACTACCAGAATAATCCCGCAGATCTGTTCCAAACTTGATTTGAATGCAAGCACAGAGACTAAGGGCATTCAGATTGTCGGTAACTATGGTACCGGTAAATCTCACCTCATGTCTTTGTTCTCAATCATAGCTGAGAATGCTGACTACCTACCAATGGTTCAGAGTGCAAAGGCTAAAGATTGGCTGAAGACAATTGCCGGAAAGTACCTTGTATATAGGTTTGAACTTGGTCACACCACAGAATTGTGGGATGTTGTCACATATTACATCGATCAAGCTCTTACCTCTTGGGGTGTTGACTACTGCATTTCTGATGACGATTCTCATGCTTCTTACTATGAGAAACTTCAGAAAATGATGGCAGCCTTCGAGGATAAGTATCCAGACAAAGGTTTCATGCTAGTAGTAGACGAGATGCTTTCATACCTCAAAGGCAGAAGCGAACCTTCTAAGCTCAACCGTGACCTTCAAGTTCTTCAGGCTCTTGGTCATATGAGTGACCGCACACATTTCAGAATGGTGTTTGGCGTCCAGGAGTTGATTTATCGCTCTCCTGAATTCCAGTTTGCAAAAGACATGCTCAGCCACGTAAATGAGCGTTATATCGACCTTACAATACAAAAGGAAGACGTTCAGTTCATCGTCCAGAAACGTCTTCTCCAAAAAGACGAGCATCAAAAGGCTTGGATACGTACTCATCTCAAGAAGTTTGCAGCAATGTTTCCTCAGATTGGCCATAACCTTGAGTCTTATGTAAATCTGTTCCCTGTTCACCCTTCATATTTCGAGAACTTCTCTCTAATACGTATCGGCAAGAGTCAACGAGAGGTACTCAAGACTCTCTCCAATAAGTTTAAGAGCATAATTGAAGATGAAGTTCCGGAAATAGTTCCTGGCCTTATATGCTATGATTCATATTGGCAGGATATGGTAAACAATGTTGATTTGAAAGCTGACCCTGACGTAAGCAAGGTAAGCGACATTGTAGAGATTGTTGACCAAAAGATAGAGGATAATTTTATCAGAGGTCTAGTTTCGAAGAAGCCACTGGCTCATCGCATTGTATCTGCGGCTGCCATTAAAATACTTCAGGGTGATTTGTCAAAGCAAAATGGAGTAACAGCAGATGCTTTGGCAAATGATCTTTGCTATGTGGATGAAATGTGCGACACTTACGACGAACTCGTTGAAGATGTATTCGAAGTTGTTCTTGATGCCGTAAAAGACGCCACTCAGGGCGAGTATTTCGATAACAAGTCAAATGAATATCATCTTCGTCTTGAGGGTGGTAAAAACTACGAAAATGACGTAAAGGTGTTTGCCGCCTCAATGAGCGCAAGCCAGAAAGATGAGTACTTCTATAAGTTTTTGGCTGAAATTTTCATGCTTGGCGATCAGACCTATCGTCCTACATTCCGCATTTGGCCACATGCAATCGAATGGCAATCTCATAAATGTACCAGAGATGGCTATATCTTTATGGGTGACCCCAACAGCCGTTCAACTACCCATCCAGAGCAGCACTTCTACATTTATTTCATGCCTATCTTTAATCTTGATGGGGTCGAGCGCTTGACCGTGAATGATAGTGTATACTTCTTGATGGATGGTCTTGACGAGGCGTTCAAGAACAATGTTTCTTTGTATGGCGCAGCCGTTGCCCTCGAAGGCGATGCTCCAAGTGACGAGAAACCAAAATTCAAGCAACTCAGAGAAAAATACTATCGTGAAGCAAGGAATCTTTTCAACAATCAGTTCCTTCCTAAGACCGTAGTTGAATACATGGGAGAACAGCACCCTATGTCAAGTATGCCGGGTGCTCAGGCAGATACCCTCATTGATTCAGTAAGCCAGATTACTTCATTCATCATGGAGCAGCAGTTTACTAATGAGAATCCAAATTATCCAGCATTCACGGCTCTCCCTCAACCGCTTGCCGCTTCAAACCGTGAGAATCTTCTTAGAGCGGCTCGTCAAAAGATTGCTTCTCCAAGCGCGGCGATCCGCAATGGAGAGGCAATCCTAATGGGTCTAAAACTCTGGGAAGATGGACGTATCAATACTGAACACTCACCTTATGCTCGTAGTCTGAAGACAAAATTGGCGGCCAAAGGCGGAATGGTCCTGAATAGGGATGAGATTCTTGAAATATTCTATGCCGCAACCAACGAGTACATCTCAACTGATTTTCATATCGAGGCTGACCTTGAAATGCTTGTTATGGCAGCAATGGCACAGCAGGGTGAGATTGAGATTGTGCTGAATGGTGGCAACAGAATAAATGCCAGCACAATTGCAAACATCAATAACATAAACTCTAACGACAATTACACATTCCTAAATATCTGTCCTCCGAAGGGTTTAAACATCGCTCTCATTCGTGAGATCATGCTTGGAATTCTGGGTACTGACAGGACCGGAGAACTTGACGATCGAGAGAGTAGTGTTTTCGCAGACCTCTGCACACAAGCCCAGCTGCTTGAGAATAGAGTAGTTCGTATTCAGCATGAGATTATGGGAGGCTATACTTTTGCTGGAGATATTGTAATTGTAACAGAAGACGAAGCTCGTGACCTTAACAATACCTTTGATGTCCTCAAAGGTATCTGCAATCAGATTCAGCGCTACAACACAAAGGCAAAGATGCGTAACATCGAGTGGCCTATTGAAGTTGTAAGAAAGGCTATGACTGAGACCAAAAAGAAATTGGAAGAGCTTGAAGCTATGATAAAAGAGCTTGGTGAATTCCGAAACATAATTTCTTACCTCCGCACGGCTTTATCGAATATTCCAGACTCGGAGTTCAAGACAGAAATCTCTACAGCAGTTGACGAATTGGCATCAGTTGTAACTCAAACACAAACAGTCCGCGATACATACAAGAGCAAACTAGAGACTCTTCGTGGTAGGTACGCTGACTGGTATATGGAGGAATACGTTAAAGCTCATATCAGCAGTGTAGATGCAGGCAAATTACAGCGACTGATGAACTGCGACAATAAACGCGTATGTGACATCGTTAATGAAGCTTCTTTTGTAATGCCGCTCCAGTATGACCAGTGGAAGCAGAAAGCAGCTAAACTCAAACCAGCCAACCCTTCTGTTACGAGACAGGCTATACTCAATATACCAACCTCTGTCGATGGATTCAACCCGACAATCCAGGTAGGTGTCCTGCCGACAATCTCAGAACTTGAGGATGAACTTGACATTATCTACAATAGTTATGATCAGCAGTTCCATGATGCATTGGAAGACCCGACAACGGAGCGTAATAAAGAGATGCTTACAGACGGAGAAAAAACAACAATCCAGCAATTTGCTGAAGGAACAATCAAGCTCGATTTAACCTACGCTCACACTCTGGTTGATATTATCAAGAAGCTGCAGCATAGTTTCACTCGCATTGAAATTGGAAGTGCAGAGATTGGACAGATTTTCTCACGTCCGATGAATAAGCAGCAGGCTTTGGATGCTCTTGCACAGTATATTGATGCAAAGAGCCGTGGGCATCGTCCAGAGGATATTAGAATTATAATCAGAATAAATAACGAATAAGTATATGGCAGATAAGACGTTGTTCCGAATAGAAGACCTGGAGGAGGTAACACTTGCCCCGCAGCCGGTAGATTGTTTGGGAATGCATTTCGATAGCGATGATGCAAGACGTAACTATTTTAGAGAGGAATTACGAAAGAAATTACCTCAATTACGTGATATTGATGGTTTCCCTAATGGTAGTGATGAAGATATTCTTAATCTGTCTGATCCCCCATACTACACTGCTTGCCCTAATCCTTGGCTTGGCGAGATTAATAGTACTGGAAACAAGATTGTCCTTACACCATATGCAAAAGATTTTGCCGTTGATGATAGGCATAAGGTATACTCTTACCATCCGTACCATACAAAGGTACCGCCAACAATTATTAAGAAACTGATTGAGTACTATACGAATGAAGGTGATGTAGTACTTGATATCTTCTGCGGTTCAGGCATGACAGGTGTTGCAGCACGAGAAGCACACAGAAAGGCTATTGTTACTGATTTATCACCTATTGCTACTTTTATTGCTGGTATTAACACATCATCCTTTGATGTGAGAGTAGTTACTTCTGTGATGGAACGAATTATTGAGGAGTCTGAGTCAAACCTCGGTTGGATGTATGAAACGACTAAGAATCATAGGGTGTATGCAGCCAACTATTTTGTTTGGTCTGATGTTTTCACATGTCCAGAATGTTGCAAAGAGTTCCCAATTTTCCCTTATGGCGTCATCCATCATGGAAACAAGGTTGAAACACTTAAAGAATTCAAGTGTCCTCATTGTGGACTATCATTGAATGTTAGAAAAATCAATCGTGTTATTGATGGAAATCGGAAGAAGAGTATTCCTGTTTGGGTAAACGCTGGTTCAGGAAGAAATAGAGTCAATACAGAAGTTGATCAGGCGGATCTTGACATTATTCATAAGGTTCAAGTTTATAGCCATAAGCATAATACGGCATGGTTCCCTGAAGATGTTATTGACCCTAATAGATATTCAGCAAAACTTGCTCAGCTTGGACAGAAACATATATCTGATATAAGTAGATTTCTGTCTGAAAGAAATCTGATGATATATGCAGATTTGTGGGATAGGATTTGCAAAATAAAGGACATAAGCATAAGGAATGCTTGTAAATCAATGTTAACAAGCATCTTTACGGTAATATCAGAACGTCAGGGTTATTTTGGCGGTGGTGGCGGAATGTCAGGTAATCTTTATATGCCTATTGTGCGTATGGAGAAAAACATCTATGACACCCTTCGCAGGAAGATTAAGAAGTTCACTGATAGTGAATTGTCAAAGCCCAAGGACCAAATAGACCATTATGTCACAACACAATCGTCAACCTCACTACCGAACATTAACTCAAACTCTGTTGATTTTATTTTCACCGATCCTCCTTTCGGTGCTAATATCATGTACAGCGAAATGAATCTCCTTCTGGAAGGATGGTTAAAAGTGAAAACGAATAATACGGATGAGGCAGTTATAGATGAGAGCGGAAATAAGTCGTTTATTGATTACGAGAATCTATTAACAAATTGTTTCAAAGAATGTTACCGGGTCCTTAAACCAGGTCACTGGATGTGTGTTGAATTCCATAATACACAGGCTTCTATTTGGAATATTCTCCAGAACGCAATTAACTCTGCCGGTTTTGTAATTGCTCAGGTAAGCAAGCTCGATAAGGGAAGTACTACAATTCTTGCTGATATACGTCCAGGAGCCGTTGTACAAGATCTGATTATTGCATGCTACAAAAGAACGGCCGATAATAACACCGATTTCTATGGAGATGTGAAGAAAACAACTTGGGAGTTCATCGACGAACATCTTTCTAGGCTTCCTATCGCGATTCAATCAGAATCAAGTTTAACACCAAATATTGAAAGAAGCCCAAGAATTCTATTTGACAGATTAGTCGCATTCTTCCTTCAGAAGAATATTCCGTTGACTATTAATATGTCGGAATTTATTGTGGGTCTTGACGCAAGATATATTAAGCGTGATGGTGTGTATTTTTCAGCATCTCATGCTATGGAATATGAGAGATTAAAATCTGGATCGCAGTCTTTCGTTCCAATGGCATTGTTTATCTCGAGTGAAGCGGAAGGGATAGAATGGCTTAAGATAAGACTACAGCAGCCAAAATCATACAAAGAGATTCATCCGGAGTGGATAAAAGATCTTTCTTCTTCAAAAAAGGGAGATAAAGTTCCAGAACTAATAGAGATACTTGAGGAGAACTTCATAAAAGATGAAGATGAAAAATGGCATATCCCAGATCTCGAAGACTCTGTACAGCTTGAAGCGATAAAAACAAAACGAATGCTCAAGGAGTTTAACATTTACCTAGAACAAGCTAAATTGCCCAAATCTGGAAGAATCGCTAACACCAGGCTTGAAGTTCTCCGTTTCGGATTCAAAGAGTGCAATAAAGCTAAGAATTACAAGGATATAGTACTTGTCGGTGATCATATCGAGGAAACGCTTCTCATGGAAGATGAGCAGCTGCTTATGTACTATCTCAAAGCATCTAAGAGAGTATAGTTTATGAAATATAAGGGCAAACGCGTTGAAGTAATCAGCAGAAAGTTATTGTTCGGAAAGGAAACAGCGTGGATACACGTCCTTGAGGATGATACCTTCGAACAAGTGCTATTGTCGGATCTGGAAGAAGAAATGTCCAGCTCAGACAATAGTAGCATGGCTTATGTGCGTTACATATCTATTGCGGCTCGCATCAAGGAAGAGATGGCCCAAAAGCGTTTGTTGGCTCCATATGAGAGTAGTTTGATACCACTTCCTCATCAAATTCTTGTTCTTGAGAAGGTAATGCAGGGCATTCAGACTCGATTCCTACTGGCTGATGAGGTTGGTATGGGAAAGACAATTGAGGCGGGCCTGATACTTAAGGAAAAGAAACTTAGGGGCGAAATCAAACGCATTCTTTTGATTGTGCCTAAATCGTCCATGCTTCAGTGGCAACAAGAGCTTAAGGAGCATTTCAAAGAGCAATTCTACATTTACGAAAGCGACTTCATCGCCGGCATGGCTCGAACATTTGCCGGATTTGAAGCCGAAGAAGAATTGAACTTCTGGAAACAGCACAATCAAATCATCGTATCGCTTGACGCTTTGAAGCCGATTACTCAGCGTCAGGGATGGAGCCAGGAGAAGATAGATGAGTATAACAAATATCGCATAGAATCTGTCGTGGGTGCTGATTTCGATATGATTATTATCGATGAGGCACATCGTATGGGAGGTAGTACATCTCAGGTGTCGCGCTACCAGCTTGCCGAAACAATCTGTAATGCTGTCCCGAATGTCCTACTTCTATCAGCAACGCCTCATAGAGGTAAAAGCGACCATTTCCGTCGTGTCTTGCAATTGATTGATGCCGATGCGTTTGTTGGTGAAGGTATGCCGTCAATAAAGGATATTGAGCCGTTTGTGATGAGGTCCGAAAAGCGATATGCTGTAGATTATGACGGCAAAAAACTATTCCAGCCTCGTACAACAATTCGTTTGGATGTCCCTCTCGATGACACAATGCATCATCTTCAGAAGGACCTGTATAAGCATGTGACAGACTATGTTCGTTACTGTTTCGGGCGGGCAAAAAGAGGTAATCGAAATGCTACAGGCCTGGTTATGGTTATGATGCAGAAACTGGCAAGTAGCAGTACTGCTGCCATTCTCGGTGCTATGAGGACCCGTCTATGGAGGCTTCAAAATCAAGAAATTGCAGATGATATCAACGACTACGATGAAGAAGGCGTAGTTGATTTCGATGATCTCAATACAGCTGATTTCTCAGTAGATATGCTCGGCGGTTTCGCCAATGAAGAGGAAAAACTTCAAGAGCTTATAGTTGAAGCACAATACTGTCTTGATAATGAAGAAGATGCTAAGGCAACAGCATTGATTCATGCCATCTACGAGCAGCAAGATAAATACAATGAACCTAATATCAAGATTCTTGTATTCACTGAATTCCGTCGTACTCAGGCGTATCTTGAAAGTATTCTGAGCAAAGCTGGCTTTACCACAGTTTGTATAAATGGTAGCATGGAACTCCAAGAGCGACAGAAAGCCCTTGTAAAGTTCAAGAATTCAGCAAACATTATGATTGCTACTGATGCCGCTGGTGAATCGTTGAATATGCAATTCTGCCACGTTGTATTTAACTATGATTTGCCGTGGAATCCAATGTCTATCGAGCAACGTATTGGCCGTGTTGACCGTATCGGTCAGAAGTACCCGGTTACAGCATACAACATGCTTACCGACAACACAGTTGATACGCGAGTTTATGAAATTATCGTAGAGAAGCTAGACGCAATTCTAAATGAGTTGGGCATAGATAAGACAAGTGATGTACTTGATTCAACTATTGATATGAAGAAAGTAAATCACCTCTATCTTCAGTCTTTGCTTGATCCTCGTCGATTTGATTTCGCAAGCGATAGCTGGCTCCATGACATCAGGAGCAAACTCAAGGAATATCACTCAACTGAAGGCGCTCTGCCGACATTTGATGAAAATGATATTGTGAAAGAGAGTGCGGGAGAAGTAAAATATAGTCCACTCCCTGTTTGGCTCGAGGAATTGATGGATTTATATACTATCAGCGAGAACGGCAAGATTGATAAGACTCTTACTGGAGTGTCAAAATATACCTTTAGAGGTCATAAAGTGAATGCAATCTTTGATTCTGCGCTTGCGGGAGATAATCCTGACTCGGAGCAGATTACGTTGCAACATCCTGTCGTTAAGCGTATTCTTGACGAGATCGACGGAAACAGCCAGACTCTTGTTCCGGCAATTGTTTCAAAATCTGCCTCTGAATCATCTGGATACCTCACAATATGGAAGGTCTCAGCCAAAAATCCATACGAGTCAAAGACGACATATACGGCTCAGTTTATTGCTGATAATGGAAAAGTATATGGACCATACGGCAATGACGTATGGAACCGCCTTGTGCAGGAGAAAGATGCATTTATTTATAATGGGGAAACTACATGTGGATTTGATGTCGAGCGCAACAGCCTTTTGAATAATAATCTTCACGCTATCTTCCATCGTATGGAGCTGGAGATTCAGTCAAATCTTCAGAACATGGTAGAGCGTAAGCTGCGTGCACTTGGCTTTGCAGAACATCGTATCAATAAGATTGGTATAGCTAACATCCGTAATGCGAAAATGCGCAAGCTCCAGGAAGAAAAAGAGAACTGGCAAAACGCATTCGCTAAAGGAAGAAGCGTAGTGCCCGACGTAAAACATATACTTACAGTGAGAGTCAATGGATAAACTTGTAGGAGCGATATATTCACGCACGACATTAGAAGGGAAACACCTTACAATTGTCCGTAATCCGGATGGATTTCTATCCCGGCCGGATGTTCAACAGCGTGTCCTTAACGAAAGCAATCTGCTATTGCTTCCTATAAAGACCAGCCTTGAATTGAGGGTTAGGTTTGAACTATACGATAAAGATTCTTGCTCTAAAGTATGCTATATCGTAAGCAATACTTTTGAGATGTTGCCAGACCTTTATCAATATATTTACTCTCTACCGGCCTTCTCTTTATCAGATCTTCTGCCATCATACGATGAAGTCGAGATTCGCCAGAACGATATTTCCTTCGAAGCGGCGTCTTATGCGTACAACAGGCAATACACATACAATTTGTCTGCACACGAGACGCGAAGCGTCCTTAGAGATGCCAGAGCTTTTACCGGTGAAGATATGTACAAATATGGCAGCAAACTTAGTGGCACTTCGTTGAATTGGGATAATGTTGAAACAATCACATCAATCAGCGAGTTGTTGGTAGAAATCATAATGAGGAATGGGTATGAATCGGTTGAGTCAATTATCACAAATCTCAATGAGAGCTTCCAGGAATATCTTGATAGTAAATACTTTGCATTATTAACATCTTCATTCATCAATAAACCGAAGACTGTCAACAGAATTCTTCCACATCTTTCCTTCAATCACAGTCGCTTTGAGAAGGTCGCTTTGATTGTAATTGATGGTATGTCATACTGGCAATATATGGTTCTTCATAAGGAATTGATCTCCAAAGGAATCACGCCTAAATGCGATTTTACACTGTCATGGCTTCCGTCAATTACAAAACTCTCTCGCCAAGCAATATTCAAAGGCGATGTTCCGGCAGCAGATTATGTGCAGAATCCTTCAAATGAGTCCGCTTTGTGGAAAAAGTTCTGGACAGAGTTAGGTAATCCTGAGAAGCGCTTTAACGAGTTTGATGTTGAGTACATATACGGTTCACTACGCGCTAACGATACCATGAAACTGCGTCAGGCATTTGTTGACGTTGAACTTGACCACAAGATGCATAGCTCTTCAAGCAACAAGGACTTATATGACCTTACATCTAACTGGGCGCGTAAAGCAGCTGAAGATATCGCTGTTCTCCATAATCAGGGTTTTGTAATATATATCACGACTGATCACGGCAATATCCATGCACATAAGTGGAGAGCTTTGACCTCTCACGAGAAAGTCTTCCTCTATCAAAATGAGAGTCGAGGCAGCAGACACTTGACATACCAGGACCACAATGCTTTAACATCGTTCCTTGACAGCAATATGGATATACGTGCTGAGCAAATGGTTCACGATAACTGGACAATATGGCGTACGTCCAAGTGTTTTAAGAATCAAGATGAAATCACACACGGCGGTTCGCATTTTCTTGAAGTAGTGATACCTTTTATCAAAATTGAAAAGTAATGGCAAAGACTGTAGGAATTAATCAAAGAATCAGCATCTCAGTTATTGAGATGGCGATGAAGGCATCTCTCGATGGTGTCTTTACTCCAGAATATGCCGCAGACCTTGCTGCAGGAGAATATCAAGGTGCCAATCGCATAGAGAAAGCAAAGAGTATCATAGGAAAGTTGACACTCCGCAATCCGCTTTTCGACTATATTAAAGCCAACAGACAGGAATATTTAGAAGCGATACGTCATCCAGGTGATAAAGCCATCGTTGTTACAGCACTTATCAATGCCTCGTATATGTTCGGTTATGATGCAACGTGTATTCTCGGGAAACTATTCCATGTCCAAGATACTGTGTCAACACAAGTTATTGTAAATCGCCTGTTTTCATTGTATGCAAGCAACCGTACGCTCCAAAATGGTTTGTACTGCATAATGCCTATGTATATAGAAGCAGGCTTACTCTCAAGACCTGTTATTGGATCGTACACAAAGAATGATATAGAAATCAAAACTGATTTCGCTCGAGCACTGTACGCCAAATCATTCTTCGTGAATAACCCAATGCTGGATGTAGAATACTATGACACAGATCAACACACTTACTTCGAGTTTGTGAAATAAAGACTTAATGTATGTTCAACACAGGTACCCTATCAACAGCACTATATGCCGTCATTGCAGTGGCGGCATTTGTGCTGCTTGTATGGCTGCGTCTGACAAGAGCAAAGAGAGCAGGCAAATTCGGAGAGGCGAACATCAAGCTGCGTCTGAGCGGACTCCCAGAGACTGAATACACCGTCTTTAACGACATTATGCTTCCCAACGCATCCGGCACGGGAACCACGCAGATAGACCATGTTGTAGTGTCCCCATATGGCATCTTCGTCATCGAGACAAAAAACTACCAGGGCTGGATCTATGGCTCCGAACACGCAGAGAAATGGACACAGAACATCTACGGCAACAAACACGAGCTGTTCAATCCACTTCTCCAGAACGACACCCACATCCGTGCTCTTCGCAAACTGCTCAGTGGCCACAAATTCCTCCCGTTCATCTCAATAGTAACATTCCCGGCAAAAGCAGACATCAGGGTCGATGCCACCGAAGGCCACGTTGTCTATTGGAGTCAGCTGGTCCGCACAATTAAGAGCTACCGAGAGCGCAGGATTGACGATAGCGACCTCCGAGCAATAGCCAGAGAAATCCGCACCGCCAACATCACCGACAAAGAAACCCGCTCAAAGCACAACGCAGGCGTCAAAGGTGCAGCCCACCACCGCCAGCAAACCATAGTCAACGGCAGATGCCCCCGCTGCGGCGGCACCATCATCGAGCGCCACGGCCCCCACGGCCGCTTCTACGGCTGCTCAAACTACCCCCGTTGCAAATTCACCCTTAACTTCTACTGATATGTCACACGAATTCTCTGACTCTGAAATGTACCCATGCGACATCTGCGGCGAATACCTGCCGATTGAAACGATGTACGAACTTCAAGACGGCCGAATTGTCTGTGAAGACTGCTTGAATGAAATGGAAGAATAAAACGAATATACTGAAAATATGAAATCAGAATACATTTCAAGACCGACTGTCCAGAAGATGACAGGGCTGTCCAAAGAAGACTTGATTGACTTGCTTGAACGAGAGGTCATTGTAGCAGAACGCCAACCAGATAAGTCGTGGAAAATATTACGTAGCAGCGTAGAGGATTACCTGAAGGTACACCCTAAAACTCATACGCATAAGTCAGATACTGTTGCTGCATTTACTGCCGCCAAGCAAATTGGCTGTACCAAAGAGCATGTCATGGAACTTATTGACTCAGGCGTGCTGGTAGCATATCGAGATGAAAAGCAGCGTATTCGCGTCTCATGCGATAGTCTTGACGCCTATATTCAGAATCCCCACAAATAGTATATTTCTGGCATATTGGTATGAGAGAGAAGTTCAATGTATGGTATTCACAATACGCATCCACAATTAAGGATAAAGGATACAGCCGTTTGACTGAACCCATCTGGATGTCTCATCTTCATGATGGAGATATGGTTTGCTTTATGAATGGCGATAATACCGACATAGTTACAGATCAGAATGGTTTCAGTATTTCGTTATATGTAAATGCACTGAAAAGCAAAGGGATATGTGGTACGATCATGTATCCGATAAACAGGCTATATCTTGAGCATGATTCAGATAAGTATCATCGTCGCTCCATGCTTGAAGAAATTGAGTGTGTAAAGCAAATGCTTGACAAAGCGTGGATAGCACACGAAAAGCAGGTATTTGACGGCAATGGTAAAGCTGTTAAGATTTTCATTTTATCGCCTGTTGAAGAATCCGTTTTACTTGAATGGTATCTCAAAGAGGAGGAAATTTTATTCGAACTTGAGATTTGGCCAATAAAAGCAAAATACGACAAGAAGAAGCAAGAAAATACCACGTACGAACAGCGATTATTGTCCTCAGAAGAAGGGCCACGTAGTTCTCGTTCAAGGTTCACTTGGGGTGAGGGCTATGACGAGTGGCAGTCATGGACAGTTACAGAAACCTGGGAAATAAAGACATATTATAGAGGTTTACTCCTTGAAACTAAAACAGTCGAACGTACTCACGAGGAAGACAATCGATAAAAACAATAAGGTAAGCTGCGGTCAGTAACATCCACTTCGTTACGGCTACTCACCTTGCTTGGTCTATAATGCTCCACGGCACTGGCAGAGCCGTCACCTTCGAACAGATTAAAGGAAAAGCGGTATGAGAGACTGCAGCCTTTGCTGCATCCGCTGCGCTCCATCATCAAAGTCCGCAGACTCTCATAGCTAACATGCCCCCAACCCCGGAGGGGAGATAATCCGACAGTGCTCCGTCAGCAAGACTCGACCGTCAGTGTCCTACCTCCGCGCCATAACATAATCACATCGGAATTGTGTAACTTGATGTCGGGGGCCCCTACCCCGCCAAGGAATATCTGCTAATATGTCATCACAAACGACATATGTGTAGAGGTTTCAGCAGATTAATCACTTCTTTCTGCATACGTATTCCGGACCAAGGTCGGCCAGTAATTCCAGCCTGAAA
>ERZ780141.1515-NODE-1515-length-13456-cov-10.725095_pt1 | contig 13456 bp, 9 predicted proteins | sample MGYA00433080_ERZ780141 | MGnify/ENA primary metagenome ERZ780141 (study PRJEB29588, sample SAMEA2154047) | human gut metagenome | biome: human gut; feature: human-associated habitat; material: faeces | place: Denmark | collected 2008/2010 ... | reverse complement strand
CCCAAAAGGCCAAAGAGGCCGTTACCGGCAATGGCGCTGCCTCCAAGGTTCAGGTCAATGTCATTTTACAGCGTATCCTCGGCATTGACATCGAAGAAAAATTTCTGGATGCGACAGATGCGCTGGCGATAGCCTTGTGCCATCATTATCAGCTGCTGAACCCTCTTGCGGGGCTCAAATCCGGCTCGTCCTGGGAAAAATTCATTGCCGATAACCCGGGGCGTGTGAAATCTTCGTCCAAATGAAAAAAATATCCCGACGTGATTAAACCCGCGGCGGGATATGTTGTCTAAATAGTCGTTGTGTAAAAATTAATAGTAGACGAGAACAATGAAAAAGATCATTGCTATGTTATGCGGGTTGATTTTATCACTCGCTCTTTCTTTTGCCCTTTCGGCACAGTCCCGTTCTGTGACGGTGCTGTTGCAGGACTCTTCTTCAGGAGAGCCGTTGGGTTATGCGACGGTGTCTCTTACCAAGGCTGGGGCATCGAGTGCTTTTAAGTACGCTCTTACTAGTGATCAGGGTAAGGCTGTCCTGGAAAAAGTGGCGGCAGGAACGTATGTATTTAAAGCTGAATTGCTTGGATATAAGACGTTTACGAAAGAAATCACTGTTAAAGATAATTTGAATTTAGGCACTATAAAAGTGGATCCGGACAAGCAGGTTCTGAACGCCGCAAGTGTCTCCGCTACGGGTAATCCTATCGTGATAAAGAAAGATACGGTGGAGTACAATGCTTCTTCCTTCAAGACCACTGACAATGATGTTCTCGAAGATCTTCTTAAGAAACTTCCTGGCGTGGAAGTGTCTGAAGATGGCTCTGTTACAGCTAACGGACAGACTATATCCAAGATTACTATCGACGGAAAGACATTCTTCCTGGATGATCCGCAGCTCGCTTCCAAGAACATTCCTGCCAAGATTGTCGACAAGGTGAAAGTCGTTCAGAAAAAATCTGACCAGGCGCAGTTCACCGGCATTGACGACGGACAGGAGGAGACCGTGATAGACCTTTCCATCCAGAAAGGTATGATGAACGGCGTCTTCGGAAATGTGATGGCTGGCGCGGGCCATGACTGGCCTCAGAACACTTCTTATGGTGATGGCGACTGGAGATACCAGGGAGCGGCATTTGCCGGGAGATTTACCGACAAGAGCCAGTTAAGCCTTATCCTGAACGGTAATAATACGAATAACCGTGGTTTTAACGACCTTGCGGGTTCCATGATGCGTGGAATGCGTGGAGGCGGCGGTGGAATGGGCCGTGGACAAGGAGGTTGGGGACGGAGCAACGGTATCAGCACCTCTTGGATGGGTGGTGTGAATGGTTCATGGAGTCTCTTCGACGATAAAATGGATCTCGGAGCCAATTACCTCTATAACGATAACGAAAACTCTGTTAAAGAAATCAGCAAGAAGACTACATTCTTGGATGATGGCTCCAGCCTTATATATAATAATAACGGATATAGCAATACGAATTCCAGTGGACATAGATTCGGTGCGCGTCTGGAGCATAAGTTCTCAGAAAACACATCCATCCTTTTCCAGCCGCAGTTCAACTTCGGTAAAGGCGATTACTCTGAGTTCTCCAAGTTTACCACTGAAGGACAGGCTGCAGGTGCGACTGATTTGACTAAGAAAAACGAAGGTTTCAACAATAATGCGGGAAATAACGACAACTGGACGGCCAACGGATTCTTCCTCTTCCGTCAGAGATTGGGCATACCCGGAAGAACACTTTCGTTAAATGTCGACTATAAGTTCAGCAACAATGATTTGGATGGAGTAAATCAGTCATTGACAAAAACTTATAATGCGGATAATACGACATCCGATGAAATCGTGAATCAGATTTTCGACCAGAATTCCAAGTCTTCTTCCATCAGTGGACGGCTCGTCTATACCGAGCCTCTCGGGGCAGGATTCTACATGGAAGCGAACTATCAGTACCGTTGGAGCCAGAATAAATCTACCAAGGATACTTATGATTCCGGCAGCGTGACTGATTTCAGCGAGGACAATAAAGTTTTCAACAAGGACGGCATGACCCGCAACGATACCTATTCAAGCAACATCTTGAACAGGTACCAGACCCATCGTGCAGGTGTGAACTTCATGTACCAGAAAAGCAAATTCAGGGCTCAGGTCGGTGCTTCTATCGTGCCTACCATAACACATAATGAGACAAATGGCGAAAACTATGACAGCAAGGTGGTCAACTGGTCACCTACAGCCATGTTGTGGTATGACATTAACGACAATATGAATATCCGCGGATTCTATTTCGGTAACTCGTCACAGCCTACCACTTCGCAGCTCATGCCTGTGCCGGACAACACGAACCCGCTCAGCGTTTCACTCGGTAATCCTTACCTGAAACCATATTTCAGCCATGACATGCGTATGCGCTTCGGTTACTCCAACAAGAAGAAATTCTTCTCGTTCAACGGTAATTTCAGCGGCGGATTCGTCCAGAACCCAATCGTCTACGCCAGCTGGTACAATACGAACGGTACCTCATTCTCGCTGCCTGTGAACGGCCCGACTTCGGGTAATGTCAATGCCCGTTTCTTCTTGAATGCCCCTATCGCCAAGTCTAATTTCTCGATTATGTCGATGACTTCCGGAAGTTGGTCACAGTCATCATCTTACGTCGGAAAGAGTTCGTTCGATACAAGCAAGTATTATGATGGTGATGAGTTCGACTATGAGAAGTTCAATGCTGATATCCCAGATCTCGGCAAGAGTGACCTCTTCATAGAAAACAAGACCCAGACTGCTAACTTTACAGAACGACTGAAACTTACATTCAGAAATAATTTCGTGGAACTTACAGCCGGCGGACGTACAAGAATCGCCAAGTCATGGTACACGATTAATTCTATAAAGACTAATACGACATGGAATAACCAGGCAAGCGCTTCGATGAACTGGACTATTCCTGGAGGTATTAACCTCGTTTCGGATTTCAACTACAACTGGTATCGTGGATATACCACTCCGCAGGAAGATGAGTATATCTTGAACGCGGAGATTTCCAAACTGTTGTTTAAGAAGCAGTTTACGCTGTCACTAAAGGCTTATGACATCTTGAACCAGTCCAAGAACCTCTCAGTCAGCGACTCTTCCAACTACCATACTGAAACTTGGAACAACACTCTCGGCCGTTATGTCATCCTCTCGCTTACATGGCGTTTCGGTACTATGAACAACGCCATGAAAGGCAGAAGAGGCCCAGGTGGTCCGGGCGGTCCCGGAGGACATCCGGGTCCACCACCGATGATGTAGACTAAAAGCATCCGTCCCTGAAAAGAGGCGGATGCTTTTTTAATCGTATGACGTAGAGGATTACTCCTTAACCCTGATGGCCACGGAATTGGCATGAGCTATAAGCCCCTCAGCCTTAGCCATATCCATAATCGTTGGCGCCAGACTGTCCAGTCCGTCTTTCGTCAGTTCCTGATAAGTGATCTTGTGCATGAAACTCTCCAGTCCCACACCGCTGACCGTAGTCGCCGTTCCCGCTGTAGGAAGCGTGTGGTTCGTTCCGGAGGCATAGTCTCCGGCACTTTCAGGCGAGTAAGGTCCGATGAAGACGTTACCTGCCGCTGTTATGGCTCCTGCCAATGCCCATGCGTCGTTTGTGTTGATGATCAAGTGCTCCGGAGCATAAGTATTGGCGAAATCCAGCATGGTATCCTTATCCTTGATGATTATCGCAAGACTCTCAGCCAAAGCGGCTTCCGCGATTTCTTTACGTGGAATACGTTCTATCTGTATCTTCAGTTCTTTGTTTACCTCTTCGAGCAGTTTCTGACTGTCGCAGACCAGACAGACCTGAGAATCCTTGCCGTGCTCAGCCTGAGAAAGCAGATCTGCAGCCAGGAAATCTGCCCTTGCGCTGTCGTCCGCTATGATAAGCAACTCGGTAGGTCCGGCAAACATGTCCACCGCCACGCCATCCTCAGAAACGACCCTCTTCGCCTTGGAAACATATCGGTTTCCGGGACCGAAAATCTTATCCACTTTAGGGATGGTTTTCGTACCGTAAGCCATGGCTGCGATAGCCTGCGCTCCGCCGATACCATAAATGTCCGTCACCCCGCAAAGTGAAGCAGCATAGAGGATTGCAGGAGAGATACTACCGTCTTTTCCGCGCGGAGTGCATATCGTAACTCTGCCGCATCCTGCGATTTTGGCCGGAATGGCAAGCATAAGTACAGATGAGAAAAGCGGTGCAGTTCCTCCGGGAATATATAATCCGACTTTGGCGATAGGCACGGAACGCTGCCAGCAACGGACGCCGGGCATGGTCTGCACTTCGATTCGTCCAGTCATCTGTGCATTCGTGAAAATCTCGATATTGGATCTGGCTGTTATTATCGCGTTTCTCAATTCACGTGGCACCTGACTTGCTGCCGCGCTGATTTCTTCCTGGGAGACCTTCATCTCGCCAAGAGGATATCCGTCGATCTCTTCCGATATGGACTTGAGCGCTTTGTCCCCGCCTGTCTTTACCTTGCGGACAATCTGCCTGACTTTGGTGTCGATTTCTTTCGCTCCCGTGTCAGGTCGTACACACAATCCGGCCCAAGTCTTGCGGTCCGGTTCAATGTATAACCTCATAAAAATTATTATTGGCTGTCGTTAATATTTCTTATCTCTTTTTCGAAAACCTCCATGCCGGCAGTCGCCTTTTCCCTGATGTGCCTGAGCCGCTTGTCCCTGACCTTAAGATCTTCAGAGTCAATGATGAAGATCGGAATGTCCAGAGGCGCATATCTGTACAAACCCGCTGCAGGGTAGACACTCAGCGATGTCCCGACAATCAGCAGGATATCAGCCTCGGAAACGATGTCGATGGCACGTTCTATCTTCGGGACAGGCTCTCCGAACCATACGATATGCGGACGTAACTGATGTCCGTTAGGGGCTTTGTCTCCCAGATGAATCTCTCCATAACCTATATCGAAAACGCTCTTTTCGGAGAAACCGTCCTCTTCGTTACAGCAGTTTTCAGGTCGTACTTTCGTCAGTTCTCCATGCAGATGAAGTACATTGGAACTGCCTGCGCGTTCATGTAAGTTATCCACGTTCTGCGTTATCACATGGACATTGAACTTATCCTGAAGGGCAGCGATTTCGAGGTGGGCGGCATTCGGGCGTACGGTCTCGAGTTCTTTTCTGCGGATATTGTAGAAATCGAGCATCAGTCCCGGATTTTTGTGCCATCCTTCGATCGAGGCAACTTCCTGAGGGTCAAACTTATCCCAAAGTCCGCCGTTGTCACGGAATGTGCTTATTCCGCTCTCTGCGCTCACACCGGCGCCGGTAAGTATTACAAGATTCTTTTTCATTCTTTTACCATTTCAATGTATTGGCGGGTGTTTCCCCGAAATAATATTTTCTGAGCCAGTACTCGAACAATGTGTCCGGCAGAAATGGCTCGTCCTTGTCGTTGAAAGCTATGACTTCCTTCTTCATCAGTGCATCTTTCAGTCGCTTCACGTTGGCCGACGAGTTTAGTCTGTAACTGTCCAGAACCTCTGTGGTGCTGAACTTTATGACACCGTCGAGGACGGCTTTCAGCATACGCTCCTGATAATCTGTCAGATTGTCCATAATCCTCGTGAACCGCGGGATGTGGACCGAGAGCATACATGACAATGCGTCTGAGAATGTGAGCTCGCTGATGTATCCCTTCGACAGCGAATCGCAGATGAAGAAAAAGTTATTCACGTACCAGATGTTGTTCCCGAAAATCCGGCATGCGCCGATAAGCAGGTCTCTGTCAATGACTTTACCTCCGGCTGTGAATCCTTTTATTATATGGTCCGCTATTTCGGTCTCTGAGAATTCCGTGAGTTCTATCGTGGAAACCAGTCTGTAGAAGAATTTCCGTCTGCGGAAAATCTCTTCCATCGCGTTGTAACTGGAGCCCATGAATATGAGGGAAACTTTCGCCTCTTGGTCTTTGTTGTCGGACGCGGCTTTTTCCATGGCTTTTATCATGGTCTGTCCATCTTCCGTTCCGAGATTGTGGAACTCGTTGAGTATGACGATGACTTGCTTTCCTGATTCTGCAGCCATGCGATAAGGCAACTCAGCGGCAGCATTGACCTCATCCTGGGAAATCGGCGTGCCGGCAGGCAAATCTTCGCCTGTGAGGAGCTTGCGGTAGCGGCGGACGAAGGTGGCGGTGTCCCGTATGTTGGTGAGCATCAGGCTGAAAACCCGGAACTGCGCGCCTCTATTCTTCATTTGGAGCAAAGTCTGTTGTACGGCGGACATCTTGCCGCACCCTCGTGGGGCGCAGATGTAGGCATTTTCACCGGAAGATATGACCGCTGTGATAGCGTCGCAGTCTTTTCTCCTTCCGATGAAGTATTTGCCAGTCACGTATTTATCGTACTGAAACGGGTTGTCCATCGCGTTAGCATGTTTATCTTACAAAAATAGTAAAAAAATGCTCATTTCCCTTTGTATTCCGGAAAATTATCGTACCTTTGCAACCGCTGAATTCGGAAGATATTTGTAAATTCCTGTGATTCAGTAGATTTTTAATAAAAGGAGGTGATTCAGATATGATTATTGTACCGCTTAAAGAGGGTGAGAACATCGAGAGAGCGCTCAAAAGATTCAAGAGAAAATTTGAGAAAACAGGTGCTATCCGTGAGCTCCGTGCCAGAAAGAATTTTGTGAAACCATCTGTAAAGAAGAGAGAGCAGATTCAGAAGGCCATTTACGTACAGCACATGCAGCTCGAGGACGAGCAGTAAGCCTGTACAACAGATAGATATCTGACTAAATACATAGCTGACCGGAATACGTATCCGGTCAGCTTTTTCGTATTTTAGCGAAATCGCATTATATTTGTAGAATGAAGAGGAAGAAAGTAATTATAGTTGCAATTTCTACATTTGCACTTTTATGGGGCGTGGCTCTCATCGCAATTCAGGTCCTGTTGAGTTCTTCGTTTCTGACCAAGACGGCTGAAAAATACGTTTCCGAATATGTGGATGCGGATGTCAGTTTCGGTCGGATAAGCGCCTCTGTGTTCAAGAGTTTCCCGAATCTTAATGTGGAAGTGTCGGATGTGAGGGTGACCTATCCCCACGACAGGTTCGCGCCGTATGATTCTATCGGCGTAGACGGTATTCTCCGTCATGCGGGAAGGGGAGATGACGCGGATACGTTGGCTTCATTCCGCAAAATGTCATTGTCCGTAAACTATATTTCTGCGCTTTTCGGGCGGATTCATGTCCGTGAAGCCAGTCTGGACAGGCCGCGCATTTTCGCCCATCAGTTCAGTGAAGATAAATATAACTGGGATGTCCTGAAGAATATCGCGATGGATGAGTCTGAAACTGAGGATGATACGACAGTTACATTCCTTCCTCCCATTACTGTGGACAAGGTCGCTCTTACCGGACGTCCTCATATAGTGTATACAGATGTCCAGGATACCATATATGCCGCAGTTATGTTGAGGCAGATGCTTTTCCACGGTCGTCTGACTACTGTGAAAGACAAAAAGAATCATCTCGGACTGAATATCGACAGTCTTTTCGTCTCCGGAAGGCTTCCTGCGGATACTGTTGCCGTAGCTGTCGACCGTTTCGATATGCAAGAAAAGGAAGAGTCTATGGATTTCACGGCCTCGGCCAAAGCGTTTCTCGGAATGAACGAATATGGAAGACTTATCGTGCCGATGTCCATGAGCGGAAGCGTAAGTTTTCCTGAATCAGGATTGGATCATTTCCTTCTGAATAATATGAATATGAAGGCGGCTTGCGTGGAGATGACTGGCAATGCCGATATCCGTGCTCTTGGCGACAGTACTTATATCCGTGCAGAGGCTGCTGTAAACGACTGCAGTGTAAACGAGCTGATACGGTTCTGCGGTAAAAACTTCTTCCCTGCAGCCCTCGACTTGACTACCGATGCAAAGATTTCGTTTACAGCCCTTTGCGACGGCTATTATAACTCCAAACGCGGAACACTGCCGGAACTCGTGGCGGAATTTGTCCTGCCTAAATCATACATCCGTTATCCGGGAGTCCCTGAAGGCCATGCGGAAATCGACATCAATGCCGTGACTGACAGTATCGGAAAACTGGATATCTCATTCGACGACATGTGTCTGAACTTCGGCGGCATTGACATAGACGGAAAGGGCAGCGTCTCCGACGCGATGGGCGCCGACCCGCTCGTCAGGATCGACTCCAAGGCCTATGCTTCGCTCGGCCAGATGATGGCATTCCTGCCGGATTCGCTCGGATATCTCGCTCAGGGTGAGGTCAATGCTGCCCTGTCCGGAAAGATTCGCATGTCCCAGATGGACATCTATAACTTCTATGGGGCAGCATTGACAGGATACATCAGGAGCCGGAATATCATTCTCTCCTCGGAGAAGGACTCTCTTTATGCGTGGATCGGGAATCCGGAGGTTAAACTCGGAACGGTCGCGAACAGGGTGGATACCGGCATTCCGCGTGGGACGAGGCTTTTGGCCGTAACGGCGAGGGTGGATTCTCTATATGCGACTTACGGAAAAGATATGGCTGTACGCGGTTCCGGTGTGGGACTTGTGGCGCAGAATGCTTATAAATCACGACATGCCGACGGTGGACATGAACACAATCCGATAGTGGGAGCATTGTCATTCAATACGTTGCTTGTGGATGCCGCCGACTCTATGTTCATGGGCGTCGCAGGTTCGGAAAACACATTCCATTATTCGGAGAGATGTCATGGCCGTGTACATACTCCTGCGGTCAGTCTGGTGAGCGACAACGCCCGCGTGTTTGCGAAACAGGGTGTGAACCGTTTCGGCTTCAGGAATGCAAAAATCTCTGCATCAGCACTTTTGGCGACTTTCGAACATAACCAGAGAAAAGAAATGTTGCTGGATTCGCTGAAACGTATTTATCTGGGAGTTCCTCGTGACTCGCTGTTCAGAAAAGCTTTAGAGGCCAAGATGGCGGGGCGTAAGATGCCTGATTTTATCGCAGAAGCGGATTTCAGGAAACATGATATACAGATTCCTCTGAATGAGACCATTGCGAAATATCTGAAGGAGTGGGATCTGAAAGGAGGCATTGACATAAAGGAAGGACTCGTGATTACTCCGTATTTCCCTTTGCGTAATGTCATCGAGGATGTGCGGGGCAGTGTTACGAATGATGCCATACAGTTGGATAACTTCACTTTCCGTCCGGGAGCTTCCGACATTTCGGCCTCCGGAGTCATGAGCGGACTGCGCCGTACCCTTTTGGGCCGTGGTGTCATTAATCTGGATTTGAAGATAAGGTCGCAGAAGATGGACGCGAACGAACTGCTCACTGCTTACAGCGCAGGCGCGAGGTTTACTCCGAATTCCGCTGCGGCCATGGAAAACTCGTCGGACAAGTCCGAGGAGGATTATCTCGCGACTGTATCTGAGGCTCACGCTGCTGCCGCTGACAGTGCCTATGCGCTGGTGGTGGTTCCTGCCAATCTTAATGCCAATATATCTTTACAGGCGAATGAAATCAATTATTCTGACTTGAACATCACATGGCTTGCTGCGGATATGACCATGAAAGAGAGATGTATACAGGTTACCAATACGGTCGCTACATCTAATATGGGTGATATCTATTTCGAGGGCTTCTATTCTACACGTACCAAGAAAGATATAAAGGCTGGTTTCGACCTTAACCTTTCTGATATCACTGCTGACAAGGTGGTTCAGCTTTTCCCTGCCGTGGATACCATCATGCCGATGATTACTTCATTCAAGGGTCTGCTGGATTGCGAGATGGCGGCGACTACGGATTTGGATACCAATATGAATTTCGTGACCAAATCCATGAGCGGCATCATGAAGATAGGCGGACGTAACGTGACGCTGGAAGACAGCCCTGAGTTCAGGAAGCTCGCCAAGTTGCTGATGTTCAGGAATAAGAAGAAGGGTAATGTGGGTGATATGTCCGTGAGTGGACTTATCAGTGACAACCGGCTGGAGATATTCCCGTTCGTGCTGAATGTGGACAGATATATATTGGCCATGAGCGGTCTGCAGAACTTCGACCAGACATTCAAATATCATGTATCTGTGCTCAAGTCGCCTGTACCGTTCAGATTCGGTATTGATATATATGGTAATTTCGATAATTGGAAATATCGGATAGGCAAGGCCAGATACAAGAGTACGAATGTTCCTGTGTTTACCGCTCAGGTGGATACTTTGCAGATGAATCTGGTCAAGTCCATACATAATATATTTGTAAAGGGTGTAGACTTGGCTGTGCGCCAGAACGAATCCATGAAGAGCAGCATTGACTCAAGCAAAGCTGCGCTCGGGTTCAATCCTGACGCGAAGCTGGATTCTCTCGACGCCGGGCAGATAAAGATGTTGGATTCTCTCCAGATGTCCTTCGATGCTCCGGTGGATTCGGCTCTTAATGCGAAGATCGATTCTCTGGTGATTCTTCCGGCGGTGTCTGGGGATGGTGCTGAGGCGGCATCCGCTGAAGTGGCTGAGGCTAAGTCTTCTGCGCGCAAGTCTGATGCGGTGGACCGTAAAGAAGCCCGTCGGCAGAAACGTCAGGCGAAGCGTGATAATAAAGAGGTTATAAACGAAGATTTGCTGAAAGATGATGAACAGCAGTGATTATATAGAGGTAGAGGTCAGTATCGACCCGTTCAGTGAAGAAAATGCCGAGATTTTGGAGGCGATGCTTTCTGATCTTCCTTACGATTCGTTCGAGATAGGGGAGGGTAGCGTCAAATGTTATATCCAGCAGCCTTTGTTTGACCGCAGGGCTTTGCGTGTGGTGCTGGACGGCCTGCCGTTCGCTGCGGAGTTCAAGGCGAACAAGGTGCCGTTCCAGAATTGGAATGCCCAGTGGGAGAGTTCATTCAAGCCAATAGTTGTGGACGGGGTCGTGACTGTCCGGCAGGTGGATGACAAGACAGTGCCCAGGACACAATATAATATAGTATTGCGTCCGGAGATGGCTTTCGGCACAGGACATCATGAGACTACATATATGATGATGCAGTCGATGCTGGAGCATAATGCTTCCATCCGTGATGCTGTCGTGATGGATATGGGGTGCGGTACGGCTGTTCTCGGGATTCTCGCGGCCAAAATGGGAGCTGCCAAGGTCTATGGAATCGATATCGATGCGGTGGCTGCGCAGTCGGCTTATGACAATGCCCGTCTGAATCGTGTGGGTACGAGGGTCGAGATTCATTGCGGAGATGCGTCGCTGCTTCAGTTCGGAAGTTACGATGTCTTGCTGGCCAATATTCACAGGAATATAATACTGACGGATCTCCGGACTTATGCGGGTTCGCTGCGTGGCGGAGGTTTGCTTTTCTTGAGCGGTTTTTATGATTCGGATGTGGAGGATATTCTCTCGGAAGCCGGCAAGTTCGGACTGGAAATGACGGGTCGGCGTTCGCGTGACGGCTGGGCTTGTATCGTGTTGCGGTTGGGTGCTGTTTCCTCTATCAGGACAGTACTGGGGAACCGATAATGTATGCAAAATATTCGGCGTTTACCCCCCCCCAATTTGAACGTTTGAAGTGATTAATAATTAAGCTGTTACAATTTTTCATGTGTATAATTATTGTCGTATATCGATAAAAATTTTGCAAAAAAAGTTGTGCAAATCAGTTTAAGTATCTATATTTGCTGGTGTTAATTGAGGCAGATAAGTTTACGCAAGGCTATATCTGCCTGGTGTTGGGCCATGTACCAGTGAAGCCAGTAATATTATGATTCGTGTTCGTAATATTAACAGCAATAAATATTTTATTATTACTAAATCAGTATTCGCTATGAACAAAAAACTGACGAACTTGTTTCTGGGTGGAGCTTTGTTTGCAGCCCTCGCAGGAACAGCCGTGTCTTGTAAAGACTACGACGGAGACATCGATGATCTCGATGCTCGTGTGGAAAAACTAGAGTCCACATTAAAAGATCTTAAAGCTCAGATTTCAGCCGGTGCGGTCGTTACAGGTGTGGAGTCTGTATCTAATGGAGTCAAAGTTACTTTAAGTGACGGAAAGACCTTTACTCTTACCAACGGAAAAGACGGTGCTAATGGTACCAATGGTACTAATGGTAAAGATGGTAAAAACGGTTCTGTTGTTACAATTGGCGATAACGGAAACTGGTTTATCGACGGCAAAGATACCGGCAAGCCTTCTAAGGGTGCTAACGGTAAAGACGGCAAAGATGGCAAAGACGGTGTTAATGGTACCAATGGAACTAATGGTACCAACGGAACTGACGGTAAAGATGGTAAGGACGCAACTCAGATATATTTCGTTCCTAACATGGAGACTGGAATGTGGGATAAGGTAGTTGTAGAGCCTGGTAAAGAGCCAGTTGTAACTCCTACAACAGACAGTTGGAAAGCTGCTGGCGTTTCTGGTGGTGTTACAGCCGTTTGGAATAAAGAAGAGGGAACTCTTACTTTTGCTAATGTAGATGGTTCTGAGGCTCCAGTAGTTATCGCTCTTAACGGTCTTCTCCGCTCTATCGCATTCGTTCCTGAGACTATGACACAGGGCCTCGGAGTTATCGATTTCTATACCCTTTATAAAGGAACTAAGTTCATCACATCTAACGACGCTAAGGTTACCTACAGACTCAATCCTGAGAACGCCAATGTTAATGATGTTAAGTGGGCTATGATCGACAGAGAAGTTAAGACTAAGGTCGCTGGCGACAATAACGCTCTTCTCAGCATCGTTAAGGCTGAAAAAGCTGCTAAGGGTGGAATGGAATTCGTTCTCAGAGCAACTAAGGATATCTTGTCTGCTGATGCTTCTGCAGCTGGAAAACAGAACCTCGTGGCTCTTCAGGCTACTCTTAGAGATGAGGTTATCGTTTCTGACTACGCATTCGTAGAAAAGTCTAAGATTACAGCTTATCAGCTTATCCATGCTGCTTATTATGGAAAGGCTACTCCAGTAGTAAAAGCTTATCCTACAGTTAAGCCTGCTATTACAGCCGTAGATGATATTAAGATGGTTTACAACAAACCTATCAATGTTATCGATTCTCTCGTAGCATTTGCACCTGAGGTAAATAAAGCGCTTAAAGAAATCAACGTGGAGCCTTCTTATAAGGTTAGCCTCGTTAGCGGTAAATTCCTTGGTGAAGATAATGTAACTGATCAGCAGAAATTCGTCACTGTTAAAGATGGCGTTCTCTCTGTAAACGAGGAGTGGCTTGCTAATGGTGGCCGTGCCGCTATCGGACGTACACCTCTTCTTGAGGCATCTGCGTTCGTGAAGGATGCTAAGGATAAGGACGTAGAGGTAGCTAAGTGCTATATTAAGGTTCTTATCGTAGACGTAACAGGTGCTCCTGCTGATGATCTCGGCGATATGACGGGACACTTGCAAACTTCCGTGGCATAATGTGACATAAACATATACTTGAAGG
>ERZ780141.1511-NODE-1511-length-13474-cov-3.164617_pt1 | contig 13474 bp, 9 predicted proteins | sample MGYA00433080_ERZ780141 | MGnify/ENA primary metagenome ERZ780141 (study PRJEB29588, sample SAMEA2154047) | human gut metagenome | biome: human gut; feature: human-associated habitat; material: faeces | place: Denmark | collected 2008/2010 ... | reverse complement strand
CCCCCCCGTTCTAGTCCTCAGCGAGCGCAACCACATCCTGGTCGGTCTTCCTACTCCACTCACGCCTAGCGAATGGACCGTGGAACTTGGAACGCAATTCCAGTTTTCCTATCACCTTTACAAAGAGTCCCGTTACACGAGCCTCAACTTTACCGTTACAGACAGTGATTCCTATACTGCACAGGACATCCATCATCCCGATAGCGTATAATACGTCATTGTGTTAGCGCATCATACATCACCCAAATAACGTACTATACGCCACCCTGATAACGCACAAGTTGAACAGAAGATAATCGTCTCCTTTCATCGGATCTTGCAGTGAAAATATAACGGAGGAGTATATGTACCTAAAAAATAAGCACAAAAGACATTACACTTTTTTGCATTTCTGATATATCTTTTTACCTTTGTGATAATTCCATCTTACCCCAGTATCAGGGATTGAATTGGGATCAAGACATATTTATAAAGGCGTTTACTTTTGATGTTGAGTTTAACCAGTCAAAGCCACTTTTGAATAATAGCCACAAATGAAATAAAAGGCACAACAAAGTAATGACTTTGATAAGCGGAGATGAGTAAAAGTTAGTTTCTCACGCTTTTTTATTGAAAAACCATTCCTGCCAAGGGAAACACAGGAAAACAAAATTTATTTATCTATGAGGTACAACTACACGAAACGAGCCTTTTTCGCATGGCTCACCCTCATGCTTAGTTTCACAGCATTGGGGTTGTCTGCTCAGACAAAAGAAATCTCCACTCAAGAAGAGTTATTAGAAGCTTTGCAACATCCAACGACACGAGTCGATGAAATAAAAGAGCTTCACATCACAGAAGAAGGTATAGCTATAGACACCATTGTTGATGTCAACCCCGGAACGTTCCGCATGTATGGAGGACCGCTTTACCGGGCGGAAAATTATACAAGATATGTATTAAATGTAAAAGAAGGGGCTATCCTCACGATTGAAAACACACTGGACGGGAAATTTGAGGCAAACAGTAATCCGCTCTTGAATATTCAAAAGGGTGGTAATGTCACGCTAAAAGGGACGTTACAATTCAACCGAGGAACTGAACATGCGTTAGTTATTTCCAATGCTGGAATCTTCACGCTCAACGGAGGCTCTATTTTCGGTAACAGAGGAGATAATAATCACTTAATTATGAATTTTGGAACACTACATTTAGTTGAAGGTTCACTGACAGAAAACGAATGCGATGGTTCTGTTTACTCTGCTAGTGAAAGTTTTTACTTCAGTCCCCGTGATGTCCATTTGGGAAATTGGGAAAGCCACATTTGGGTAGATAAGAACTGTCCTGTCAGATTAACAGCAGCCTTGGAATCGACTTTAACAATCCACACATTACTGAACAATGGAGAAGTTGTTGCCTCTAGCGCATTAACTAACTACGTAATGAAAGAGAGTGATATCAAAAACATCCAAATTGTAAATACCCAAATACCCGGTCAAACCGTCAAGCTGGAAAATGGTAATGCCGTATTGACAACAGAGAGCGAAGACGATGAAACTATTAAAACTCCAGAAGATCTGCAAGAAGCCATCGACAATGCCGACGGAACGGAAGACAAACCGACAGAAATCGTGATTGACGGGGAAATCACCATTACAAAAACTATTATCATTGAAAAGAAATTCATCCACTTTATTGGTGGTACACTGATTTGGGGTGGTTCGGGTTCAGGTAACAGCATGATCTATATCAACGGTGGAGGTTTAATTCTCGATAAGACGGTCATCGACGGAAAGTACAGCCCTGCAATCAATTTTTATGGGATTTGCCTTATCAACATCCAAGATGGAGCCACTGTCACCATGAACGACGGTTCAGTATTGCGGGGTGCTGGTCTCACCAGTGACATCAGTGCTGTATGGATCTTCAACGGAAACTTCATCATGAACGGTGGTAGCATTGAATACAATTACTTCTATGGGGACATATCCATGGCCTCGGTCATTTCTGTTTATAAAGGCCATTTCGTCATGACGGACGGTTACATACAGAACAACTATGGTGACAACTTCAGGGTTGTAGGCATCTTCGGTTACACCAACCGGGAAGCCTACTTTGAATACTACGGCGGAACGATCTATAAAAACAATGGTGGACACATCGATTTCAACGGCGGGTATTGGCTGATCACATCGAGCAACCCTAATCACATCATTGCCCAGACTGTTGTCATCCTGTCCACTTATGATGTAATCCATTTGAACAAATCACTTACGTTCGAAATAACCTTCAACATCGGTAAAAACCTCAAATTACCCGACAAATTCGCGTTGATACAAGGGTATAACTACACCATCACAGAAAACGATCTGAAATACATCATTGTGCCTGAAGGATATGAATTGGTATTGGAAGGCAACATCATCTACTTAGTGAAAGAAGGCTCATCAGGCATCACTACCCAAGAGGAACTTCAAGATGCTATTGACAACAGTAAAGGAACATCTAGCAGTCCGGAATTTATCGACTTAGGAGATAGCAAAATCCAAATCTATAGTTCTATTATAATTAAAGACAAATATGTGGTATTGGTGGACGGTACGTTGGTCAATGCCGCTTCGGCTGACTTGCGCATGTTTGATGTACGTTCTGGATTGATCCGCTTGGCTGGTACGGTGTTGGATGGTAACAAATCGGCTTCACACGGATATTGCACATTGATCGATATGAATGGCGGTACTTGCCAAATTGTAGAAGACACTAAACTTACGAATGCCTACGCCCGTGGAGGAAGTGAAGCCGTCGTAGTCGTGGATCAAGGCACACTGGAGTTTAATTCAGGTAGCATTCAAGGCAATGAGAGCGAAGGAGGAGACATAGTCTGGGTAAGCGGTAACGGAAAATTCACCATGAATGGAGGAGTTATTTCTGGTAACAAGAACACTGGCCGCTATATCATGGCTAGCATCGAAATGACAAATGGCGTAATGGGTATCAACGGTGGTACGATTGTTGATAACATCGGTAACCTCTACGGATTATACGTCACCAAAGACTTCACTTTAAAAGGAGATGCCAATATCAGCGAAGTGATTATCCTCAACAACAATAGCAAAATTTTGGTATCTTCCGCACTCAAGCGTACCGTTACCATCGGCTTCATGAAAACTAACATGCCTTCAGGTACGATTGTAGCAACCGGAACGAACAATTATCAATTGACCGCTGCCGACGTGAAGTATCTCAAACACCGGTACGACAACCAATATAGTTTTTCGTTAAGTGGAAATAATATTGTTATCACGAACCTGAATGCAGCAAATAAGACATTCAATGTCAAATGGGAAAGCTATCCTAACGGTTCAATCTGTGCGGATAAAGTTACCGCTAAGGAAAACGAAACCGTCACTGTTACTGTCACCCCAAATACAGGTTATTACGTCAATTCAAATGCGGTTCGCTACAATGAAATCTATGCTCTCACGGCTACCAGTAAAGAGAATGTGTATACATTCAAGATGCCACCATCAGATGTAAATATTACGGCACAGTTCTTACCTAAAAATATCATTGTAAAACCGATGCCTCCTATCATCTATCCAAACCCCATTCCTGAAGGAGGAAATGAAGGAGGTCTCAAACCTGATAATACCATCGACGACATTGACGAGCTCTTGGACGCATTCGGTAATGGTAATCACGAACTTACTCCGGAAGCCGAAATTCCAGAAATACTTGATGGTCCGATTGGTGATGCTGTTAAAGAAGGCGAAAATAAAGGAGATGATGTGATCGGGACAATCGAAGAATTAATTGATCACGTAGCAAAAGATAACAATGGTAACATCTTGAAATATGAAAAGATTAAGGAGATTCCTGGCGGATGCATATTGCGCTTCTTCTTACCTGACCGCTTAATCGTAAGCGAACAATTACGAGCAAGTGGTGGGGCTAATTATTACATCTTGCGTGAATGTGACGGAGAAGTGGTCACCATCATCCCGACCTACAACCAAGAAAACAACACCTTGACCTTCAAGACAGACAAGATGGGTACATTTGTTGTCATGAATGGTAAAAACTCTGTAGGAAACGAAAACATCCAGACATCACAATTGGAAATCAACACGACCAATGGGCATTTACAAATAAAAGGATTACCTTCAGGTGAGTATTATTCAATTTATGATTTATCAGGGAAATTACTCAAACAGGATATAAGCGATGGATCCTCCATCCTTTATCAACCTAGTTTGGACGGTATTTATATTATTGCTACAGAACATTATGGTAATGCTAAAATTCGAGTAAACAAGTAAAATCATAGTGTAAATTATAAAACTCCCGAATCAATCTACTGGAGCTGATTCGGGAGTTTTTCTTATTTCAATCTCTATTGTTAAATACAAACACTTCTCCCTTTACGCTCATTGACTAGCTTAAAAGATTTATTATTCTGGAGAGCCGACTTGCCCCATAAACAGAACGGTACCAGTAGATGGTTCTATGATTTGGAACAAGAACGGACGATCTAAGAAGAAATCCACCTCTTCTTCGGGTAAGGGACTCATTAAATCTCCTTCTATCACTGTTACTACGGCACCTTCCGAGCCTTCTTCATCCACTTTCAGGCGAGTGGCCTGCTGCACCAGAGAGATATAAGTGGAGACATCAGACATGGACGAGAAATCGGCTTCGCCTAAAAACGCCTTTTTCATGCCTAAGGCCTGCAAAGCAGGTATTAAATCCATTTTGTTTTCGAGCGTAAAGCGAGGCATCTTCAAGTTAATATCTGCCAAGACTACATTTTTCCATAGATTCCCGTCCGCCTCAGATAAGGCTCGCAAGACTTGATCGATACCGATTTCCGGTTGGGGTAAAATCAATCGCATAACATACGAACCGTTCTGATAAGGAAGATTCGTGCTTGTGAACCATTCGTTTTTCACATAAGCCGCCATCCGTTTAGCTTGCATAAAATGAGATTTCACTAGTGTTCCTGAAGAAGTGATAAAATTACCTTCCTGTGTCTTTTCCGGGTCAAACTCCGATTCCCACCGAGCCTTGAAGTACAAGGAATTCAACAGATACACTATGGCGGTCGGATTCACCTCATCCAAGATGGACGGGATCAAGCCTTCTGTGGTTTGGTTGCACCAAGCGTTGATTTGATCAACAGCTGAAGGATCGGAGAAGTCGAGTTGTGAAACCATTGCGGAATAGTTCTCTATATTCATCTTTTGGAAATTCTCTTTGAGGGGAACTCCGGTATTGCCCCAAACCGAATTGGCCGTCTTGACCGTGATAGCTGAGTTTACAGTATGCAGTCCTTCAATCAGTTTCTTGAAATATGCATTTACTTCTTCTTGGGAATATTGGGACAAACCCAATGTGTACAAAATCTCATCGTGTGTTTCCCCATTCGCACCATTCGATAACATACCTAATGCACATTGCAGGCTAAAAGGTGAAACCAACCAGTTGTCCGTTCTCTCACCCAATTGCCGATACACCTCGAGAGAAAGAACCGAGGAAAAATCACCTTGTTGGGCTGCCATTTCTTTTTCAATCGCATTCAATTCGATGGGTTGCATGGTAGGGGAAATGGATTGTTCTTCCACATCGTCGTTACATGCCGTAAAAGGCAAGCATAATAGCATTCCGAATAAAACCCGTTTCATAAGACCTATTATTTAAATCAGTTTTATTACTTAAATCAACAACCATACAAAATACTGCATGGATTCAGATTAAATATTACTGAGTTTCCGACAAACCACCAACACTTTTCCTCCATCCGACAAGGTGGTAGCAAAGAGATAGATGTCACCGCCTTCCTGAATCTTGGTCTTCTTGCGGAGTTCATCGACCGACATGGGGAAATTACGGACGGTGATATTAGCTTGTGGTATTTCCTGGGCAACCGATTTACAGACTTTGTTGGAGAAAGGAAGGACCTTATCAACCCGGAACGTACGGCCCGGAAAATCGGCAACGAAAGTATCAGAAGTATAAAGATGGCTGCTAACGTGTAGTTTCTCCAAACCATACTGCTGGGCAACTGATTTAAAAGCACCGGCTTTTAAAATGGAAGCATTCGGTTCGTAGAGATAAGTACTTACTTGAGTTGCCAAAGCCAACGGAGCATTCCGTTCTTCTTCAACCGTGAAAGTAAAAGAGTGTTCTGTTCCCGAGGCCGTAAAGTCTACACAATAAATCGGAGGGTTAGGAACGGTCGCTTCCCGACGGATATCAAAAAGCAATTCTTTACATTCATTCCGGACAGACAAGACATGAATAGCAACTGTGCCCGGCAATAAAGATTCAGTCTGTTGCAGGTCTGCCATCGGCGACAATTTGGCTATGATGCGCGGAGCTTTCTGCAACAATAAGGGAAGCAAGCGAGGCAAATCCGGTTCGCAATCCGACAAGGCAAAGACACGTTTATTGCCTTCACCCCGCCGTGCAGGATCTAAATAAAACACATCCACTTCAGGCAAATCGAATACAATATCAACCGAATTTTCATTCCGCACCGTGATATTATCCGCACCTAATACCTGAAAATTATGACGGGCAGCCTCACAATAAACCGGAAAACGTTCAACATAAGTCAACTGACGAACCTTTCGGGAGAAGAAATAACTGTCAATACCCAAACCACCCGTCAAATCACAAAGCGCATCTGATGAAGACACCAAACGCTGTTTATACAAGGCTGTCCGTTCAGACGAACATTGCTCAGCGGCAATCTTGGCGGGAAAAACCAATTCTTCGTTGGCATACCACGAAGGTAATTTTTCCCGAATCTGCCGACGAGAAAGAATCTGATCTACCAGAAAAGGAACATCCAGCTGTGGATATTTCTTCGCTCCCAATAATAACCGGTTCGCATCATCGGAAGCATGATCGCGGATAAATTGCTTTTCTTCGGAGGTCAGATTCATAACAGACTATTGAAAGAAGTATCGGATAATATCGTTTCCGTTCGCATAGAGCAACAGGGCGAACAAGAGGAACATACCTGTCATCTGCGCATATTCCAAGAACTTATCGCTCGGTTTCCGACGGGTAATCACTTCATATAGCAAGAACAGCACATGACCACCGTCCAACGCCGGGATTGGCAAGATATTCATGAAGGCCAGGATGACAGACAACCAGGCTGTACGTTCCCAGAACAATTCCCAATCCCAAGTAGAAGGGAACAGTCCACCGATCGAGCCAAAACCTCCGATACTAGAAGCACCTTCTTTGGTAAAGACATACTTCATATCACTGGTATAACCTTTCAGGGTTCGGAATCCTTTCGCAATTCCGGCCGGGAATGATTCGAAGAAGCCGTATTTAACTGTTACCAGACCAAACAATTCAGCCGGAGCTTTCACAGCTACCCCTATTTTTCCCAATGAATCGACTTGCATTGTCAATGTATCCAACGTACCATTCCGATAAAAGCCAACGGCAATCTCCTGATTCTTATTATCAGCCAAACAAATAGCCACCTCCGAGAACGTCGGAGTAGCCTGTCCATTAACCGAAACGATGCTATCTCCAGCCTGCATACCAGCAAGAGCTGCCGGCGCATTGGGTTCGGGTACTTCTTTTATCACCATTGGGAAACGAAGAGCGGCAAAGCCTTTCTTGTCACGTAACAGTCGCTGCATCATATCTTCCGGAATCGGAATGACGGTTTCTACACCATTACGTAAAACTGTCACGTTCTGAGCTTCCACCACACTGCGCAAGCAATCTTCACCAAAACGATCCAAGGTCAGTGTATCTGCTTTTAAGAGAATATCACCATCCTTGAAGCCCACGTTCTTGAAGGTTTCACTATAATCCATACCCATTTTCATGTTCTTGAGTGGCATATACGTATCGCCCCATGTAAATAGGATCATGGAATAAATGAAAAGAGCCAACAAGAAGTTAAACAACACACCGCCCACCATAATCAACAGACGTTGTCCTGCCGGTTTTGAACGGAACTCATACGGTTTCGGGGGCTGAGCCATGGCTTCTTTATCCATACTCTCATCGATCATACCAGAGATCTTACAATAGCCACCCAAAGGCAACCACCCTACTCCATATTCCGTTTCACTGTTTTTCGGCTTGAATTTGAACAAAGAAAACCACGGGTCAAAGAAAAGGTAAAATTTCTCTACTCGTACTTTGAAGATACGAGCAAAAATAAAGTGTCCGAATTCATGTATTAAAACCAACAAAGAAAGGCTCAACATGAACTGGAAAGCTTTAATCAAAAATGTTTCCATTGAAATTAACTTCTATTTCTATTTTAATTGTTTCAAAATAACTGAGCGGCAATCCGCCGTGCCTCTTCATCTGTCTGCACATAATCTTCATAAGTCGGACGCTGGATAAACGATGCTTTTGCCATCGTCTGTTCAATGACATCACTCATCTGCAAGAAGCCGATCCGGTCTTGCAGGAAGGCAGCTACGACTACTTCATTGGCAGCATTCAAGATACAAGGCATATTACCTCCTTGCTTAACAGCCTCAAAAGCATACGCCAAGTTACGGAACCGCTTCATATCCGGCTCTTCAAATGTCAGAGATGCATACTGGAAGAAATCCAGTCGAGGTTCATGACTCTTCATCCGTTCCGGATAAGAGAATGCATACGCAATCGGGAGTTTCATATCCGGAATACCTAACTGGGCAATCACGGCACCATCTTCAAACTGTACCATGGAATGAATCACAGATTGCGGATGAACGATAATCTGAATCTGTTCGGGAGCAACACCAAACAACCACTTGGCCTCAATCATCTCAAAGCCTTTGTTCATCATCGAAGCCGAATCGATGGTAATCTTGGCACCCATGTGCCAGTTCGGATGCTTTAATGCCTGTTCCTTCTTCACCAAAGCCAACTCTTCCATCGTCTTTTGGCGGAAAGGTCCACCCGAAGCAGTCAGCAACAATTTCTCAACCGGATTATCATACGTACCATTCAAACACTGGAAGATTGCAGAATGTTCTGAATCAACCGGCAAGATAGGAACCTTATATTCATCTGCCAAAGCAGTAATCAACTCTCCGGCAACCACTAATGTCTCTTTATTTGCCAATGCGATGGCCTTTCCAGCTTTAATAGCTGCTATGGTCGGTTTCAACCCGGCATATCCCACCATGGCAGTCAATACCATATCAATCGGTTTTGCCTGAACCACCTGCGCAATAGCATCCGATCCAGCCCAGACTTTGATAGGCAAGTCTTCCAGAGCCTCTTTCAGCTCCGGATATTTTCGTTCGTTGGCGATTACCACCACTTCCGGCATGAATTTACGTGCCTGATTGATCAAAAGGTCCACCTGGTTATTGGCTGTCAATGCATAGACTTCGAAACGATCAGGATGTTCACTAATTACCTCAAGCGCCTGTGTCCCAATCGAACCTGTTGAACCTAATATAGCTAATTGTCGTTTCATGAAACTTACTTACTAAAAAACAATGAAATCTTCCGGATTAACCGGCTTTCCATTATACCATAACTCAAAATGCAAATGAGGACCTGTTGATAATTTCCCAGTATTACCCACCAACGCAATGGCTTCGCCTGCCACCACCTGTTCTCCTGGTTCTTTCAACAGCAATTCATTATGCTTATATACAGAAACAAATCCATTCTTATGCTGCAACTGAATAACATTTCCCTGGTTCGGATCATAACCGGCGTACATCACCGTCCCGTCTAAAGTAGCCAATACACTTTCTTTGGGAGCAGCAGCAATATCCACTCCAAAATGATGTATGTCAGCCTGATAATGCGAGGAGATCATACCATTCACCGGCTTATAAAAGAATAATCCATCAACAGGCAACGGGTTTGTATTCAGAACAGCTAAGTTATATTTCTCTTCCTGCTCAAAATTCTTTACATATTCTTCTTCTTCCGGGCTCCGTGGAATCTCAAAATCTGCATCAATCCGGGCCAACGAATCGATCTCCCGAATAGAGTCAAGTTCAATGGTACCACTGATGATACCCGTTACATTCTTCAGATATAAATTCTGGATCCCGATCATCCGTTCCAATGAATCCGCACGCAACGCATTCTGAACAATTTCCTTGCGGACTTCAACATCCAGATAACCGGGCAGGTAATTCCGAATGGGCGTCATAATAATAATCAAAGCCGTAAACGCAACCAGGGAAAAGGCAAATACTCCCAAGGATATAAATACGGATAATTGAGACAATCGGAAAGACCAGACTTCCTCCAAGGTGTTTTCATTAATGAAAGAAAGCTTGTACTTAAAACGGATCCGTTTCCAAAAAGATAATTTATTCGTATTTCGTTTGCGTTTATTCCACTTCATAGCCCGTTTTTCTTTACAAATCCAGCAAACCTTCCGGCAATGCGACAAACAATTCGCGCTTGTCAAAATCAATATGCTTTACCAGCTCTTCGGCTGCCGGCAACAACAGCTCTTTACCCTGGTAATTGATTTGCAACAAGACATTGACCGTCGATTCATCCACATCAGAGATTTCCCCCAACTTACCGGCTTTTTCATCAATCACCGTAAAACCAATAAAATTATCCCAGGTCATATCGCCCAGCAATTCATCTTCATCTACCAGATCCAACGGATAATAGACATCCCGGTTCGAGAATTCGCGGGCGGCTTCTTCCGTATCGACACCTTCCAGTTTCAACAACATAGTAGACTGCGTCTTATACCGGTAATCTTCCAGGAAAAAGGGAACCAAAATCCCATCCATATCACATATAATATACGGATCGTCTGTATCATCAAACACATCACAATCCGTCACCAAAGTAATCTCGCCTTTGATTCCATGTGGTTTGGTAAATTGCCCTATCTTAAAAACTTCTTCTGACTTAATCATATCAACATTCTCATTACAATCGTGTAATTCGTGCACCAATCTGATTCAACCGCTTGTCAATATCCTGGTAGCCGCGATCTATCTGGTCGATGTTATGAATTGTGCTTGTACCTTCCGCACTCATTGCCGCGATCAACAAAGCAATACCGGCACGGATATCCGGCGAAACCAAGGTAGCGGCACGGAGCTTAAAGCGATTCCCAAGACCAATCACAGTTGCCCGGTGCGGATCACACAAGATAATCTGTGCTCCCATGTCAATCAGCTTGTCGACAAAGAACAAACGGCTCTCGAACATCTTCTGGTGAATCAATACACTTCCTACAGCCTGTGTGGCAACAACCAGGAAGACACTCAGCAAATCAGGAGTCAGGCCCGGCCACGGAGCGTCTGCTATCGTCATGATTGACCCGTCAATAAAGGTATCAATCTCATAGGAATCATGTGTCGGTATATGGATATCATCCCCTTTCTGTTCCACGGTAATACCCAATCTGCGGAACGAATCAGGTATGATTCCCAATTTATCATATCCCGTATTCTTGATCAGAATGTCCGATCCTGTCATGGCTGCCATTCCAATAAAACTTCCTACTTCAATCATATCCGGAAGAATGGTATGTTCCGTACCATGCAGTTCCCGAACACCTTCTACCGTCAATAAATTGGAGCCAACTCCGGAAATCCGAGCTCCCATCCGGTTTAGCATAGCAGACAACTGCTGCAGATAAGGTTCGCAGGCGGCATTGTAAATCGTTGTTGTTCCTTCTGCCAGTACAGCTGCCATCAGGATATTGGCTGTTCCGGTTACGGAGGCTTCATCCAACAACATATAGGTTCCTTTCAGATGCTTGGCTTCCACTTCATACACCCGACGGTCCGGATCGTATGTGAATGTAGCTCCTAACTTCTGGATACCGACAAAGTGCGTATCCAGACGCCGGCGACCAATTTTATCTCCTCCGGGTTTCGGAATCATGGCCTTCCCAAAACGGGCCACCAACGGACCAACGACCATAACCGAGCCGCGCAATGAGGCGCTCTTCCGCAGGAACTCTTCGGTCTGCAAATATTCCAGATCAATATCATCTGCCTGAAAAGTATAGGTACCAACTGCCGGGTGTTCCACCTTTACACGCATATCACGCAAAAGCTGGATCAGATTATTGACATCCAGTATATCCGGAACATTGTGTATCGTGACCTTTTCAGGGGTAAGCAATACGGCACAAATCACTTCCAGGGCTTCATTCTTGGCACCCTGCGGAGTAATTTCACCCGACAATTTATGTCCTCCTTCTATGACAAACGAACTCATCTGTTTTTCCTCGAGAAATTATTTTTCTTATTATTATTACGGGCTAATATTTCACGACTTTCAGTCAGTTTATGGACCTCTTCATCCAAAATTATCTTTCCCCCCGATAATTCATCGAGGTCCTTGAATATTTTCCGGTCATCTACACTTTCCTTATTCCAGGTAAGAAATGACTTTTTCATCTGAGTAGCCAGCAATCTTACCAACTGGTCTTTTTCCGGACCTTCCGGATATTCGGTAGCCTTCCGGATCATCAGTTCCAACGTCTTACCGTAATGGCGATAACGAATCCGTGAATTATTATAAGGTATCCGTTCCGGACGTGTAAACAACTCTTCCTTTTTTACAATTTCATACGGATAATCAATATCCAACTTAAAATCAGACATGATGGCCAGATGATCCCATAATATATGCTTGAAGTCATTTACATCCCGCAGATGAGGGAACATATTTCCCATCACGTTGATGATGGCATTCGCACATCGTTTTCTTTCTTCCCGGTCTTTTATGGTTACACAATAATCCACCATATTCTGGATATTACGACCATATTCAGGCAAAGCCAATCGCTTTTCTTGTGTATTGTATTTCATTCGTAATTTATTGTTTGCGTGCAAATATACTCAATTCATCTTTGATAATAATCGATTTGCCTTGAAAACAATTCGTTCAGGCAATTCGTTTTGACATTAATTAGAGAAAGACAGAAGCTTTTCTGTTTTCTGATTTTCCTTGCGGTCCGCGATTATCGGAAGATAAAAGGCAACCGCTTATCCATAAAACGGGATATCTCACCGAAAAGTTCATGAACTTCCTTGCGTAAAGACACTGTTTCGGGAGTAAATACCTTTAAAGAATGCGGAATCATGGAAATATCAATCCGGCTGTCGGCCATGACGGGCTCACCATCCAGATGCATGACGCCCGGGTTATTCCGGATAATGGATAAAGAATGCGCCTTCATCGTCTTGATCTTGCTATTCTTATCAATCTGCTTGGTAAACAACTGGATGGCCAAGGCCGGAATATCTATCGGAGTAAAGGGCGAAAGTATGGTAACATCCATTTGCCCATCCTGAATGTTGGCCTGCGGAGCAATATAGGCATTGTTTCCATACTGCGAGGCATTGCCGCAAGCCACTAAAAAGGCCTTCTCCTTCACCTGGCAATTATCAATCAGCAGATCGTACACTTCCGGTTTATAGCTTAAATATTCCTCTATCGTACTTTTTATATAGGTAAGAGAACCCCGTCGTTTTTGGCCAGCAAATTTTTGTCCCTCGTTTGT
>ERZ780141.1510-NODE-1510-length-13494-cov-8.986532_pt1 | contig 13494 bp, 8 predicted proteins | sample MGYA00433080_ERZ780141 | MGnify/ENA primary metagenome ERZ780141 (study PRJEB29588, sample SAMEA2154047) | human gut metagenome | biome: human gut; feature: human-associated habitat; material: faeces | place: Denmark | collected 2008/2010 ... | reverse complement strand
AGGCATACCCTCGTCTATAGATATTGAATTCTTAGAATTAAACGACAACCCCTAAATAATCAGATTATAAATTGGATTTCTGGGTCGGCCTATCCGCAATAGGTAGACAGCCTTGGCAAATCTCTTTGAAGTAACGTGCGATATTCCCCCGTTATTTCTTTATTTTTCTTGTTTTTTATAACTGCTGCAAAATTAACAAATATTTTTTGAACTAAGCAAATATTTCCGAGAAAAATAACTCTCGACCCTAAATTTAACACGTTTGACACAACCTTAGAAGCCTTAAACCACTTACTTATAAGCACTTACGTCTCTTTGTCTTCCTCTTGCGGATAGGTGCAAACTGCTAACCTCTTCGTATAGTACCGTTGCACCACGCTCAGAAAAGATAAAGAACTATGCCAAAGTATTTTGTCAATATCATCAACGAGACCAACTCACCGAGCCTCTTGAAGGTGCTGTGCACATTGGTGTTACTGCTGCTGATGACCTGCGCTGCCAACGTCGACCACCTTGGCTTAACCTGCAGTCAGAAGGCAGCAAACAACCACACATGTGCGCCAGACTTTGGTATGTACACACCCAAAGGTATGGTGGGTCCCTACTTTGCTTACTTTTCCTACATTGCCGGTAACGTAAAATCCTACAAGTTGCTTGGGCTTGGTGCAAAATACCAAGACAGCGCAAACCTTGAGAGCGAATATGACATAGACGACCTTGTCGGTTCTCACAAGAGCCCGCAGGAGTTCGACGAAATCAAGTTCAAAGTGAAATAACTCATTCGAAAAATCAAGTATAATCAACTGAACACAGAGAACATATTAACAACATTACTCCAACTAATAAATTTCGATCAGATGAAAATTAATCACTACTTACTTTCGAGTTTCGTTTTCGGCAAAGCAGGCAAGGTCCTGCTGATGCTCTTCCTGGTGCTCAGTGTTCTGCAGGTCAGCGCACAGAGAGTCACATTCAGTTTTGGCGGTTTCACGTACACCACTCAAAACGCCCCTACAGGATGTTGCATCCTCCAAAAAGGTTCGCTACCTAAAGACGGAGTTGTGATTGTGCCCGATTTCGCATGCAATGGAACCACTCCGTACAAAGTGGTTGAAGTCGCCGAAAATGCTTTCAAAGACATTTCAAGGAACATTAAGAAGTTGGTCTTTGGCGACTATGTGGAAAGAATAGGCTATAAGGCTTTTGAACATTTTGCCCACAGTGTTGACAATTGCGTCGTAATATTTGGCAAGAACTTGAAAGTTTTAGACGGAAAAGCATTTGAACATCTTGGAGAAGGATCCAAGGGTACAAAAGTGTTTATGAAAGCAACCACTCCGCCAACTCTTGCAAATCGTAAACAATCGTTTGAGCACGTTGCGAATACGACATTCTATGTCAAAGACGAAGCAACTTACAATGTTTACAAGGAGAATAACCAATGGGATCAATTTGACCAAAGACCTGAGAGAAAAGGCTGCAAGTATGCCTATCCTTTCCCTGTAGACAACGAGATCGTACCAGGCAAGTGGGTTACCACGATGTTCCCCGAGGAAATGACGAAATTAAGGGCTGAGGCCTGTTTCGGTTATGACACCAAGATTGCCAAGTTTACTAACATTTCAAAGAAAGGTGAAGGGCTCTATAATCTTATCTTCACGGTAGACAAAACAGCATCAGACAACACAGTGCTGATTTCCGCCAACACACCCTGCCTCATCAAGATTGGCAACAAGGAAAAGACGGAGTATCTGACAGATCTATCATATAATGATAACGACGAGAACCTCGATCAAACCTATACCGATGGCGAAATGACCATTCACATGACAGGCATCACCAACGACTATATGCTGCAGAAGGGCGAGATTTACCTGCGCAGTACCGACGATAGCAAACTGACATTCTACGCAGCCGCCGACAACAACAAAGTGGGTGTGCGCAAGGGCAAATGCTACTTCAAGGTCACCGATGCCACAGGCGCCATTGTGGAAGCCAAGTTGGGCATGATGATCGACAACGAAGTGACAGGCATCAGCGACCTGCGCGTTAACGAGCAGCCTGCCGACAGCCGCATCTACAATCTCAACGGCCAGTATGAGGGTACCAACTTCTCGCACCTGAGCAAGGGCATCCATATCGTCAACGGAAAGAAATTTGTGGTAAGATAAGCCTGAATAGATAGATAATTGATTGAACAATTACGTAAAGAAGAATGAAGAAGACGTACGTGAAACCCACAGCCGAAGCTGTAACGGTCTTCACCACTTCTCCCCTGCACTCAAACTCATTGCCTGATATACCTGGCAGGATTAAGCGGGGAAGCAACGGCAAAGGTGATGCATTCCTAAGTATAAGGGGGGACACCAGAAAAGATCGCAGGAATGGAAGCCATAACATTTGGGATGACTGATGTTGGGCCATCACCACCGTTGCATTATATGTTCGCATGATACGAAAAAAGATAAAAGAGACAAATTAGGACAAGGATGAAAATGAAAGTATTTGAGCTGTTTCGGCAGCTCTCTCTTAGCAAGGCAACGAAAATGATATGCATGCTCATGTTCATGTTGCTCTTTGCCACGCATGCCATGGCACATGAGTTTCAGTACAGAGGCATTTATTACACGGTAAAGGACGATGGAACCGCTCGTTGCGACGGTTTCCATAAAGCGCCCGACCAATCAGTCAAGGAGATTATCATCCCTGACTATGTGTATGAAGGCGACATACAGTATGCAGTAACGGAGATAAAAAACTATGCATTCAACTACCAAGTTGTGGATGTTTGGGACAACATCACACGCGTGGTGATTGGCGACAATGTAACTACGATTGGTGTGAGCGCCTTCGGCAAGTTTGGCTATCGAACATCAAACTGCGAGCTGGTCATCGGCAAGAATGTGAAGAAGATGGGCTCAAGTCCTTTCGAGTTCTACTCGTACCAAGGAAAAAACAACGTGGTAATCCTCAAGTGTACCGAGGTACCAGAGGTGGAAGGGGCGCCCTTCTCATCTACCAGGAACGCCGCCTTCTATGTGCGCGACGAGGGCACCTACAATAAGTTTATGGCCAACGCCGAATGGAAGAAGTATGAGTATAATGACTATCACTCAGGCAACGTCAACTGCCACTACGTGAAGTCCTTCCCCATGGAGCACAACTTCAAAGAAGGGGTGTGGGTAACAGCCATGTTCCCCGAGTCGATGACCGCCGAGCAGATTGCTGAAATGTTTGGTCGTGGCACCAAGGTGGCCAAGATGAGTGCCGACGCCAGCCAGTATAACATAAGCGAAGAGCAGGGCGAACAACTGGGCGTAGTCTTCAATCTTGTGGACGCCATCACCGACAACACTCCCTACCTCATCAAGGTGGGCAACAAGGAGTCATGCTACGTGAGTCTCAAGGAGTTTGGCGAAGGTGAGCACGCCGTGAGCACCAATGCGTACGCTTCTGGCAAGTTCGTGAAGATGATAGGCGTCAACACTAACTACATGTTGCACCGCGGCGACATCTATTTCCGCAACACGGGCAGCGATATGCTATTCTATGCCGCTGCCGCCAATAACGAGGTGGGCTTACGCAAGGGCAAGTGCTACTTCCAGGTGGTGAAGCCCTCGGGCGAGCAGCAACTCGACGATGTACGCCTCTCCATAGTCTACAACGCCACAGGCATCAGCGGGCCGAGCGTCATGCCACATCAGACCCAGCACAAGGTGTATAACCTCAACGGACAGCGCGAAACGGAAGACATAAGTAGGTTGCCGAAGGGCATCCACATCATCGGTGGCAAGAAATATGTGGTGAGATAACCTTTCCACGCAAGAGATATTCATCAACAAATATAAACATTAATTATTAAGGATATGAAGAAGAATTATATCAAACCCATGACAGAGACCGTAGTACTTAGCGTATTTTCAAATATGCTCGCAGGGTCTGGACACCGAGTGGAAGGAACCATCACCGGAGGCAAGGATGATGGTGGAAACGAGAACATCGGTTGGGGCGGCAGCTCCGATAAGGATCCCAATAAAGACGGTCCCAGTAACATCTGGGGCGATTAACATCAGGGAACCAACTGTAGTCAAAAAAGAGGTAACGATGAAAAAGGAACATAAATCTTTCTTTTGCTTGAATTTCAACAAGGCGAGCAAAGCGTTGTTCTTGCTTGCCCTTGCCCTCATGGCCACGATGGCGTGCGCACAGACGAGTGGTGATATTAGATACTGGATCAATGGCCAAGGTTTTTTCACCTCGCCGGACAACATGTTTCGCTACCAAGGCAACAAGTACATCAAGGCAGAGGATGGTTCTTCCATTCTGTACCAATGGTTGAAGATTACAGGTGTAACAAAGGTGATCGTGCCCGATTATGCCATCGACGAGCAGGGCAACAAATACCCTGTTAAGACGATAGCAGATGATGTCGTATATAAGAAGCAAAAGGAAGGCGAGTATGAAGATAACTACAATTGGAATAAATGTCAGTTGTTGGTTATTGGCGACAATGTGGAGGTCATTGGGGAAAATTGCTTTATAAATTTTGCCGACGACCTTATGAAGGGCGATTCACCTAATAATCCTCCCTTAAAGACGCTTGTGCTGGGCAAGAAGGTGAAGAGTATAGGAGAAAATACATTTCAACATTTTACCCACCAGTTTTATAACGCTCGGCTCATCGTGAAGGGCAGTGTGCCGCCAACACTCAACGGAAAATATTGTTTTAACTACATGGTCAACAACTACACAAAGGATGATATGCCCGTCCCTGCTAACAAGCAAACGAAGATCTATGTGCAAGACGAGGAAACCTATCGGCGGTTTGTTTCTGATAATAATTCGAAATGGTCGAGATTCGACTACAACGAAACGAAACAACGCAAGGTGGCTTACACTTGGCCATTACCTTCCATTGTGACCTATGAGGCCAACAAGTGGATGACAGGCATGTTCGCCGAAAACTACACAATGAATAAGTTTAAGGCTCTCTACGGCGAGAATGCAAAGGTGGCGAAGCTCAAGGATGCAAATGGCTCACAGGCCGACGATGGCGTGCAGAACATCCACCTGACGTTCAACCTTGACGGAAGCGTGCAAGCCGACATGCCTTACCTTGTTAAGCCGAGCGAGGATTGCGTGTATGTTCCAACACGCAATTTCACAGAGGCTTCAGTTAAGCGCGATGTAGCAGGCTCCAATCTGTCGGTGAAGATGATTGGCGTGGCCGAGGACACCTACCTCAAGGATGGCGCATATACTTCCGCAACAACAACGGCGACTTGAAGTTCTATTACCAGAGCACGACGAACGGTGTGGGTGTGCGCGCAGGCAAATGCTACTTCCAGGTGATCGACAACGCTACTGGCGAAACCATCAAGGATAAGTTTCGCATCAGTGCCCAGAGCAACACCACTGGCATCAGCGACCTACAAGCCGACATGCCGCAAATTGACCGCCAGATCTATAACCTCAACGGGCAGCGAGAGGGCACCAACCCTTCACGCCTGGGCAAGGGCATACACATCATGAATGGAAAGAAATTCGTACGTAGATAAAGATAGACATAAACAATAACAAAGCACTGAGTCTAACATAACTTATCAAGAGAATTGCGTCAAGGCAGGATGCCATTGTTTTTACTAGAGAATCTACATAAAAATGACGCAACACAAAAACACCTGGTATAAGCGAATACCAAGATGCTTATAGTAATTGATTTTATTTCTAATTTCAAATTGTTGCCATTGGCGGTCAGTGATGATAGCCGATGGTTTTTTTTCAAGCAAGTTTGATATTATACATTCGATTTGTACTATCTTTGCAGTCGATTATCACAAATACCTCTATGCGTAATACCCCATCGAAGCCGGCGCACGCTTATCTGCGGCTGCACACGGGCATCCTATTGGCGGGTGCCACGGGTGTGTTTGGCCGACTGATCTCATTGGCCGAACTGCCCTTGGTGTGGTACCGGATGATCATTGCCACGGGCGTGCTCGCCGCGGTGTTGGCGGTTGGTGGGCGGCTCCATAGGCCCACCTTCCGCGAGGCGTGGCGCATAGGATGTTGCGGCGCGCTGCTGGCCATCCACTGGGTGCTGTTCTACGGCAGCATCAAGGCGGCCAACGTGAGCGTGGGTGTGGTGTGCTTTGCCCTGAACGGGTTCTTCACGGCTCTGCTCGAGCCCATGGCTTCCGGCAAGCGTTTCTCGCTACGCGACTTGTTGCTGGGCCTGATAACGTTGGGCGGCATCGTGCTCATCTTCGGCCTCAACATGCAGTTCCGCACGGGAATCGTGATCGGCACGTTCTCGTCGCTCTTCTACACCTTGTTTGCCATTGCGAGCAAGCGCGTGCAAAGCGCCACGGGGGTGGAGAGCTCGGCGATGCTCCTATATGAGTTGTTGACGGGATGGTGCGTGCTATCGCTTGCCATGCCTTTCTACGCCATGCTCTACCCTTCGGTCTCGTTGATGCCCGAGGGTTCCGACTGGTTGTTCATCACGCTCTTCGCCTCGGTGTTTACCATCGGTCCGTTTCTCACGCAGTTGCAAGCCCTACGCACGCTGTCGGCCTTCACCGTCAACCTGAGCTATAACCTCGAACCGCTCTATAGCATAGCGCTCGCCATGCTTCTCTTCAACGAGGCGCAAGAGCTCAACCTCTCGTTCTGGATGGGCGTGAGCATGATCGTCGCGGCGGTGGGCTATCATGCGGTGTGCGGAAAGAGGAGCGTTTTCGTTAAGCCAGATGAGCAGCGCTAAGTTCACTTAAGCTCTGCCATGGCGAGAAAACGTGCCATGAAATGGAACGGAGAATAAACGCCACATGGGCTGTATAACAATAGCTATGCAAGAAAAATTAACAGGCAGGCAACCAGGAACTTTTTGTTTTGAAAGACCATGGGCGGCTTTTCCTATGTTTTTCAAAAATAATCATTGCTTTGCTTAGTTTTTTGCCTTGCCCAACCGTATGTAGGATATACGACACAGAAAAAGACCATCCTCGCAGAAACAACCATCGGTTAAGCGAAGGGTTGTCAACGAAAGGTTGACGAGCTACTTTGCTTTACCGATGGTTTCTTGGGTGTAACCCAACGGCTGATAACCTTTGAGAGACTATCCGCCGTTTCCATGTTATGTGGGGTTCTCTTCGCGGCCCATTGTTCTCACCCTAACGAGAACAATCATGCCCACCACAATGAAAGAGGAACCCTTCTCATTCAAACAGATTTCCTGTAGCTCTTGAGTAAGTCACCCTGCATTGGTTGCAAATGTCGGTCAATGTGGCGCCGCTTCCACTCAACGAGTAGAACACGCTTTCGCCTACCAATACATACTCCCAGGTGCGATTCATCCTATCCTCAGGCTCCAGGGCGTTGATTTTCTTAATCCACTCAATGGTGGCCGTCTGCTTCTGGCGCACGTTCGCATCATCAACCTTGTCGTCGCCCTTGGTCTCAATCAGATAAACCTTATCTGCTGTAGCCACGATGAAATCAGGATGATAGGTAGCCATCAAACCGTCCTTTCTCACATAGAAGATGATGGCAAACGAGTGGCCATTCTCGTTGATCTTCAGGAATCTTTCCACCTCGGCATCCCTATCCAAAAACTCGATGAAAGCCTTTTCCAGGCCTCCGCCGTGTGAAGGATAGCCCAATCGGGGATAGATGCACTTCCGCACCTCCATCGAGTAAGCCTCTCTCATCTTGATGGCTCTGAGCGAAGAGAATTCCGTATGGCTCACCTCTGCCCCTATCGTGGTCAGGCGACTCTGCATCTTATATATGGCCACCGCAAACTGCTCCACGATGTGTTTGGTCACAATGCCATCCTTCGCCAACAATATCTTCCAGTCGCTCCCATGGAACGGGTCGAAAGGCATGGCGAATAGCTTCTCCCGGATGTACCAGTCCATCACCTGCACCGTTTGTGCCCCATTGATCTGAATGGTCGGGAGCCCTTGGCGGCGACAGTTCTCAAAGCGCAAGGTTACTACCCTCAGCAACTTCTGCAGATATTCGTTATATCCACTGGCATTGAAGAGACTGGCCGTTACCTTATACTTACCAAAGGTGGTCTTGGTGAGTGATTCCTGCGATACGAAGGTTTCGCCCTCTTTTGCCAGGAACTTGCGGAGCAAAGGCAGCGGATACATCGTGAATGGCAGCAAATCATCCAAATCGATCTCTGAGTCTTCCAATTCTTCAACGGAATCATGCAGAATAACCGGCCATTTGAAATCATACTTCTCGTAGTCCTCACGAAGACCCACGGTAAGAATGTCGCCAGTGGCTCCTTCTGTACCAACATCTCCATCGTCTGTAGCCACCAATCCCTGTTCCTGCAAATCATCATAAAACTTGATGAAAGCCGGATGCTCCACGATGGACAGGGTGTCGATATAGGTGCGGGGAGGCTGATGGTTCTTCAATACCCTGAGGCGGTCTTCACGCTTGATGTCGATGTAGTCAGGCTCTCGCCACATCAGTCGCAAGCCTCTGCCCACCAACTGCTCAAGGAGGATTGGTGCCTGCGAAGAACGCAGCGGAACGAGCACACAGATATTGTTGACGTCGAAGCCCTCACGGAGCATCAGCACCGAGATAACCACCTTCGGACTCTTATACCTATCTATATCGAAGAGCTTCTTCTTGATTTCCTGCCACTCCTCATCCTTCACCTCGCCCTGCTTGTTGCTGTCGATGGTAACGATGTCGTCTTCTCCCAAGCCTTCCGATTTCAGGAACTCCTCAACGAAAGGAGATACCGTGGTGTCTTGGCAGACGATGAGCATCTTGGGATTCTTCGACGGGTCCACTTTCAAGAATTCCTCTTCGAGTTTACCCAGTTTTGTCAGTCCTGCACGAAGCATCATGCGCTGACCTTCGCTCAGCCCCACAACTTTACCTTGCTCATCACGCTCGGCGTTGTAATCCAGGTTCTCCAGGTCGGTGAGCTCCTGTCGGCGGTCGAGCAGCAGCAGCTTCACCAGTCCCTGCTTCATCGCCATCGGCAAGTCGAAGTCAACGATGATATGCGGGAAGAAGAGCTTCACCTGCTTCTCGCCCGTTCCCTTTGTATCAAAAGGAGTGGCGGAGAAGTCCACCTGTATGAAGCGGGTGCCCTTGGTGGCGCTGATGGCATTCAAGCCTCTTTGCCATTCCACCTCCTCGGTTTCGCCCTTACGCTTGATTTCGTGGATATGATGAGCCTCATCGTTGATTACCATCAAATCCTTTAAACCAGCCAGATATTCCAGTTCGGTGCCACCCAGGGCACGGCGGTCGAGCATGCCGAGGTCGTTGCCCGCCGACTTGCCCGGACGGATAGGCAACAGGTCGCTGATGATTTCAGCAGGTGTCACCGTGCTGGAATCGTCCACATCTTCATCCTGCTCCTTCTCTTCCATCTGATTTTCAAACAGATGCCAGTTGGTCAGGGCAATCAGTCCCTCGCCGGTAGTCTTCCTGCCGATGCCATCCTCCTTGGTCACCACATTGTTCTGGATGAACGAAAACACCTCGTCACGATAACGCTCGGGGATGAACACCTCCTGGTTCATGTAGTAGTCGTTGGTCTGAGGGTCACGATATTCCTCGTCGCGCTTCTTTCTGCCACAGAAGGCGTCCAGCAGACGGTCGTAAACAATCAGACCCGGAGCCACTATCAGGAACTTCTGCGTGAATCGTCCGCTCTCCACATCCTCATGCCGGGCATTCAGCATCTGCCAGAGGATCAGGGCGTGCATCACCCACGTCTTTCCCGTGCCCGTAGCCATCTTCACCGCATACTTAGGCATCTGATATTTAGGCTTGGCAAGCTGAGCCAAATCGGCTCTATCCATCAGCTCCGGAATGATGCCCTGATAGGCATCCATCACGCAGTTTTCGCCCATCACTTCGTGCAGATAGATGATGTTGAGGATAGCCTGACGCTGACCCTCGTGGAAGTTTCTCTCACGCTCATTGCAGAAGCCCTCTCCAAACCAATAGTTTAAGAGCGAAGCGGTGGTTAGGGTTACCTTCTCCAGCATCTCCCCACTCTTCCAGGCGGCATTGACCACATCGGTGAGCCGATGCGCCAATTCCAAAGATATATTAGTTGAATTGATTGTCATAGTTGTCATCTCCTATTCGTTCTTAGCACTTCACATCCAGGATAACCTGACTCTCGAATCCAAACACGTCAACGGCCTTGACACACACCTTGCGCTCAGCCTTATGGGGCATGTGCAATCGGGTGGAATATACGCAGTGCAGCGGGTCGCTGTCGTTATCCACGTTCTCACGATAATCCTGCCAGGTGCTGCGGAAAGTATCGCCGTCATAATCAGGGTCGATGCTCCAATATTCTATCAGCGAGAGAGGGTCCTGCTCCATCACCTGCTGCAACTTCTCCTTGTCCTTATCATCCAGCGGGATATTATCGGGCGAGAGCAGCACATAGTTGCTGAGACTGATGTCGAGTTCATCCTCGCCATTGCCGTTCACGGTTACCTCCACTGGGTTCACCACCAGATATTGCAAAGAAGAGAAGCGGACGGTTTTGTCGGCGATTAGCTTCTTGAAACCCTTCTTGGATAGCTTGTCGAGCAGATCGGGCGGAATCACCAGCACCTCTACATTGCTGTTCTTGTATTTCTCGATGGCTTGCGAGATGTCGAAGGCGAAGTTCCAGCCGAGCACGATCACTTTATCCCAGTCGCCGCCAAGCAGAGAAGCCTTGGCTTCCACGGCACGGCGAACGGTGGCGGCCGTGGTCAGGCGGTTTGGGCTATCCACCATCACCAGGTTTCGGGTGCCCTTGACGTAACCGAAGTTTCTGTCGCTCACCTGCTCTGGGGAGAATGGTAAGGCACCGAAGAGGCCTAAGACTACCTGAGAGAGATCGCCCACTCGGCGGAGTTTCTTGTTGTTATGGAAAGCCTCTTTCTGATAGTCGCCGATGCTCTGATAGAGGAACGGATTTACTTCCTGGTCGATGAAACGCTTGCGCATGACGAGAGATGCCGGCTTGCCTATGTCGCAGGTAATCCAGCGACGGCCAAGTCTTTCGGCTACAGCTGCTGTGGTGCCGCTGCCACCGAAGAAATCGCAGACGAGGTCACCTTCGTTGGAAGATGCCTTGATGATACGTTCGAGAATAGCCAGAGGCTTCATAGTTGCATACCCATATTTCTTTCTCAAATCAGACTGAGAATTCAATTGTCTAAAACTATCGTCTGTCACGTAAGTCCATACATTGTCGCAAATAATACCATCTTTTAGATAAAATCGTTTAGCACTACCATGATGCCCATCCTCAAAATAAAGATCACCGTTCTCATCAACCTTATTGTAACGTTTAGGATTTAAAGAAGGAACACGAATTTCATTAAATACAGAATTGTTCGTTTTAGTATAGAAATAAATCGTATCAGTCTTCCGCTTAAAAGCTCCTTGAGGAGCCGTTCCATCAGAATAATGCCAAATTATTTCATTTTTAAAATTCTGTTTACCAAAGATATCATCAAGTAATATTTTTACATAATGTCCAACATGCCAATCTAAATGCACATAAATACTACCTTTTTCAGAAAGCAATTCTTTCATAAGAATCAATCTTGGATAAATCATCTTAAGATAAGAGATTGTCCCTTCTTCCCATGTATCAGCATAAGCAAACTGCTCTATAACTGTAGGTTTCTGAGAAAATTTCATATGCGGTAAAGTAATTGCCGTTCTATAATCCGCCTTTGAATCAAATGGCGGGTCGATGTAGATCAAATCCACTTTGCCCCTTAAAGAAGGCAAGCCCGTCTGAGGGTCTCCGGCAAGCAGCGCCTGCATGGTCAGGAGATTATCACCATACACCAGACGGTTCATCCAACTCCCCCCATCCAGGGCGGCATTGAATGCATTAGGGATATTGGGAACTTGTCCACGGAAGAATCCGGAGACATCCTTGCGAGGCAACACCAGCTCATTGGTTTGCAACCCAATGCGTGTGCCACTGCTCAATCGCTCGATGATGCGCTGAGCCTCTTGCCTACCTTCGCTTGCAATGCGAGGTAGCTCCTCAATCAGAGATTTTGCCATAGCATTAAAGCATTATACGTTTTAATGCGAAAGCTTGTTATTCTTCTAAACGAAGATTCCGCCAAATACCCAAACGCAAAACGTGGACAGTTCAACTCATCCACGTTCAGAGGTACTTGGCGGAAACCCATGCATACAGACAAGCTGAACGCCCACGCATATCGCAGGCGTCCACTTGTTTATTCTGTACACATTCTTTCCACCGCCAAGTTTCCTGAACGTTTTCGAATAAACAGCAAACGCTATTATTTTAACCCACAAAAATTTGGAATTCGCCTTGCACTCGGCTTGGCATCCTTCCGCAACAAAGTTAATACTTATTTCTCGAATGCCCAAACACAAGAACCTTTTTTTGTGGTTTGCTGTGCAAAACATTATCGCGCGGCTTCTGGGTAGCGCAATGTGGTTAGTTGAAATCCATCATTCGCTCAGTCGGCACACCCAAACGGGATTGTTGCGAATTTTGGTGTAAAACGTGTGTTGGACTTTCGGGCGAAATAGAGTGGCGAGAGGGCCTATTTTGGCGTTTTGAGTGGGCAACGGGAGGGGCGGAATGGGGCGTTAGGCATGTATCGGGTTGCGAAAGGTAAGGGATCGAGACGCGAAAGGTAAGAGATGGAGCCTCGAAAGGGCATGTTTCGTGGGTCGAAATATGCCTAACCGCAAGGCTGAATGGGGAACGAGGAGGGTAGAATGGGTCCTTCGAATGGTAAGTGGCTGAATGTTAGACGGTTACAAAAATGTGCGAGAATGGCGTATTTGGGAGCGAGGCGATGCTCGACGGAAAAAACCGTGTAGATTAATATATAGATTGTTGGCCATTTTCAGCACCCAGCCATTGCGCCCATGACATATATCCTGTTCGCAGGAGTGTTTTTGTTGTGTGCATTTTTATGGGCAGAAAGGTTAAAACGGCAGGAAGATGATGGGCATTGGATTATTATTGCTACCTTTGAACACACGATAACCCCAAACCCCAACAACCATGGACTATCCCACATCTCCCAAACAACAACTGAGGAAAACCATCCGGCAACGCAAGAAGCAACACTCCCCTGAGCAGCGGCAAGCTTGGTCGGACGAGATAGAGCGGCGGCTGCTGGCCCATCCGCGCATCAGGGCGGCCCAAGTGGTGATGCTCTATTACGCCCTGCCCGACGAGGTGGACACGCGCCACCTTGCCGACGCCCTGCTGGCGGCGGGCAAGACGGTGGTCCTCCCCAAGTGTGTAGACGACGCCCATATAGAGCCACGCCTCTACACGGGTCCGGCCGACCTGGCCGAGGGCATCTATAACCTGTTGGAGCCCGTGGGGCCGACCTTCGCCGACATTGGCCGCATTGAGGTGGTTGTGGTGCCGGGCATGAGCTTCGACGATGAGGGCCACCGCCTGGGACGTGGCCGCGGCTA
>ERZ780141.1508-NODE-1508-length-13501-cov-4.144504_pt1 | contig 13501 bp, 10 predicted proteins | sample MGYA00433080_ERZ780141 | MGnify/ENA primary metagenome ERZ780141 (study PRJEB29588, sample SAMEA2154047) | human gut metagenome | biome: human gut; feature: human-associated habitat; material: faeces | place: Denmark | collected 2008/2010 ... | reverse complement strand
CCTTGACTTCTGGCTTTCTCTTGTGGAAACGATCATTCCGGTATAGGGAACGGCAATTCTAAGACAGGCAACTATTTTTGCGAATGTATCATCCGTGATGCCGTTATCAAATTCATCGGGATCTATATCATCGGCACGTCTTACTCTCGGAACTGAGATAGTGTGAGGGCCTACGCCGTGTACGGCTTCAAGATGCTCTGCGTGCATAAGAAGTCCTGCAAGTTCATATCGGTAGAGCTCAAGCCCGAAAAGCACACCGATTCCAAACAATGCGCCGATGCCTACATCGTCAATTCCGCCCTCCATTGCTCTGTCCATAGCCTCTGTGTGATAAGCGTAATTGTGCTTGGGTCCTGTCGGGTGCAGGCGCTCATAGCTTTCCTTGTGATATGTTTCCTGAAACAGAATATATGTGCCGATGCCTGCCTCTTTCAGCTTTCTGTAGTTTTCTACCGTCGTAGCGGCAATGTTTACGTTTACTCTGCGGATAGCGCCGTTCTTGTGCTTGATGGAGTAAATAGTCTTGATACATTCGAGTATGTATTCAAGAGGGTTGTTCACAGGGTCTTCGCCTGCCTCTATGGCTAGTCTTTTGTGACCCATATCCTGTAATGCGATAACCTCCTGCCTTACCTCGTCCTGCGTCAGCTTTTTACGGCAGATATGCTTGTTCTTTGCGTGGTAAGGGCAGTAAAGGCAACCGTTCACGCAGTAGTTTGAAAGATACAGCGGAGCGAACATTACGATTCTGTTGCCGTAAAAGTCCTTCTTGATCTGCTCTGCGAGTTTGTATATTTCCTCGTTCTTTTCGGGAATGTCGCAGTCGAGCAGAACCTCTGCCTCTCTGTGCGAAAGTCCTTTTCTGAGCCTTGCTTTTTCAAGAATGCTGTCGATAAGCTCGGCGTTATGCTTGTTTTCTTCGGCATATCTCAGCGTTTCTTCGATTTCCTCGTGGTTGATGAATTCCTCTGCTTTCAGAGATTTGGGATCGTAATTATACATATTTATTTCCTTTCGTTAAAAGAGGCGTGGTCGCCCCTTGATTCGACTATTCTGTAGCCTGCGGCCTCAACACGTTTTTGCAGGCACATTCTGCACTGTGCGGATTCATCGCCTGTGCAGATTTTGTTGTCATACAGCAGATATTTTTTTCTTACGTCTGTCGGTGACAGATTCGGCATTACAACGTTAGCACCGGCTTTAAGCGCAAGCTCTCTGCCTGTCGGATGAATCGTTCCTATCGCAGTAGTCGCAGGAAGCAGTACATCGGGCAGTGCAAGCCGCACAAGACCCAGCATAAACAGCGTAAGTTCAGCCGTACCCTGCGGCTTATCGGCAAAGGGCGTTGCGTGGTGCGGTATAAAAGGGCCTATCCCCACCATTTCGGGCTTCAGTTCTTCCAAAAACAGCATATCATCGGCAAGATTTTCAGCCGTCTGATAAGGAGAGCCTACCATAAAGCCTGCCCCTGTCTGATAGCCGATTTTTTTAAGCGTCCTAAGACAATCCTGTCTGTGCTTTGCCGAAAGACCGGGCGGATGGAGCTTTGAATAATGCTCGTAATCGGCGGTTTCGTGGCGCAACAGGTATCTGTCCGCACCGCTTTCAAAATATCTGCGGTAGCTTTCTTCGCTTTTTTCGCCTATCGAAAGCGTTACAGCACAATCGGGAAAATCACGCTTTATCGAACAGACAATATCGCATATCATATCATCACTGTAATAAGGATCTTCTCCGCCCTGCAGTACAAACGTTCTGAAGCCAAGCTCATAGCCTGTCTTACAGCAATCAAGTATCTGCTCCTTGCTGAGCCTGTAGCGCTCGGCCTGCTTGTTACTGCACCGTATTCCGCAATAATAACAGTCGTTTTTGCAGTAGTCGGTAAATTCTATCAGACCTCTGATATAAACGTCCTTGCCGTAATATTTTTCACGGACGCTGCGTGACATTTCAAAGAGATAATCACGCACTGCGTCTCTGTTTTCGATAAGCGATACATATTCGCCTTTTTCGAGGTGGTGTGTGCTGTACAGCTTTGATACCAGTTCTTTAAGTTCTTCGGTTTTGATCAATCGTCCGCCTCCTTTTCCTTTGAACAATCTGCAGGAAGCTTCTGATAGATAGTCTTTGAGGTAACGCCCTTCAATGCGCCGAGCTTACCCGATAAGGTATTTATCACATCCTGCGGTGCGTCAATGGCAACGCTGATGATAGAAACCCCCGCCTTTTCATAAGGTACTCCCATCCTGCCGATAATGTAATGAGCGCACTCGTGCAGATATTCGTTCAGTCTTGTTACAGAGGAAGGATTGGATACGACTATTCCTATAAGTGCTACTCTGCTCTCACAATTCATTTAATCACCTTTTTCCCGTTTAAAATAAAAATGAGCCGTGCAAGGCACAGCTCTATCATAAAACGTAAAATCGTAAAAATAGTAAAACAAAACCGCCTTGCTTTTCTGTCAGAATAATCTTTCAGATCAGTCAGGTTTATAAAATTGTAGATATTTTGCCGTTCGGTGAAAGAAGCAAATCTCGCACCTTACGGTTCCTGTATTAATTATAACGCAGAATACGGATAAAGTCAATATCGGTACGGCTTTATCCGCCTTTTGCCTTAAATGCTATTTATGCACTCTGACAAATATCAGTCGTGTCTGGGCTTTGCGCTGATGTGCTGAATAGCCTGTATGACAGCAACGTCAAGATCGACCGAGGGCTGACTTTCAAGCTCCTGCTTTATGCGTGTGAAAACCTGTCCGTTTACTGTGCTGACATATTTCGGAGGAAGGCGGTTGAGGGAAAACGCTTTCATATCCTCAAGGCAGACCTCGCACTTACAGCAGTTGTAATCTTTGAGCAGTTCCGAAAGTCTTTCGTCAACGTAGTGTTCCATCATATTTATAAGCATAATACGTTTCCTTTCGCATTGATAAAGAGATTTGAATCCTTTTTTACATTTTATCACATTTTCCCCATACAGTCAATAGAATTATGATAATTTGCACATATTTAAATATACTCCGTAAAATTTTTTCGTTGACGGCTGTGTTATATTGACAAACCGCCTTGTCGAGTGTATAATATAAAAGAATGTAAACTAAAATATGACAATAGGCTGATAACGTGCTTTACGTTTGGCTTGATATACAGACCCGGCGGTATGCCGTATTTTAAGCAATACAGCCCGTTTACTCAAAAACGAAAGGAAAAAGCATTTTACATGGGATTACTTACAAAAATATTCGGTAACTATTCCGAAAAAGAAATCAAGAGAATAATTCCGATAAAGGATAAGGTTCTTGAGCTTGAATCGAAATATTCTCCGATGACCGACAGCGAGCTTAAGGCGCAGACTCCCGCACTGAAGGAAAGACTTGAAAACGGTGAAACACTCGATGATATTCTCCCCGACGCATTCGCCGTATGCCGTGAGGCTATGTGGAGAGTTCTCGGCATAAAGCCTTATCCCGTACAGATACTCGGCGGTATTATTCTTTTCCAGGGACGTATTGCAGAGATGAGAACAGGTGAAGGTAAGACCTTCGTTGCCGCACTCCCCTCTTATCTTGTTGCACTCAGCGGCAAGGGCGTACACGTTGTAACGGTAAACGACTACCTTGCAAAACGTGACGGTGAAATGATAGGCCGTGTACACAGATTCTTAGGTCTTACCGTAGGACTTATACTTCACGATATGAAAAACGATGAAAGAAGAAAGTCGTATAACAGCGATGTAACATACGGTACAAACAACGAATTCGGCTTTGACTACCTTCGTGATAATATGTGCAATTATAAGAAGGATAAGGTACAGCGTGAATTCAACTTCGCTATTGTCGATGAGGTCGACTCGATACTTATTGATGAAGCGAGAACTCCTCTTATCATTTCGGGACCCGGAGATAAGTCAACCGACCTTTATCAGAAAGCAAACAGACTTGCGTTACAGTTAAAGCCGTTCACTGTTGTAGATCTTGACAGCAAGGAAGATCAGGATCAGTTTGACGGCGATTATATCATAGACGAAAAGGCAAAGAACGCTACTCTTACCCAGCGTGGCGTTAAAAAAGCGGAAGCATATTTCGGCGTAGATAACCTTATGGATGCCGAAAATATGACGCTTTTACACCATGTCAACCAGGCTATCAAGGCGGTAGGCGTAATGAAGCGTGACGTTGACTATGTTGTAAAGGACGGCGAAATAGTAATCGTTGATGAATTTACCGGACGTCTTATGTTCGGACGTAGATTCAACGAGGGCTTACACCAGGCTATCGAGGCAAAGGAAGGCGTAAAGGTTAAGAACGAGAGCAAGACGCTCGCTACCATCACCTTCCAGAACTTCTTCAGACTGTACGACAAGCTGTCAGGTATGACAGGTACGGCTATGACAGAAGAAGCCGAATTCAGACAGATTTATGCCCTTGACGTTATAGAGATACCTACCAACAAGCCTATAGCAAGAATCGACCACGAGGATCAGGTATATAAGAACGAAGAAGGCAAGTACAAGGCGGTAATCCGTCAGATTGAAGAGTGCCACGCAAAAGGTCAGCCTGTACTGGTCGGCACTATCACGATTGAGAAATCAGAACTGCTCTCCTCTATGCTCAAGAAGAAAGGCATAAAGCACGAGGTGCTGAACGCAAAGAACCACGAGCGTGAAGCTGAAATCGTTGCACAGGCAGGTAAGAAGGGTGCGGTTACTATCGCAACCAACATGGCAGGTCGTGGTACGGATATCAAGCTGGATGATGAAGCGAGAGCCGCCGGAGGACTGAAGATCATCGGTACCGAGCGTCATGAGTCCAGACGTATTGATAATCAGTTGCGTGGTCGTTCCGGACGTCAGGGAGATCCCGGTGAGTCCAAGTTCTACATCTCTCTGGAAGACGATCTGATGAGACTGTTCGGTTCCGAGCGCCTGATCAGTATGTTCAATACCTTAGGTATCCCCGAAGGACAGGAGATCGAGCACAAGGCATTGACCAATGCCATCGAATCCGCACAGAAAAAGATTGAGAGCAACAACTACGGTATCCGTAAGAATCTGTTAGAGTATGACCGTGTCATGAGTGAACAGAGAGAGATCATCTACGAGGAGCGTCTGCGGGTACTGAACGGCGAGAGCATGCGCGATGTGATCTACAAGATGATCACCGATATTACCGAGAACTGTGTAGATATTTGTATCAATGACGACGCAGATATCTCCGACTGGGATTTCAATGAGTTAAATACCCTGCTCATTCCTACGATCCCGTTACAGCCTCTGACACCGGAGCGTGTGAAGAAGCCCAAGAAGAACAGCTTAAAGCAGCAGTTAAAGGAAGAAGCTGTGAAGCTGTACGAAGCAAAAGAGGCCGAGTTCCCCGAACCCGAAGCCATCCGTGAGCTGGAGCGTGTGGTTCTGCTGAAGGTCATCGACCGTAAGTGGATGGATCATATCGACGACATGGAGCAGCTGCGTCAGGGCGTGGGCTTACAGGCATACGGACAGAGAGATCCGCTGGTAGAGTACAAGATGAGCGGTTACGAGATGTTCGATGAGATGACCCAGAACATCCGGGAAGAGACTGTGAGACTTCTGTTCCATATCAAGATCGAACAGAAGGTAGAGCGTGAGCAGCAGGCGAAGATCACTGGCACGAACAAGGACGATTCCTTACCGAAGGGACCTGTAAAGCGTGAAAATGCAAAGGTGTATCCGAATGATCCCTGCCCTTGCGGAAGCGGTAAAAAATACAAGAACTGCTGCGGACGGAAGGCCTGATGTTTTCTGACGACAGCGGAAGACAGTGCGGCAGCGCGGGCAGACGGGGTGCCTGCCGTAAAAAGTGAGAATTACGATAATAGAAAATAATAGAATAAGAAAGTAGGTGACGTTAAGTGGTTGAATTAGATCAGATGAAGACAGAAATTCTGTCCTACGAAACACCTTTAGCGGAAGTGAGGGATTCACTTTGACCTTGCTAACAAGGCAAAGCGGATCGAAGAAATGGAACGTGAGATGGAGGCTCCCGGATTCTGGGATGACCCGGAGCGTTCCAACCAGAAAATGAAAGAACTGAAGAACCTGAAGGATACGGTAGGAGAGTGTGATAAGCTTTCTACACAGTACGATGATATCCTGACTCTGATCGATATGGGATATGAGGAGAATGATGAGTCTCTGATCCCGGAAATCCGCGGAGAACTGGATGAATTCATCAGGGAATTCGATGAACTTAGGATCGGTACCCTATTGTCCGGAGAATATGATAAGAACAATGCGATCTTAAAGCTTAATGCCGGTGCCGGCGGTACCGAGAGCTGTGACTGGTGCGGTATGCTGTATCGCATGTATACCCGTTGGGCGGAGCGCAAGGGCTTTACCATTGAAGTACTGGACTACCTGGATGGTGATGAGGCCGGGATCAAGTCAGTGACTTTCCAGGTCAATGGCCTGAATGCCTATGGCTACCTCAAATCTGAGAAGGGTGTACACCGTCTGGTGCGTATCTCTCCTTTCAATGCCCAGGGTAAGCGTCAGACATCCTTTGTATCTCTGGATGTTATGCCGGATATCGAAGGAGATCTGGATGTGGATATTGATGAGAAAGATCTGCGCATTGATACTTATCGAAGCAGTGGTGCCGGTGGTCAGCACATCAACAAGACATCATCTGCTATCCGTATCACCCATATCCCGACGGGAACAGTAGTGCAGTGTCAGAACGAACGAAGCCAGTTCCAGAACAAGGATAAGGCTATGCAGATGCTGAAAGCCAAGCTGTATCTGTTAAAAAAGGAAGCAAATGCCGAGAAGCTGTCGGATATCCGCGGCGAAGTCAAGGAGATCGGCTGGGGCAACCAGATCCGTTCCTATGTATTGCAGCCTTACACACTGGTCAAGGATCACCGTACCGATGTGGAGACAGGCAATGTGGACGCAGTGCTGGATGGCGGACTGGATATCTTCATCAATGGCTATCTGAAATGGATCAGCGTACAGGGAGATAAGAAGAACACAGAGAATTAACAAATTCAAGTTTGTAAATGACACATTCCAGAAGGAGTGAAAGCTTTCTGGAATGTGATTTTTTATAAGGGAGAAAATTACATATGAGAAACGAAAACAAAGAGACAAACCAGGGCAAAAAAGCGATAGGAGAGTCCATGGGCAGCAGAATTGTGCTTGCCCTGATCGTTGTGGCTGTGATAGTTACGGCGGCAAAAGTGATCCCTTTGGTCCGGAATCGGGTACAGACTTCCCAATATCCGGTGATCGAGCTGGCAGATCTGCAGGGAATGGAACTGGAGAGCTTAAGTGATGGAAAGTTCAGTTTCAGCTATCCGGCAGAAGACTGGGAAGTGTGGGAGCAGGTGACGACGGATTATCACCCGCTTACGATCTTCTATAAAGGGACAGCGGATGACGGCTCCACAAGTATCTCGGTGGCGGAGAATGACACCGTGGTCACACAGTTGAAACCGGAACTTCTGCAGGTAATGTTGGATGGCTTAAAAGAACAGGCTCCTTATATGGTGATAAAGGAAAGTGAAATGCGCAGTATGGAAGGTACACCGGTGTTCTATCTGGAGGACAATATGTCACTGACCCAGGAAGGACTGGATATGATGGTAGATACCGGCGCGTGGACAGAGGAAACGATAGAAGCCATGGGCGGCCGTGAGGCACTTTTAAGTAACAATATTGCTTCGGACCAGATTCAGATCTATCAGTTGAAAAATGGAAAAATTTATGTGTATACCGGAAATTATACGGATGATGCGCAGAAAGATATGGTACTGGACACCATCACGGTGATAGCACAGACAATAAAGAGCACAGGCAATTAATGCCTGTGCTCGTTCTGCATCAGATCCAGAAAATATAAGGTCTGGGTCATGTTCATATATGGCACCAGCCATAGGCTCCCGATACCAAAGCTCAGCAAACACAGAAATCCCAGCGGCAGGAAACTCATTTGTAAGCAGAACAGCTCCCATTTATGTCCCTTCATAATGCGGAAGCTTAATTTCATCAGCTCCATGGCATTATACTGGGGGAAATCCAACAGTAAATAGTAAGCCTGGGATAAACCAAGGGATAACGGAATATAGATACACATACCGATGACCATAAGCACAATGCACAGGATTGCCATGGTTATGGCGTCAAAGCCCTTCCCTGACCGCAGGAGAAAATAGCAGATATCAAAAGGAAGTGTACATGCCGTATTCAGCAGGATCAGTACTGCGGAGATCCCAAGCGATTTTTTGAATAAGTATTTGAAGCCGTAGAATAGATTGGCGGTTACAGCAGGCCTGTTGCAGGCAGTATTCAGATAGAATAATGTAATGCCGGTCTGAAACACTCCGGCAAAGATCGACAATAAAGTCGTAATCGTCGTCAAAAGCAGATATTCCGTCAGAGATGTCTCTGCGCTTCCTCCCATAATTGTCCGTACGGTAAGGATCATAGTGAAGGTCATGCTGACGGCAAAGGTGAGGGAAAATACGATCAGACTTCGGCTGATGGACAGCAGGATGGCATTGCCGTAATGCCCTGCCATCTGATCTCTGGCTTTTTCTTTGAGTTGGGCTCTGGATGTATATTGTGTCATAGAAATCCTCTTTTCTTTTTATTATTTCGTAACCACAGAATCCATCGGAAAATATCGGCATGTCTTACAGGTACGACTGCCAGAATCCTTCCATATCGACACCGTACATCTGCTGGTACATCTGATCCAGCATATTCCTATAAGAAGGATCGGTAAATACCGTGACAATGCTGCTGATCGTGATGAAGATACCGAGTGCCAGTCCCACACAGGACAGCCAGATCCCGGCGACACACATACTGCTCATACGCTGTCCCTTTTTTCTGGTAAGCATTGCAAAGAGAATGCCAAGAGCACCGGCAGGGATGGACAGCAGTCCTGTGCAGCATAATACCAGGGAACAGATGCCGCAGACCATAGAAGCGATCGATAACCCCCTGTATTTCGGATCGATCTGCGGTATATTTTGATTCATTTCGTTATTCTGATTCTGATAATAATCCATAGAAAGCCTCATTTCCAGGCGGCATGTGGTGAATTTGTCTGCCGCGCTTATATTAAGTACTGTACCATTTTTTCCTGTAATAAGCAAATGAAATAAAAATGAAAAGATTGAGAAAACTTCTGATTTCCAGTATAATATACCCATGCGCAAAACAAAATGGCAACAGACCATCAGGAGGAACTATGGATATTATACAGAAAATCAAAGAAGAACTTCAGGTAGAAAAATGGCAGGTGGAAGCTGCGGTGAAGCTGATCGATGAGGGAAATACCATCCCTTTCATCTCCCGTTATCGTAAGGAGGTCACCGGATCTCTGAACGACGAGCAGCTGCGTAATCTCGATGAGAGACTGACCTATCTGAGAAGTCTGGAAGATAAAAAGGAGCAGGTGCTGAAGAGCATCGAGGAACAGGGAAAACTTACCGATGACTTAAAGGAGAAGATTCTGGCAGCTCAGACGCTGGTAGTGGTAGAGGATCTGTACCGACCCTATCGACCCAAGAGAAAGACCCGTGCCAGTATTGCAAAGGAGAAGGGGCTGGAACCTCTGGCAGAATACATTCTGCGCCAGGAGGCAACAGAACCGTTGCTTAACGAGGCGGCCAAGTATGTTTCCGAAGAAAAAGAAGTAAAGACTCCGGAGGAAGCATTGCAGGGAGCACAGGATATTATTGCCGAGACGATCTCCGACGATGCGGATCATCGTCTTTACATCCGTAATATCACCGTAGAGGAAGGTATTGTGACCGGCACTGCGAAGGATGAGAAGGCTCAGAGCGTCTACGAGATGTATTACAATTTTGAAGAGCCTGTGAAGAAGATTGCAGGTCACAGAGTACTGGCATTGAACCGTGGAGAGGCAGAAAAAGTACTGACTGTTAAAGTCAATGCACCGGAGGAACGTATTCTGCGTTATCTGGAGAAAAAGCTGATCACGAAGGAAAATGAGTATACCACACCGGTAATCTGTGCTGCAGTGGAAGACAGCTATGATCGTTTAATAGCACCCGCTATTGAAAGAGAGATCCGTAACGATCTGACAGAAAAGGCAGAGGACGGAGCTATCAATGTCTTCGGCAAAAATTTAGAGCAGCTGCTATTGCAGCCGCCTATCGCAGGAAAAGTGGTCTTAGGCTGGGATCCGGCATTCCGTACCGGATGTAAGCTGGCGGTAGTGGATGCTACCGGAAAAGTGCTGGATACGAAAGTGATCTTCCCTACAGCACCTCAGAATAAGGTGGAGGAGTCAAAAGCCGAGCTGAAGAAACTGATCAAAAAATATAATGTGGATTTAATTTCTGTGGGAAACGGTACAGCTTCCAGAGAGTCCGAGCAGGTAATCGTAGAGTTGTTGAAGGAACTGGATCGCCCGGTACAGTATGTGATCGTCAACGAGGCAGGTGCTTCCGTATACTCCGCAAGTAAGCTGGCGACAGAAGAGTTTCCTAATTTTGACGTGGGACAGAGAAGTGCTGCATCCATCGCCAGAAGATTACAGGATCCCCTGGCAGAACTGGTGAAGATCGATCCCAAGTCCATCGGTGTCGGTCAGTACCAGCATGATATGAATCAGAAAAAGTTAAGCGATGCCTTAAGCGGCGTGGTAGAGGACAGCGTAAATAAAGTCGGCGTGGATCTGAATACCGCATCTGCATCTTTACTCGAATATGTCTCCGGTATTAACAAGACGATTGCGAAGAATATCGTGGATTATAGAGAAAATAACGGACGTTTTGTAAACAGAAAACAGCTGTTAAAGGTACCGAAGCTGGGGCCTAAGGCGTATGAGCAGTGTGCCGGTTTCCTGAGGATCCCGGATGGCAAGAATCCGCTGGATGCCACAAGTGTCCATCCCGAGTCCTATGAAGCTGCAGAACAGTTGATGGAGAAGCTGGGACTGACCATGGAAGATATTAAGGAAGCCCAGAAGCAGGCGGCTGCAAAAAAAGCTTCCGGCAGGAGCAGCGCTGCGCAGGCAGACGGACAGAAGAATGGTAACGGCACAGTCAAGGCACCGAAGAAGCGGGAAGAACAGAAAGGTAAAGCAGTTCGGGTACACAATACCAATACCGCTATGGGCAAGGCTCTCGCAGCGGCTATGGGCGGTGTGACTTTTGACAATTCTGCGCAGACCTCTGCAAAGCAGACAGCACCTGTAGCTAAAAATGCAGTAAATGATGCAAAGGATATGTCCGGTCTGGAGAAGCGGATTAAAAATAAGAAGCTTTTAGCAGAGGAACTGGGCATTGGTGAGATCACGCTGACAGATATTCTGAAGGAACTGGAGAAGCCGGGCAGAGATCCCAGAGACGATATGCCGAAACCGATCCTGCGCAGTGATGTCCTGGATATGAAGGATTTAAAACCCGGTATGATCTTAAAGGGAACCGTGCGTAATGTCATTGACTTCGGTGTGTTCGTGGATATCGGTGTCCATCAGGACGGACTGGTGCATATCTCCCAGATCACAGATCGTTACATCAAGCATCCGTTGGAAGCTGTCAGCGTCGGAGATATCGTGGATGTGCAGGTACTCACCGTAGATATGGCAAAGAAACGTATCGGTCTGACCATGAAGATCCAGAAGCAGTAAGAATATAGAATGATGCCAGGGGGCTATGTGCCAGTGGTACATGTCTGGTACGGAGCATCCGTAGGTATTAAAAAACAGGGACAGCAGATAACGGCTGTCCCTGTTTTGATTTCATCAATTATGCTTTGTGACCGGTCTTGATGATGGGGCTTAACGGTTTGTAGATCAGCAGGGTTACGACAGACACCAGCGTTCCCTTGATGAGATTCATGGGAGCCACACATGCCACCACGAAGCTTACAATGCTTCCTTCCTTTGCCAGCGGATTGACCTCGGCTCCCATTGCCAGAATGGCATCCAGAGGCATTCCGTAGAATTTGGAGAACGCGGGAAGCAGATATACGGCATTGAATGCGGTGCCAAATACGGTCATGACCAGAGTACCCACAATGCAGGCGATGATTGCGCTTTTCTTTGTCTTCTTAAAAGAGTACACAGCGGAAGCGGGGATGATCAGGCTGCAGCCCACCACGAAGTTCGCCAGATCGCCGATGAAGGCGGTAGAGGTACCTTTTATGCATAGCTTCAACAGTATCTTCACGAATTCCATCATGACACCTGCTACAGGACCGAAAGCAAAGGAACCGACTAAGATCGGCAGCTCACTGAAGTCCATTTTATAGAAGCCGGGGGCAAAAAAGATGGGGAAGTCCAGCACATGCAGGATCATGGCGATGGCGGAAAACATACCGATCATGGCAAGCTTTCTCGTATTGAAGATCGGCTCCGAGATGCCGTTTTTCTTCTGTGCGCCCTTTTCCAGCACCACAGCCACCAGGAAACAGCCCACGATGACCGCCAGGAAGATGACTACATAGGCCACATTTTCAGTTACAGTTTGCATTAATTTGTTCATTTCAGAACTCCTTTCCTATGAGAAAAATCAAGGAAAGCCTTCAAAAAAAGCCCCGGAATACAAGCTTCCGGGGCATGGGTATCACAAAAAAATATAAGTGATACGTCTTCTTTCATCCAGACTGTACTGTTGGTCCCGGATTCACACCGGATCAGCCGCAGAATTGCATCTGCGGGTCGCGGACTTAAGGATGACCTATTACCGCCAGTAGGGAATTACACCCAACCCTGAAGAACTTTACCTTATGGATGGAATATATCACTTTGTGAAATAAAAGTCAATATAGAAAATCTTTAGAATTTTCCCAACATTTTTTTGGGATTTCCCTGTTATAGTAGCTGTAATAACTATTCAGAACCGCATGCGCAAAAACGTCCTGCCAGAGTTTTCCTTTTGCTTGGCTCTGAATAGTTGCAAATACTTATAAAAATGTGTTGACACTCAAAAAATATTATTGTATTATGCGAACAGTACAGTAACACAAAGATGAATACACAAAAATGTAACAGAAAATGGGAGTATGTGAGGAATGAGTGCATTAGTAGAGATTAAAGATGTGTGCAAGGTTTACAATCCCGGGGAAAATGAAGTGCGGGCATTGGATCATGTGAGTCTGACCATCGACGAGCAGGAATTTGTGGCTATCATCGGGCATTCCGGAAGCGGAAAGTCTACACTGATGAATATGCTGGGCTGTCTGGATGTGCCTACCAGCGGGGAATATTGGCTGCATGGACAGGACGTGTCCGCATTATCTGACGATGCATTGTCCGACATCCGGAACCGGGAGATCGGGTTTATCTTTCAGGGCTTTAATCTGATCCCGAATCTGACGGCATTGGAAAATGTGGAGCTGCCTCTGATCTATAGGGGAGTATCCAAAAGTGTGCGGGAAGAGCTGTCTGTGGAGGCCTTGAAAAAGGTAGGTCTCGAACATCGTATGGATCATAAGCCTTCGGAGATGTCCGGCGGTCAGCAGCAGAGAGTGGCGA
>ERZ780141.1506-NODE-1506-length-13509-cov-4.392671_pt1 | contig 13509 bp, 8 predicted proteins | sample MGYA00433080_ERZ780141 | MGnify/ENA primary metagenome ERZ780141 (study PRJEB29588, sample SAMEA2154047) | human gut metagenome | biome: human gut; feature: human-associated habitat; material: faeces | place: Denmark | collected 2008/2010 ... | reverse complement strand
CGTCATAGCCGTGACCCACGACCGCTACTTCCTTGACAACGTGGCCGGATGGATTCTTGAACTCGACAGAGGCGAGGGCATTCCGTGGAAAGGCAACTACTCATCGTGGCTCGACCAAAAGAGCCGTCGTCTCGCGATGGAGGAAAAGCAGGAGAGCAAGCGCCGCAAGACTCTCGAACGTGAGCTCGAATGGGTGCGGATGGCTCCGAAAGCCCGCCACGCCAAGTCCAAGGCCCGTCTGGGCGCATACGAGAAGCTTTCCGCCGAGGACGGACGCGAGAAGGAGGCTAATCTTGAGATCTACATCCCGAACGGACCGCGTCTGGGAAACAAGGTCATCGAGTTTCACGATGTTTCCAAGGCCTACGGCGACAGGCTTCTGTTCGAGCACCTTTCGTTCACGCTCCCTCCTGCGGGAATAGTCGGCGTTATAGGTCCTAACGGAGCCGGCAAGACGACCCTGTTCCGTCTCATTATGGGTCTGGAGAAGCCGGATTCCGGAGATATTGTCATCGGAGACACCGTGAAACTCGCCTACGTTGATCAGCAACACAAGAGCATAGACCCTGACAAGACTGTCTACGAGACAATTGCCGAGAACTCCGACTTCGTGAAACTCGGCAAGAGGGAAGTGCCTGCAAGGGCTTATGTTTCGCGATTCAATTTCTCCGGTGCAGATCAGGAAAAGCTCTGCGGGGTGCTTTCGGGAGGTGAAAGAAATCGTCTTCACCTTGCGCTCACGCTCAAAGACGAGGGTAACGTGCTCCTTCTCGACGAGCCGACTAACGACGTGGACGTAAACACCATCCGCGCGCTTGAGGAAGGTCTCGAGAATTTTGCCGGATGCGCCGTTGTCATCTCCCATGACCGTTGGTTTCTCGACCGCATCGCGACGCACATTCTCGCCTTCGAGGGTGACTCACAGGTCTATTTCTTCGAGGGTAGCTACTCCGAATATGAGGAGAACAAAAAGCGGCGTCTCGGCAATGAGGAGCCGAAACGCTTCAAATACAAAAAACTGATGGAATAAGAAGTTTTTCTATTGTAAGTGTAATTTGAAATAATTAAATTTGTTCCTCGAAAGTCAGGCTTAACTGTAGTGTAGTGTGCAGAGCCGGACTTTATTATTAGTGGTAACAGTTTAACTATTCCAGATTTATGAAAAAATCGCGTGTTTTTACCCTGCTTACAGCAGTGGTAGCCCTGCTTTCTTGTGCGAAGGAATCTTCCGAGACAGCAAAACTTCCAACGCCGACGGTTTCCCCGGTTGTTGCAAAATGCACTGAAACCTCAGTTTTTGCATCGTGGGCGGCTATCTACGGCGCGGCATCGTACAATGTCCGTTTTGACAACCTTGATGTTGTCACTACGACTGAAACAGAAATGGAGTGGGATGGGCTTGAGCAGAGTTCTACCCACACCGTCAAGGTTCAGGCCGTTTCCGCAGACAAATCCAAGTTCTCGGATTCTGACTGGAGTGAGGTCGTTATTCTCAGTACCGAGGACTCCCAGCCGGAGCAACAGACATCTCCGTTCAATATACTGATTTCCGACGTTACGTTTTATAATGCGGCATTCAAGGTGGAAACCGGTGAGTTTACCGGAGACTATTTCTTTACCTTTACTCCGAAGGTGCTATTTGACAGAGACTATTCCGGCGATGTGGATCAATTTGCCGCTGGTTTTATCGAGCAGGTCAAGCAGCTTGCACAGCAGAGCGAAAAGACTTTCGGCGATATGCATCTGATTCTCAAATATACCGGGGAGTTGATAGGCGATCTTCCGGGACTTGCACCGGAAACTGAATATATCGCAGTCGCCTTTGGAGTAGACATCGACGGGAACATGACTACAGGTGTCGCGTCCGCTGTTTTCAAGACAGAGGTTGATCCGGGTTACCAGAAGTCAGACATGAAGTTTGGTATAAAGACTGCCGTGAATGGAAAATCAGCTACAATTCAAGTGACGCCAACGAAGGATGATGAATACTATTTCTATGCGGCCTTCAACAAGTCGAACTTGTCAACAGTGATTGGCGGTGATTCTGACGAGGCAATCTTAAACTATTACATCAGGTTGTTTGACCAGCATCTTGCCGATCAGACTTATGAAGAGTTCGCAGCTAAGAATTTTACGAAGGGAGCTGATTCTTACACTTACAATGGCCTTGAGGATAATTCCGATTATGTTGCCATCGCATTCGGAGTGACATTGCACGGTGGCATGTGCGTGGCAACGACAGACTTGGCGCGAAGCGAATTCCAGACAGGTGCCGGCAGCGAAAAGCCTGGAGAGGAAAACATTGATATAATCCTGAAAAAGAAGACATCTGTTGAGTTTGAGGCAGATTTCGTTCCGTCTGACGGAAACCGGGATTATGTGTGGGATTACCTGGACTATTCCGATTACAGGGCTCTTACAGACGAAGAGATTATTGCCAAGGTTATTGCCTACAGAAGTGTTGACGGGTACTTCTGGATGACCACAAGCAAAGGTACGATGAACGTGAGGAATACCAACGAACTTGTTTCCGGACATGAGTACATCCTTCTTGCATTTTATGTAAAAGAAAATCCGGAGAACAAGTATTCGGCACTCGCTGACAGCAAACTTTTCAAGACGATTTTTGTCGCAAGCGATGAGGGCGGGGAAACGCCTCAGCCTGGTCTTACATTCACTATCAGTGAGGATGAGGTCACTGAAAATTCGCTCAAGTCCACGATTACGCCTTCTGATAATGCGGCAAAGTATATCGCTTATGTTGTGGAGGCTTCTAAGTATGAAGGGAAATCTGACAATGACATCATCAAGGGCGTGATAAGTAGTTTGTCTTATGACATTTATAACGCGGCGAAGACTGGCGTCTGCATGGTCTCAAAGGATGGTCTCGAGGCTGAGACGGACTATTATGTAGTGGCTTTTGGCGCGGATGACAATTTCAATGCGAACAGCACGCTGACAAAACGGCTCATTACGACGAAGTCATCGTCTGTTGCTCCTGCAGAAGGGATTGCAATAACTGTGAAGGAATGCACTCCCACTAAGATTGATGCTGATGTTGACTCTGCGGACAAAAATATGGAACTATGCGTAAATCTCTATCGGACAGAAACTCTTGATGGGCTTACTGACGATGAAATCATCTCCCGGATGCTGGAAGATGCCGGTTATGAACTTTATTACGGACTTCCGAAAGGACATGTAGATTTGATTCGTGATGCAGTGAGCGACAATACGGAATATGTGATAGTTGCCTGCGGCGTTAAGAATACTTCCGCATGTACGGAACTCTACAAGAAAGTGGTGACGACTCCTGCAGAATAATGGGGCGGGGCGCCTAAAAGGCGCCCCGTCTTATTCGCTACGTCTCATAAGATACGACTTCATAAAGTCATTCAAGTCGCCGTCGAGGACCCCCTGGGTGTCGGAGGTCTCATGGCCTGTGCGGAGATCCTTGACCATCTTGTAGGGGTGCAGGACATAGCTGCGGATTTGCGAACCCCATTCGATTTTCTTCTTCTGCCCTTCGAGCTCAGCCTGCTTTTCCTGACGTTTCTTCAGTTCGAGGTCATAGAGGCGAGACTTGAGGATGCGCAGGGCATTCTGCCGGTTGTCGAGCTGTGAGCGTGTCTCTGTGTTTTCGACCACGATGCCCGTCGGAATGTGACGGACGCGGACTCCGGTCTCCACTTTGTTGACGTTCTGGCCGCCGGCACCGCTGGAACGGTAGGTGTCCCATTCGAGGTCTCCCGGGTTGATTTCAATTTCAATGCTGTCGTCGACGAGCGGATAGACAAAGACTGAGGAGAAGGTCGTCTGACGCTTACCTTGGGCGTTGAATGGGGAAATCCTCACCAGGCGGTGCACTCCGCTCTCCGCCTTCAAGTACCCGAAGGCATAGTCCCCTTCCACCTGAATCGTCGCCGACTTGATGCCTGCGTCCTCGCCTTCGAGCAGGTCGGTGACAGTGGTCTTGTAACCGTTGCGCTCGGCCCAACGAAGATACATCCTCATCAGCATCGCGCTCCAGTCGTTTGCCTCAGTTCCGCCGGCGCCTGAATTAATCGTGAGCACCGCACCGAGCGAGTCACCTTCCTCCCCGAGCATATTCCTGAGTTCCAGTTCCTCGATCTGCTTCACCGCATCCGCGTAGGCCTGCCCCAGTTCTTTTTCCTCTTCTGTCTCAACAGTCTCATCCTCTGCGGATTTTGCTCCTGCCGCCTCTTTTGCGAACTCATACAGGACATCGAGGTCATCCACGGCGGACATAGCCTTGTCGTACCCGTCCACCCAGAACTTCAACCCGGCCGTCTCCTTCAGAAACGCTTCCGCGGCTTTCGGATCATTCCAGAAATCCGGTGCAGCCGCCTTTTCCTGCCTTTCCGCGACCTGTCCGCGCTTCTGTTTCACATTCACACATTTCCCCAGCACCTCGACCCTATCTCTCAACTCCCGTATCTGTTCGTTTGAAATCATATCGTAAATAATTTATTACCCGCGGCCCGAAGGCCGGAACCGCATAAAAACTTGCAAATATAACGAATATATCCAAAATAGGAGGAAACAGAACCTCGCTCTTAAAAATAACTCTCCAAAATCGATAGTTTTTAGCAGTTTTGGTGAGTTATCTAAACGGGGATAACTTGCCAAAACTCGTTTTTTGTACTTTGGGCGAGTTATTTTAAGAAAGAAAACATGGAAAATCTTATAGGACGCAGTACTCTTTGACGAGATGCCATGGATGGACAGCCAAAAGTCAAATTTTGTCTCGGAGCTGGAGAATTCCTGGAACGGGTGGGCTGCAATGAGCGATGACATTCTGTTCATAGCCTGCGGTTCCGCGACCTCGTGGATAGTGGACAAGATTAGGCGGGCTCTTCAATCGTGTTACGCAGAAAATATATCTTCGTCCTTTCCGTCTGTGCGAAGTCGAGCAATATCTTGACGAACACCATTTTAATTGGGACCGTTACCAGATAGCCCAGTGTTATATGATACTCGGCGGGGTTCCTTTTTATCTCACGTTGCTCAACCCGCGGCTTTCGCTTCTCTCCAATATAGACAGTCTCTTCTTTTCGGATGCCCATGCGATACTGCGGACGGAGTATAACGAATTGTATTCCACATTGTTCAAGCATCCGGAGAATTATATGTCGGTGATAAGGTCTCTTGTTGAAAGAAAGGAGGGACTCACTCGTAAGGAAATTGCCGAGAAGACAAAACTGGGAGGATCGGCCTTGACCAAGATCCTTTCGGGCTTGGAACAGCGCGACTTCATACTTCCGTATTCCCAATATGGAAACACGAAAAACAACATTATATATAGGATAAAGGATTTTTACACTCTGTTCTTTTATAAATATGTGAATGGAATGGACACTAAGGATACGCAGCGTTGGACCCATCTCTCGTCTACTCCGCAGGTGGCAAGCTGGCAGGGCTTCAGTTTCGAGTTGCTGTGCCTGACCCATCTCGACGAGATAAAGCGTGCATTGGGCATTGACCGCATTCTCAACAATGCAAGTGCGTGGCGTGGCAAGTCTTCAGCAGCCGGGACTCAGATTGATCTTGTGATAGAGCGTGGCGACAGGAACATCAACCTCTGCGAAATGAAGTTCTCGAAGGAACCGTATGTGATTGGCCGTGAATATGAAAGAAAACTTCGCGAGCGGGTGGCAATATTCCGTGATGCCACAAGGACACGTTTCAGCGCCCGTCTGACGATGGTCACGACATACGGCGTCCTGAAAAATCGTTATTCCGATGTCGTCGATGACGAAGTCACTCTTGACGACCTGTTCGTAAGATAAAAAAACCGATAACTTGCCGAAACTTGTTTTTTGTAATTTTGCGAAGTTTATGATGGTAAACTTTATGGCCATAAACTTTGTTGCGATAGACTTTCGCGAGAGAATAGATTTTTTTCGTGTCTGCTCCGGGCTGTCGCTTGAGGATATGTGATGCGTCGGATGATGAACTTATTGTTTGTTGCCGATGCGGGCTTGTGGGTTTAAAAATGAAAGTTTAAGGTGCCTGTCTGGTTTTAATGTGCGGGGATGAGGCGGAGTCTGCTTTTGATGCGTTGTCGCAAGGCATTGATGGAGCGGAGGTTCGGTGTGTAGAAAAATGAAAAAACTATTGCATTTGTCGTTTGGAAAAACTACCTTCGAAATTCCGAATTATTAGTGGTTAGTGTATGAAGCTTAGTAAATTCCTCATGGGGGGGGCAGCCTGTGCTGCTCTTTTGCTTCTTTCGGGCTGCGATGACGCGCTGAAAGAAGACAACGGCAATAATGGCAACGGCGGCAATGAAGAGCCGGAAAAAGTCAAGGTAGAGTTTTCTCAGAATGAAATATCAATCCCTGTAAACGGGACATCGACCCTCGAACTCACGGTCACTCCGATTAAGCGTGCCGATGAGGTCACGGTGGAGGTCGCTGATGACGAGGTCGTGTCAATTGTCTCCAAGACCGTTTCGGAGACTGCTATTGTCCTCGAACTCAAGGCCGTGAGTCTGAACAGCACAACGGTCTTCGCGTTCCACGATGACCTCGACTCTCCGGTAAAATGCGTCGTGACGGTTTCTCCGATTGGTGTCGAGAGTATTCAGTTGGACAAGACAGCGGTGGAACTGAGAATAGGTGAGACGGTCGCCCTCAGTGCCTCCGTTCTTCCGGAGGATGCTACGAGCCCGAGAATCAGCTGGAAATCAGAAGACGAGTCAATTGCTGCTGTCGATGGTGGTATCGTGACCGGCCTTAAGGAAGGTAAGACTACAGTCACGGCCATTTGTCAGGAAAAGGAAGCAAAGTGTGAGGTTTCTGTCGCCGCCATTAGAGCTACTTCCATAAAACTCACAGTTGATGGAGTGGAGACGGCGCAAAAGCATATCTCTGTAAATGAGAAGTTCAAGGTAGATGCGGAAATACTTCCCGAGGATGTCAGCTACAAGACAGTCGAATGGTCGGTTGCTGACGGCGACGCGATAAGTTTCGAGCCGATTGTCATTGACGGCTCGACAGTTTCCGCCTATGTCACGGCCGTAAGTCCCGGCACGGCAAAGCTCGTCGCAAAGATTGAAGGCGGCAGCGAGAACGAACTCACTGCAACAATTGAGGTCAGCGTCCAGCAGGTCGCACGGCCGAGCGAGGAACCGAAAATCGGTGACTACTTCTATTCCGACGGTACATGGAGCGACGGTGGACTTATCTCCATCAACGAAGACGGAACGGGAGCAAAATGGCTCACCGGACTTGACAAGCCGGCTCCAGACCCGAACAAGACCGTAATTGGCATAGTGTTCCAGACCAATCAGGAACGAATTTCTCAGGAGGAGAAAGACCTCGGATATACCCATGGGCTTGTCTTCAGCCTCAAGGCGGCGTTTGCGCCGATAAGCACTAAGCCGAATGCCGATCATAGGCTTGATTCTCTTACGTGCTATGCCATGTCAACGACAGACATCTCATCTGTGAGCGTTATTCCTCACGCGCAAACGGAGGCTTGTTATAATGACATTTGGGGCTATAGCTGGAATAAGGCAATTCTGTCGGCATTCCCTAAGGGGACTTCAAAGATACAGCAGGTTCCGGCATTTGACTGGGTTCATACGGATTTCTCCCCGGCCGCACCGTCCAATACGTCCGGCTGGTACATACCGAGCAGCGGACAGTTGTGGGATTTGGTAGCCAATCTTTGTGGTGACGAGGTCATTGAGCGTTTGGCCGAGGCAAGACTTGGAAATGTATATTTATATAGAATCGATCAGGACTATGAGGGACTGACCAGTTTCAATTTCAACCCTGTTGCGAAGCTCAACTCCTACTGGGCATTGGTACCTGATGAGATGAAACACAATCTGAAGTATTCTCGTGATGGTGGCAATCAGAAGATTTGTGAACTGATGTCTTCGAGCCTCTATAGTCAGGGAGAGGACAGTCAATGTGTTATCTTCTGGCTGGCTGATAACGGGGAGATATATCCTTATATGGATTATCAGGACGACTCTGTCGTCTGCCATCCGGTTCTTTCATTCTAAAAAGACAATATTAAATTCGTTGTAATATGAAAAAATCATTATTCATGATTGTGGCGGCAGTTGCTGTGCTCTGCTGCTCATGCACAAAGGAACTCGAAGACCGAGTAGGGGTCCTGGAGAAGAAGGTGGCCGCACTTGAGGAAGCGGTCAATACGAATGCCGATGCTATCTCGGAACTCAAGACTGCTGCGGCAAATTCAGTCGCAATCACTTCCGTTGAAAAGAAAGACGGCTACTATGAGATAAAGTTCGCGAACGGGACTACCGCAAAGCTTCATGACACGAGCATCATCGGTGTCAAGGAAATCGACGGGGTTCTCTATTGGACGAACAACGGAGAGATTCTTCAAAACAATGGCGTGAATGTGCGCGTGTCCGACGCTGCTCCAAAGTTCAAGTATGAAGACAATACATGGAAAGTCTCATACGATGGGCGTGCTACATGGGATGCAGTCACCTTCGACACGAAAGAAGTTTCTGTTACGATGGAGGAAACTGCGGAGGAGTATGTCTTCACCATCGCCGACGTAAAGATTCACGTTGCCAAGGACAAGGCATTCGCCATAAAGGTGACCTACGATGAGAAGAACGGCTTTGCCGGCGACAAGGTCGCGTTCGACTACACCATAACCGGAGCCGATGAGACGACGAAGGTCTATGTTGAGTCCAAGGGATATGAATATAAGCTTGACAAGGAAAACAACAAGCTGTATGTGACCGTTCCGACAGCCGCGGACGAGGCCGAGTACATCGTGCTCAAGGCCGTCCGTAACAGCGACGGAAAGTCATCTGCGCAATACATCACAATTGTGCTTGAGGAGCGTTACGGGACATTCGGCGGCGTGATAATCAAGGACGACAATCCTTATAAGGAGTGGTAATATAATAAAAAGGTGGAAATAACCTTAAAAGACGAAAGATAATGAAAAAGATAGCATATATCGCGGCTGCGCTCATTGCAGTGGTCGGCTGCTCAAAAAATGAAGTCGCTCCGGAAACCGTCGGCGGAACTGAAAATATAAATATCACGCTCAAAGTCGATAACGGTGCGACCAAGGCGGCGTTCGACGGAAAAGACCATATCACCTTCACTGGGGGAGACAAGTTCTATGCAGCTATTGCAAAGACGGACAATCAGACAAGAGCCATTCCGGTAGCGTCTAAGGATAAAGCTGTCGCGAAACAGTACTATTCTCCTTTTACAATTGCTGATGCCACAGCTGAAACTCCCGTGTTCAACGGCGCTTTCTACAGTATAGCAGAGGCTAACAAAGCCGATGAATACTGCCTCTATGGCGTGTTCCCTGCCGATGCTCTCTACACTATGTATCTCACGACGGAAGATACCGACGGAGACCTGTTCACCAACTGGATTGTGACCCTTCCGGATGATCAGTCAGCCGCAACGCAGGCTTCCTGGGCACCGAAGGCTAATGTGATGGTTCTCAAACCGACTACTATCAAATACAACCAGAGCGCGGAATATGAATGTTCTTCAGGAAAGGAATATAACTCCACAAATGAAAACGAGGCCGTGCAGTTCGCGCATCTTTTCGGCTATGGGAAAATCAACTTTGCCGATGTACCGTCAGAATATGAGGACTGTGTCGTCAAATCCGTAAGTATCAAGGCTGTAGGCGACGACCAAGTGATAGCCGGCCGCTTCTATGTCGATGTCACCAAGGAAGTCGGAGAATATGAGCTCAAGCCATACACCAAGAAGAATACGATTACCCTTAAAGGTGATGGCCAAACTGCGATTAAGGATTATATTGCATGGTTCGCAGCAAAGCCTGGTACTTATGACGTGGCCATCACGGTAACCACAACACGGGCTATTCTTACATTCGAGACTCGTCAGGGTCTGGAAATAAGTGCCGGACACATCGCTGCACCTACAGTGCATTTCAAGACTGTTGACACGAGCGACAATCTTGATGTTACAATCGCGGAAGGTGCATCCTGGAGCATGAGCAAGTTCTCTTCCAGCCAGTGCATCTCGACCGACAGCAAAGAGTGGGGCGATACCGGCATGGACAAGATGTATTTTAGTCTTACCTTCCCTAATAAAGAGAAAGACGCTGCCGGCAGCTATATTGGCTCATTCGGCAACTATAAACAAAAGCTTGCTACTCAAAAAGTGCAGAAATTGGTTCTTGCGTCCGAAGCATACTTTAACGGAATGAAGGCTGTGAAGATGAATCTTGGCATCAATACCGCAGATGTTACAGGCGACTTCACTGTCAGTGTGGTCAAGGGGGCGAAAACAGTGGAACTCGGGAAAGTTAAGGTTACCGGTGACGCTTCAGGCATTGACGGGGAAAACTTCTATTTCAACACCACGAAGGAAAGCGAAAGCGGCTCCCTCGTCCTCACGGTTGACAACTTCTCCAACACCGAAAAATACTGCATCCCTTACCTCGGATGCATCGTGATAAATCCTGCTCCTGAAATCCTTCTGAGCGAGACCTCTCTCAAGATGGAGAAGACTGCCGTAACGACAAGTATAGACTGTACTGTCAAGGCGGCTACGGGTGACCCGACGGTGAGTGTCGCTGAAGATGCCTCATCTTGGCTTAGCGCAAATTATGCTGACGGCAAAATAAATGTCACCGTGGCGGAAAACACCGGGGCGAAGAGGACGGGTGTCATAACAGTCAAAGCTACCGGCTTTGCTGAGAGCACGGCCGAAATCACAGTTTCACAGATGAGCGCAACAGCCGTTAAATATACCCTTACAGTCACTGCGGCTGGTGTAAAAAAAGCAATTGACGCCGCTCTTGATGGTGCTGTTGCGACAGATGACTATATCCCGCTTACCGCATCTTTTGATGCGACATCCGCAGACGGGAAGACTTACGCAGTCCCAGTCACATTCACCTACATCAACTATGCGATTGCCACGGATGAGTATTTTACCGTTGCAACTAAAGCATATTCTAAACAATCTGAAATTAAATGTACATCGGCCATCGGCGCAATTTCGAAGTTTGTTCTTGTCGCAGACAAGTACAACAATGCCAACTATTACTCTGATTGCCGCATACAGCTTTCGGCTAACGGAAGCTCCTGGGCAGATCCTGCTTCCGTGTCTTATGTCAAGGGAGACGACGGGTATTATACCAGCACAGTTCTCAATGAGGATGAAACAAAGACATGGTTCAACATTAAGACCACGGATTCTGTTAAATATCTGAAGATTAAGAGTTTCGAGGTGACTTTCGTGGTTGACTAATTAGAGATAGATGAATATAGGCACATCAAAAAAATACTTCAAGGCGATTGTGGCTACGGTTTTGACCGCAGCCACAATTTCCGCTTGTGAAAAGTCCCCTGCCGGTGATGAGACGGAGGTGATAGACTCTGTCATAAACATAGAGGGCAAGAAAGTCATTTCCGTAGTTCCCGAAGCAGGAGAGTTTGAAATAAGCTACACGGTTTCGGGTGCGTCTTTCGACAAGGAGGCAGTTGCCGTTCCCGATGCGGAATGGCTGACAGTCGCCGCAGCCGATGAAACGGAAGTCAAGTCTGCCGCGGCGCAGGTCGGTGAGACCAGAATTGTCAAGATTCTCTGTGCTGCCAACGAGACTTCCGAGGACCGCACGGCGAAGGTGGCTCTGACACTCAAGGGCGCGAAGAGCGTGAGCGTGTCCGTACTCCAGAAGGCCGGGTCGGACTACAGGGTCAATCCGACAATGAAGCTGTCGCTCGATGTCACTGATATTGATGAGACTTCAGCTCTTATAACGGTGGCACCGAATGCGGACTCGTACTATTACTATTGCGTCGCGACTGCCGAGGTTTTCAACTCCTATACTGAGAAGTCCGGGTTTCTTGCGGACAGGGTTGCGGCGGTAAAGGATGCGGCAAAGGCATATTCCGAAAAATACGGAACACCGTATTCTCTTTCCGGCTATCTCTATAAAGGCTATCGCGCATTGACCTACAAGGGATTCACTCCGGACACGGACTTTGTCCTCGTCGCGTTCGATATGTCTCTTTCCGGCGATTACAGCGGGAATTATGAGACCCTGTCATTCCATACCAAGGCAGTGACACCGTCTTCCAGTGACTTCGAGATAACCCTCAGTGCGGATAAATCTGCCGTTAAGGTAGTTCCGAGAGATAAGGTGGCTTCATACTACATTGTCCTCACGAACGGTTCGCTTTGGGAGCAGTATATGACTCCGGAGGGCTGTGTGGAGGCTTATATGGATAATTATACTCCAGACAAAAGCTATGTGGGAGATACACCGGTTTTGTCAACCGGACTTAATGGGAAAGGCGACTACCTGCTGCTCGTCTTCGGATATGACACCGTCCTGAAAAAGACGACTACGGGTATCTCCTATCTTCTGTTCCATTATGACGGTGAGTAGAACTTGGGCGTAGAGCCGTTTTTTTTGATTTTGTAAACATATGAAACTGAACTGTGTTTTTTATCCGCTTCTGGCGGGGATTCTCTGTGCCATCCTGCTTTCGTGCGGGAAGGAAAAGACTGCGGATGAGGAGTTTTCCTCCACATTCAAGGTAGAAAAGAGGCTGCTGACTGTCGGCGTCGATGGCGGTACGCTCAATTTCGACTACAGCATTTCCGGACCGAGGGAGGGGAATGTTGCCGATGTCAGCTCTGATTCGGACTGGCTTAAGGTCGGGATGATATTCAATTCCTCTTTCTCGTTCACTGTCGATGCCAATGACACCGGGGATGACAGGGAGGCTACGATGACGATGACTTGCAGCGGCGTTAAGCCGATGAAAATAGTGGTGATGCAGAGCCGCAAGAAGGACGATACTCCGATATTCAGCAACTATGAGATTCTTGTCAGCGACGTGACGACTTCCTCTGCGAGGTTCAGGATAACCCCGGTGGATGCCGGCAAGACCTATCTCTATGCCGTAGTGCGCAAGTCCGATTTTGACGGGATGAGCGCTACTGCATATATTGAGGCAAGAATTAGTCAGATAAAGAAAATGATTGCAATGTATCCGGGTTCCACGTTCAGTTCGTTTCTGAGCAAAGGCCCGGTCGATACGGACAACCTTGCGGCAAATCAGCGTCCTTCATTGTATGACAGGACGGATTATTATGTGACTGCGTTTGACTTGAGTTTCGACGAGGCTACCGGAACGGCGGCATACAGCGGCAACATAGACAAGACCGCGTTCCGTTCGCTTTCGGCTCCGGCCTCCAAGATGAATCTCCAGCTTGTCCACAAGGGTGATTTTGTCACCGTAACGACGGATATGACCGACGGTTATGTATGTCATGTCATGTCAAAGGATGCTTGGGCGGAGTTCGCGCATCCGGACGATGCTGCACACCTCTATGTCTTGACCCTCACGCAGTACGATAAGCTGGTCATTCATAGCGGGACATATCAGATGAACCTTGAAGATGAGGGCCTCGTTAAAGGGGAGAAATATGTTGCCTACGCGGTGGGATACCGCGACAGCGCGACCGACGGGGG
>ERZ780141.1498-NODE-1498-length-13576-cov-2.396716_pt1 | contig 13576 bp, 10 predicted proteins | sample MGYA00433080_ERZ780141 | MGnify/ENA primary metagenome ERZ780141 (study PRJEB29588, sample SAMEA2154047) | human gut metagenome | biome: human gut; feature: human-associated habitat; material: faeces | place: Denmark | collected 2008/2010 ... | reverse complement strand
CGTAAATGCCGTCCGTTATGCCGTAATCTTCAAGATTGACAGCAGCCTGTGAATAGGTATCGTTGCGGAGCATTTCATACTGGTTTGTTTCAAGTTTTTTGTTGTAGGCAACGCTGTCATTGAAAAGTCTGTCGAGGTCAGCCTTGAAAACAACGGGCTGTTTGGAGGTACGCTTGCCTTCCCTGTCAATTTTGTAACCATCTTCGTCAACCTTGCCGTCCTTGACCGCCTGTTCAAAAGAGCCGTCCTCAACTTCTTCAACACGGGTGTCAAAGCCGTCAGCCTCACCGTTTGAAATCTGTGTTCCGATAAAATTTGATATAGGGGGGAATGCGACAAGACCTATTCCGACAACGAGCATTGCTATTGCCACACCCGTAAGTATTTTTTTAATCATCGGAATCACCGCCCGAATCATTCTGATTTTCGTCAGCCGAGTCATCTCTCAGCCGTTTTGCACCGTTTGACTTCTTCTTTTTGCGTTTGAGCAGAAATACAACCACAAACACAACAAGAGCAACAAAGCCGACAATTATGCCGATTGCGACTGCATAAGGGATTTTGTAACCGAGGAAAAATATGTAACCGTTGTCAAACTTTGCAAGTGACTCGCCCGTTTCAATATACTTTGTATCGTCATAATCGACACGCTTGCCACGCACGAGAAGTCTGTGAGTATTAATGCCGTATGGGGTACAGGTGAGGAGCGTTACAAGGTCTTCACCGTCAACAATTCGCAAGGAATTGATTTCCGAGGGAAGAACAACTTCGATTTGATCAACCTCATATTTCAGCGTTCTGTCGAGAATATGAACATAAAATTCATCGCCGACTTTCATATCGGTGAGGTAATCAAAAAATGTTTCGCCCGGATAACCCGAATGGGCAGAAATTACGGAATGTGTGCTTGCACCGCCGACAGGCAGGGAAGTGTTTTGAAGATGCCCTGCACCTTTGGAAAGAATCTCTTCGCTTGTGCCGTGATAAATCGGCAGATAAACATTGATTTTCGGCACATCAATATAGCCGATAAGACCGTTATCATCAATATTGAGAGTTTTCTCATAATTTGCACCGATTTTCTGAAAAGCCTTTTCGTCGAACGGGTCGGTAATTATCATATTATTTGAAAGGCTGTTATTGTACTTAGCAGCCTCTTCAAACATTTTTTGAGTTTTCTCACTCGGCATCTGAGCAACCCTGTTGGTGTACTCCTTAACCCTGCTTCGACTGACATAGTTATTAATTGCGGAGCTGACAAGCGGATAGCTCATTATGCCGATTCCTGCAACGAATATTAAAACTATTAGTAAAATTGACAGCTTTCGTTTCATAAAATTTTCCTTTTCTGCGTGTTTTTGTTCCGTTGTTATTATACTATATTTTACTATTTATCGCAACTGCGTGCCGCAGTCCCAGTTCCTGAAGATAGTTTGTAATGTCAAAAAACATATTATACCCGAGCGAAAGGTTTAGTTAAATGTAAAATTGAAAATTGAAAATGGAAAATTAATGTCGGGAAGACAGTTTGTAATGTAAAAAACATATTATGCCCGACTGTAAAAATGTAATGGTTCTCCCCTACAGACAATACACAATTTTCATCACATCAAAACATATTATATAAACATAAACATATTTTGACATAATGAAAGCTGTGCGTTATTTTACAGCAGTATTACAGAAACGTTGCAACATTTATGACTGCAAAATCTGCGGTCGGCAGTGTTCCGGAATCATATGATTTAACAAAACAAAAGGTCAGGTTTTACCCGACCTTTTTATGATGTTTATTAGGATGATTTGGTATTTGTCAGCTTTGCGAGAAGGTCAAGAATTTTGAAATACAGCCAAATTACCGTAAAAGCAAGACCGAAAGCGGCTGACCATTCGTATTTTTTTGGAAGTTTGTTTTCAACAACCTGTCTGATCGTTTCAAAATCACACAAGAGAAACAGCGTTGCGATGATAATTCCCAAAACGCTGAAACCGATACAAATTAACGGATTTGTTGTAACAAAGGCAACAAGCGGTCTTGTTGCAGGGATGAGCGCAAGGATAAGAACTGCAAGAGAAGATAAAACAGATGTGATGAACAAGGCGAAAATTACCGTGCGAACTTTTTTGCCCGGGCGAACCTTACCTGTTGCATAAATTGCGAGCATAGCAAGTACAAGCACGATTGTTATTATGAGAGCAAGTCCCATAACCCCTTGATATTGCTGAGGTGCAACATATGAAAGAAATCCGAGCAATGCGCCTTGGCACAGACAGTAGATTGTGCCGAGTACAGGAGCGGTTGATCTTACAAATGCCACAATGAACGGCAGAATTATCGAAAGAATTGCCGCACCCAATCCAATGAAAAGCGGCGTCATATGTAGGGTTGAAACATAGTTGTCAAATTCAATGTCAAATGATTCGCCTGTGTTGAAAACATTAAGCGAAAGATAGAGATACAGTACATATCCCACTCCCGACATGAGGAGAAAGTACAATGTTTTTACGGCAATTCCGCCGTAGCTTGCACAATTGTCCGACTGTTCCGCTACTTTGGAAAGCTTGCGGATTACAGGATTTGTACCGATAACAGAGTTGTTACCGCCTTTGTTGCTGTTGTTTTGATTAAGTGTTCTGCCCATAAAATGCCTCCTTGTGAATGGTATTATTATCATACTATATAAATTACGACAAAACCAATCAAATATTGCGTTTTGTTTTCTGTTCGTACCGCATTATTATCTGTCTGTGAAAGATTACAAATAATTACAAGCGGTTACAATTTACAAATTTCGTGTTAATTCTACGAGATTATTATACACATTTTCCACATAGTTTTCAACAATTGTTGAAAAAGAACGGCAATGCCTGTTGAGCGTTGCTACGGTTACTGCGGAAAAGGGGAAAATGAAAAATAATTATTGAATAACAGCACGATAATATGTTATACTTTGGTAAACAACAATCTTTACGGAGGACAAAATGAAGAAAATTATAAATAAAAAATCACTCAAGGGTACGCTTGCTGTTATGTTGTGTGCCGTTATGGCGTTTTCTGTCTGCGCCTGTGACTTTGACTCTGACACAGAACCAACCAAAACGGATGCACAAATTCAGTTTGATAAATATTGTGACGATTTGTTTTCGGAAGAACTTGAGGATGACGCTCTTACCGCACATTTTGACATTTCAAATCCGTCGGACTACGGTCTGAAATATGACGAGGAGGACTATACCCTCGGTCATGTGTCCGATGAAGATACAAAAGAATCATTTGATGAACTGAAAGAGGCAAAAACGGATTTGGAGGAGTTTGACCGTTCGGGACTTACTTCTTCTCAAAAGCAGACATATGACACCCTTGAAAGCTACTTTGAAATTCAGCTTTCATATGAGGGTGCAACAGAATTGCAGAGTATATTTGCACCGCAGTCGGGAATTATTGCAAACCTCTTTACCACCCTGTCCGAGTTTACTTTCTATGAAAAGGATGATACCGACCTTTACCTTGCTGTTTTGAAGGACACAAAACGCTATATGGACGAGTGCATTGAGTTCACAAGGAAACAGGCTGAGGACGGTTACTTTATGGCTGAAGATATCGCACAGCAGTCAATTGACGAGTGCGAAAAGCATATTAAGAATGACAAGTCCGTGCTTGTTGACGAGTTTGAGTCGAGAATAAAGTCACTCGGTCTTAGCGATTCCGAGAAAAAGACTGTTGTCGAAACCAACAAAAAGTATTTTGAAGAATACTACATTCCTGCTTTGAAATCAGCAAATTCAGCACTTGAAAGTCTCAAAAAATCAGGCAAAAACGAAGAAGGTCTTTGCGGTTACGGCAAAATCGGCAAAAAGTATTATTCGGCAATTGTCAAAGACAAAACAAGCAGCAGCATGACTCCCGAGGAGCTTAAGTCATATCTTACAAACAGCTTTACAAAGGTTGGAATGAGCATGAGCAATGTTTCACAGGATGACTTGAGCAAATTTCAGGACTACAAACCTGACTTTAAGGACGCCGATGAGGTGCTTGAATTTTTGATTGAGAATATCGAGGAGGACTTTCCGACTCCCGTTACAACCTCTTACACGGCAGATTATATGAGCGATTCCGCAAAGAGCGACAATGTGGTAGCGTACTATGTTCAGGGACGAATTGACGATACAAGCGTTAATATCATCAAAATCAACCCCGACTTTGCAAATAAGGGTATGACTCAGATGTACACAACTCTTGCCCATGAAGGCTATCCCGGTCATCTTTATCAGTTTACCGCATCAAATGCAAACAAGGATATCCCGAATGTACGCAAGATTTTAAGCTTTATCGGTGCAACCGAGGGCTGGGCGCAGTATGCCTCGAAATGTACGCTTGATTACCTTGATACAAGCGAGGGCATTAAGAAGCTTATCTACGCAAATGATATTCTCGGCTATATTCTCTATTCCATGGTCGATGTCGGTGTGAACTACAACGGCTGGGATTATGAAAAAGTCAAGGAGTATATGTCAACGGCACTCGGTTCGGCTGACGATGAGAGCGTTACAGCCGCAACAAAAGAGGCGTATGACCTTGCCCGTTCAAATCCGGGTTACTTTCTCCCCTATACCGTAGGCTACCTCAAGATGATTGATATGCGTGAAACAGCCGAAAGCGAGCTTGGCTCAAGCTTTGACGCAAAGGAGTATCACACATTCATTATGAATCTCGGAATCACAAGCATTGATGTCTACGAAAAAGCCCTTGATATGTGGCTTGAAAGCAAAAAGTAAATTTTTGGTGATAATCTTGAATATTTTTTATAGGTATGATATAATCAATTCATTGATATGATAAATCTAAATTGGTATGGATTTTTCTAAGATGTGATTCTTATTTTCGCCATACACTCATTATGGGTGTATGGCGATTTTTATTTTACGCAAGGGGTGTTAATATGGGCGTTAAAACGGAAAACAAAATGGCTTATGAACCTGTCAACAAGCTTATAATTCAAATGTCGGCCCCCCCGCCGCTGATTTCAATGTTCTTTCAGTATTCATACAACCTTGTTGACAGTATGTTTGTTGCGGGGATAAATGAACAGGCACTTGCGGCAGTATCGCTTGCATTCCCGATTACAACGCTTATGAATGCGTTGGGAGCATTCACCGTGAATTTTGCAAATATGTTTTTGGTGCGATATTCGGACACGGCGGTTGCATTTTTCGGAGCATATTTCAAGGTTCAGCAGTTGATTTTTATGACGGTGAACGGACTGATTCAAGGCTGTTTGCCTATAATGCGGTTTAATTACAGAGCAAAAGAGTACGGTCGCCTTAAACAAGCAAATAAGAGCGGAACAATTATCGCGACTGTTATGATGATTGTCGGTATGCTCTTGGTGCTGATTTTCCCGAAAGAGATATTGTTTTTGTTTTCGGCATCGGAAGAAATGTGTGCTTTTGGAGTGCCGACAATGAGAATTATGTCACTCGGATTTGTGTTCAGCGGCTTTTCTGCAATGATTGCAACCTATGAACAGGCAACAGACAGTATTATGCCCGGCGTTGTAGTTCAACTGTTGCGACAGGGCGTGCTGTTAGTCCCCGTAATTTGGCTTTTAAACAGCGCTGTTCAAATGACAGGCATATGGCTTGCGTTCCCAATTACAGAATTTGTCACATTTCTTGTTGCTGTTGTATTTGCAATCACTAAAGGATTGTCATCAATTAGTAAATTACTTAATAAATTAAAAAATCCTGCGTTTTGTTTGTTATTTGAAATATGTTTAATTTTAAATTGTTTTTGCTAAAACATTATCAGATGATTTTGCTCTGAAAATTGTTTTTACGAGCAAGAATGTTATATAAACATAAAGTGCGGTGTAGATGATTGCCGTAAATTTAAGGTTTATAAGCTCGTAGGAGAACAGATAGTAGCAATAGCCTCTCAGGCTTATAAGCGTTGACGCAATCGGAATCCACAAATGTTTTGCACTTACCGCCGCATAGACAATTAAAATAATGTCAAGCAGATAACCGTAGCGTTCGTGCATTGACGAAAGGAACATGATACAGGTGAACACAGTCCACGCTGTTGTCAGAAGAAAAGTTTCAAGGTTTTTCAAATCAACCTTTTTATAGATGATAATGCACATCATAATTCCGAGTACGGCAATTGTCAGAAAGACCGAAAACTGCTTGAACAGATAATAATATGTCATATCGTTTCCGTCACATATGAGTGCATAAAAGTTCGGACAGTTCATCTGAATAAGCTTTCCGTAGTCGGTCTGTTCAGCGTAGATTGTGATAATATCGATAAACGGTCTACCCATAATAATTGCAGGCAGGCACATTATCACATCAACCGCAGGGATTATAAAGAAATGCAGAATCGAAATTTTCTTTGTCGAAATCCAGTAATAAAGCAGAACAGGAATGATGAATACGGTTTGCAGCTTGAATGCAAACGCAATGCCGATGAACACAAACGATGCAATCGGCTTGTCTTTGTGCAAAAACAGGATTGCAAGGCTTATAAACGAGGTGTAAATTGAATCGCATTGCGCCCAAAACGATGAGTTAAAAATCACCGTTGCCGAAAGAAGTACGGCTGAGTAGGTGAGTATCGCTTTGAGCCGTCGGTTATTCTTTGCAAACGAATAAACAAGCATTGCGGTTGAAATTGCAAGTACAAAATCGAATATTATTGATACGATTTTGTACGCATACAGAGCATTTAGCGGCAAAAGAGTCATAAGATAGATTATGACTTGATACGGAATGTTGTAGTTTCCCACCTGAGTTGCAAGCCCCGTAAAATCATTCAGCTTGATTATGCTCCACCACGAATTTAAAAAGCTGTTGAAATCATCGCTTTGAAAATCCATTCCGCAGGCTCTTATGACAATCGCAATTATACTCACTGCCCCGAGTAAAAACAGAAGAATGTTTTTCTTTATAAAGTCAATCGCTTTACTTTCGATTTTTGTCATGGCAGAGTTCCTTTTGAATTAGATAAACCCGATTTTCTTCATAACCTTGCCCATTGTGCGGCTGCTGATTTTAAGGGCAATTTCATCGGCTTTTCTGTAACAGCTTTCAAGATATGCCTTGTCTGCAACAAGCTTTTCGTAGCGTTCACGAATCGGACGAAGTTCTTCAACAACTGCCTCGCCTACCGCTGTCTTGAAGTCGCCGTAGCCCTTGCCGTCAAAATCCTTTTCAATCTGCTCGTATGAAAGACCTGTAACTGCGCTGTAAATTGCCATAAGGTTATTTACGCCGTCTTTGCCCTCTGCATAGCGAACCTTTGCCTCGCTGTCCGTAACGGCTCTCTTGAACTTCTTCATTATAACCTCGGGTGCATCAAGAAGATGTACACAGCCGTTGACATTTTCATCGGACTTGCTCATCTTTCTTGTCGGGTCCTGAAGACTCATAACCCTTGCACCGTTCTTTGGAATGAAACCGTCCGGAATCTTGAACACATTGCCGTAAATACCGTTAAAACGCTCTGCAATGTTTCTTGTAATTTCAATGTGCTGTTTCTGGTCTGCACCGACAGGCACTTTGTCTGCCTGATAGAGAAGAATGTCGGCAGCCATTAGTACGGGATATGTGAAAAGACCGGCGTTGATGTTGTCGGCGTGCTTTGCAGACTTGTCCTTGAACTGCGTCATTCTTGAAAGCTCGCCGAACTGTGTGTAACAGCTGAGCGCCCACGCAAGCTCTGCGTGAGTGTGAACATGACTCTGAATGAAGAAAAGACTTTTTTCAACATCAATACCGCAAGCCATAATTGAAGCATAAGCGTCAATTATATTCTTACGCATAACGGCAGGAGTCTGTCTTACCGTGATTGTGTGCAAATCTGCAAGAGCGTAAATGCAGTCGTATTCGTTCTGCATTGTAACCCAGTTGCGAACCGCACCGAGATAGTTTCCGAGTGTAATTGTTCCGCTGGGCTGTATTGCGCTGAATACAACCTCTTTTTTTGTCTGATTTTCCATTATTCCCCTCCGTGATTAAAGACTGTTTGCATACTCGCCGAGGATTTTTATTCCTCTTTCAAGCTGTTCGTCAGTCGGTGTTGAAAAGTTTATTCTGAAACTGTGACAGGTTTCGTTTTCGTCAGTTAAAAATGCGTTGCCCGGAACTACGCAAACCTTTTTGAGAACGAGTTCTTTGCAGAAATTCGGCATATCAATATCCTCGGGCAAGTCACACCAGATGAAAAGACCGCCGTCAATTTTATGATATGTGATTTTCGGTGCGCAGTATTTGTCAAGAAGCTCCATGCAGAAGTTCGCTTTCTTTGTGTAGATTTCACGAAGCTTTGCAAGGTGAGCGTTAAAGTCATACTTTGTGATGAATTCATCGCATACATATTGTGCCCAGATGTTTGTATGTACATCGTTGCCCTGTTTGCACACAACAAGCTTTTGAAAAATCGGCTTTGGTGCAATTGTGTAAGCAACACGCATACCCGGTGAAATTACCTTTGAGAATGAACCGGCATAGATTACAATTCCGTCCGTATCAAAGCTTTTTATGTTCGGAACATATTCACCGCTGTAACGCAGGTCACCGTACGGGTTGTCCTCAATGATGAGAACACCGTATTTTTTGGCAAGCTCATAAACTTTCTTACGCTTTTCAAGGCTCATTGTAACACCCGAAGGATTTTGAAAATTCGGAATTGTGTAAATGAGCTTTGCGTTCGGATTGGCTTTTAAAGCCTCTTCAAGCTTTTCTGTGTTCATACCGTCAGGCTCAACGGGAACACCTGCAAGCTTTGCGTTGTAGCTTCTGAATGTGTTGAGCGAGCCGATGAATGACGGTGCCTCGCAGATTACAACATCGCCCTCGTTTACAAGAGCCTTTGAGCATAAATCCATAATCTGCTGTGCGCCTGTTGTGATGAGAATGTCGTCATTGTCAGAGCCTGTGTTATGCTCCTTTTTCATATATTCCGTAAGGTGCTTTCTCAGCGGAGTGTAACCCTCCGAAACGCTGTACTGTAAAACCGAAATCGGATCTTCTGCAAAAACCTTTGCCGAGATTTCCGCAATCTCCTTTGAGGGAAATGCATCGGGCGACGGGTTTCCTGCCGAAAGCGACACAACGCTCGGATCGGCGGCATATTTGAAAATTTCTCTGATAGCACTCGGCTTCAGACTTGAAACCCTGTCGGAAAACCTGTATTCCATAAAAATATCTCCTTTTAAGATGATAAGGATTTTTTAAAATTCCATACCCTGTAATTCTATCACGAATTGCATATATGTTCAAGAAATTTGACTGTTTTTACTGCGATTTTATTCAAAAAATGTGTAATTTATTATTTTGCATTTGTAAATGTTAATTCACGGAAATTGTATTTTTTGTGCTTTTTGTATTGTTTTTGATGAGTTTCTGTTGTATAATCTAAGTGATAATGTCCTTACGGTCAGAGCAAGGCTTGCTTTGATTCAAACAGGAGTACACTGCGAGTAATTAATACACTTATATAATTCATTGAATTCAAATTGAATTTAAAAATCTTCAGTTTGGGAGAGTAACACTATGAGCAGAAGAAACGATTACGATTATTTCGATCTTGATAATTTCGATGACAGCATTGATTCCCGTGAATATCGTCGCAGACAGCAACAGCGCCGTCCTGCAAGCTATGCCGCAAGACCGTCATCACAGCGTCCCGTCAGAAGACCTGTAAAAAGAAGAAACAAAAGAAGAACCAGAAACAGAATTATTATCGTTGCGAGCGCATTGATAATTCTGTTTGTTATTATTTTTATTATAACTTCAATTTTTAAGGGTTGTTCAAAGGAAGATGCCCTTGCAAGCGTTCCCACGGGAACAGTGGGTACAACGGCATCTCCCGACGAAACCGCAAAATCTTCGACCGCTAACAAAGCAGACGAGCTTTCTCCTACATACTTTATGACACCGAGCATAAAGGACGACAATAAAAACGGAACTCTTTCATACAGCATTTATGTGTGGAACAAAACAGGCTACGAATTGTTCAGCAGTGATGATGCAAGAGCGCAGAACTATGCTCAGACAATCAACGGCTTTGCAGACAAGTTCGGCAGCTCCGTAAAGGTTTATGATATGATTGTTCCTAACCATACCGAAATGGGACTTCCGCAAAGACTCAAAGACAGCGACGCTCCGTCAACCTCACAGGCTGACAACATCAAGGCAGCTTATGCGGCTCTTTCCGACAAGGTAACTCCGATTAACTGCTACAACCGTCTTGCGGAACATAATACAGATTACATCTACTTTAAGAGCGACCACCATTGGACAGGCCTCGGCGCTTACTATGCTTACACAGCATTTGCCGATACAAACGATTTGCCCGTTCTTTCACTTGATGATTGCGAGGAACAGAAAATTGACGGCTTTACAGGCTCGTTTACCAACTCGGCAGACGGTCTTGACAGCGATACGGTAAGTTATTGGAAGTTCCCTTATAATGTAACAATGGATATCACACAGGCAGACGGTTCTTCCGCAAGCTATGACAGTCCCTACTATGAAGCCGCAGAGGGCGGTTCAAACACCTACGGTGTGTTTATTATGGGTGATAATGCCCTCACGGTTCTGAAATCAGCTTCAGAAAATGCGGCGGCAGGCAAGAAGATTGCCGTTGTAAAGGAAAGCTACGGCAACGCTTTTGTTCCGTATCTCACCAATAACTACGAAGAAGTTCATGTTATCGATTTCAGATATTTCAAACAGAATCTTGTTGATTACTGCAAAACCAACGGAATTGACGAGGTGCTTTTTATGAACGGTGTAATGAGTGCCAACACTCAGGTTCAGCTTGACAGTATGAGCGGACTTTTTAACTGATATCATATCGGGTAAATTCTTGTAAGGAGGTGTATGCCGATGATAGCAGACAGCGTGAAGGTGAGCGTGTTCGGAAAAATAAGCGATAAGCTGTATTCGGCACAAATTACCTCCGTTTCAGGACGCTGTAAAAGTGCGTATGTGATTTCGCACAAACCCGTAACAGAATATTTTGAGGGCGTTGTGGTTGCCGTTGCCGAATTTGACGGCCTTGACGGCGAGCGTCCGATAATCTCACAATACGGTGAGGTGTTTTATGAGCCCGAACTGCGACAGGTGCTTTCAAAACTGAAAAATATTAAGCTGAAAAGCATTGTGTGCCTTTACGAAAAGTCGTGCGGTGCGGTTATCTTCTACAAAAGCAGACAGAACACGAAAATTCTGCTTGTAAAGAACAGCAACGGCAGATATTGGAGCTTTCCGAAGGGTCATATTGAAGACGGTGAAAACGAACATCAGACAGCAATCCGTGAAATTAAAGAGGAAACAGGTCTTGATGTCGTGATTGAAAAGGGCTTTCGTGAAATCAGCGAATACTGTCCTTTCGGTAAAATTCGCAAACGGGTTGTCTTTTTCCTTGCACAGGCATTTACGGATAATGTCAAAATTCAGGAGGAGGAAATTGACAGTTATATTTGGGTTGATTTGCAACAGGCACGAAAAATGTGCTCCTATGATAATGATTTGAGGATTATTGAGAAAGCTGAAACGGCGATTCATCTTCTCAGAAACTAAAAGCCGACAATTTAACACGAAATTTACAGGTACACGGCGGTGTGCCTGTTTTTTTGATTTTATAAAACATTTTCTGTAAATTAAAAATGTTGAAAAAAGCAAAAAATACCACTTGACATGTGGATTATACAGAATGTAATCTAATTTCCCCGTTACAATCCTGTATCCGAAAATGTGGAAAACCTATTTTTTTAATGTTAAAAGTTACAACTTTGTAAATTTCGTGTAGTATCGGGATTTTTTAACATCACTTTCAACACTTTCAACATAGTTTTCCACATTGATGTTCAAAATGTTGAGTTATACAGAATGTATAAGTGCAAATTTAGAAAAATAAATCGCAAATTCGTGATTCAAAAAAACATTTTTTTCTGCGATTCAAATTGTGACAAGGTAATATATGACAATCTATACTCATAAAATACATCGGCGAGGTGTGTTTTATGAAAAAGGAAACCGTGAAAATGAGGCTTTGGGGGCTTGTCATTGTTCCGTTGATGATAATTGTGTTCAAAAATCTTTATTCGCTGACAAACGGTGCGTTGCTCGGCATATTTTTCGGTGCTGTAAACGGCAGTATGTGGGAGCAGACCAAGGTTGTTATGCTTTCCTACCTTGTGTGGAGTCTTGTTGAGGCAATCGGAAAACGCTCGGGATTCCATCGCTTTGCCGTGTCAAGAATAATTTCGCTGTGGTTTGTCGGAATATTCTGTCTTGCGTCATATCTGCTAATCTATGCACTCGGTGTTGAAAGTGCAGGTCTGCCAAGGTTTATTTGTGCAATTGCCGTGTGTTTTTCTGCGTTTGCACTCAGCGCAAGGCTTGAATACGGTGAAAGAAAAATTGAACAGCTTTTTTTGCCCTGCGTGTTTATGATGTTGCTTTTGATTGCCGTGTATTGCAGTTTTACAGTGTTCCCTCCGCACATGATACTTTTTGAGGACATACAAACGGGAATGTACGGCATAATTCCCGAATACATCGACTCCGGAGCGATTGCTCTTGATACATTGTACAGAGTTTGAGTTTTTAAAAACAAATGGCTTAAAAGTATTTAATAATTTGAATTGTTATGTTATAATAGATAGCAAAATGAAGTGGTGTGTCCCATGCAGACAAAAAAATAAAAAGGAAACCGAATAAGGCTGATTATGATGAAAAACGAAAGATTTGAAAATACAGAACAAAAGCCTGATGTGATTGCAGGGCGCAATCCTGTAAGCGAGGCTGTTCGCAGTAACCGCCCAATTGACAAAATTCTTGTTGCAAAGGGTGAAAAGAGCGGTGCGATTGTGGGAATCCTCGCAAAAGCCCGTGACAAGAAAATTCCCGTTAAGGAAGTTGACCGCACAAAGCTTGATTATGTGAGCGGCGGCGCAACTCATCAGGGTATTGTCGCATTTGCGGCGGCAAAGGATTATTCAACGGTTGACGATATCCTCAAATATGCCGAAAGCAGGGGCGAAGCTCCGTTTGTTGTTGTGCTTGATGAGGTTGAAGATCCGCATAATCTCGGTGCAATAATCAGAACCGCAGAATGTGCCGGAGTTCACGGAATTATTATTCCGAAACGCAGAAGTGCCGGTTTAAGCTACACGGTTGCCAAAGCGTCTGCAGGCGCAATTGAATATATGCGTGTTGCAAGGGTGACCAATATTGCAGTTACACTTGATGAACTCAAAGAAAAAGGCGTGTGGGTTTACGGCGCAGATATGGACGGCACGGATTATGACGAGTGTGATTTTTCGGGTGCGTGTGCAATTGTTATCGGCAACGAAGGTAAGGGCATTTCCAGACTTGTCCGTGAAAAGTGCGATGTAATAGCGTCATTGCCCATGAAAGGTCAGATAAATTCCCTTAATGCGTCGGTTGCCGCAGGAATTTTGATGTACAAAGCGATGAAAAACAGATGATTTTGTAAATTGAAAATTGAAAATGTAAAATGTAAAATTTATGAAAGTACATGTATGTAGGGGTAGCCTTGCGA
>ERZ780141.1489-NODE-1489-length-13667-cov-3.211211_pt1 | contig 13667 bp, 14 predicted proteins | sample MGYA00433080_ERZ780141 | MGnify/ENA primary metagenome ERZ780141 (study PRJEB29588, sample SAMEA2154047) | human gut metagenome | biome: human gut; feature: human-associated habitat; material: faeces | place: Denmark | collected 2008/2010 ... | reverse complement strand
GATCCACTACCAGACAGTCCTTAACGACGCGGCCGGAAAGAAACGCATCCAGCAGCAGATACAGCTTACATTCTCGCAGATCATGAAGGCCGCGGTGCATGACCGATTATATCCCGCCAACCTGCTGGAGGATCTCAAGGACGTGATGAAGCCGATCGACTACAAGGCGGATGAGAAACGACCGTTAACCGAAAACGAAAAAAACGCCATGGTGAAAGCAGAGTTATCCCCATCTGATCGGATTTTTGTGGATATCTTATACTGCACGGGGCTACGATGTGGAGAAGTTCTTGCTCTCACACGGTTTGATATTGATTTTTCCGAAAAGGTCATCAACGTGAATAAATCAATCGAGTTCGATGATGCCGGAAAACCGAGCATCAAAGAACCGAAATCGAAGAACGGATTCCGGCAGGTTCCAATTCCGCCGCAGCTCTATACGTCGCTGGAAAGCTACGTGCGGTTCTGCATCAAGGGAACGCTTCTGTTTTCGATGCAGGGCGGCAAAATGGTGTCTAAATCCTCTTACCGCCGGAAGTGGGAAAGAATCATAAAGGAAATGAACAGAGTCGCTGAAAAGCCCGTCTGCGGACTCACAGCCCATATTTTCCGACACAACTATTGTACATCGCTCTGCTACCAGATCCCGCGTATCTCGATCAAGAATATTGCGTCTCTCCTGGGGGATGACGAAGCAATGGTTTTGAGGATTTACAATCACATCATGCTGGAAAAAGAGGACACCGCCGGAGCGGTAGAAGCTGCTCTTTCCATGTGATCCGATGTGACACGAAAATGACACATTTACATTCCTTTACATACCCTTACAATCCCTTACTTTGATTTTTCAATAATTTCATTCCGACAACGTAAAAAGGCTGAAAACCCTAGTAAAATCAAGGGGTTTCCAGCCTTTTCAATTAGTGAAGCATCGGGGATTCGAACCCCGGACAACTTGATTAAAAGTCAAGTATCCTTACCACCAAAAATTGCCCATAAATACGCCATTTTCTAACAAACATATGACACGAAAATGACACATTCAGATATTAGCATATTGTGTCCACCATGTCAAAATATTTATCAAAAAAAATTTAAATTTTTCATTTCCATACATTGACGTATACGGCATTGTGTGGTATAATAAAACCATCAAAAGAAAACAAGGAGGAAATCAAAATGAAGAAATACGATTTATCGAAAATCATGAAAAGAGCATGGGAGCTGGTGAAGAAAGCGTCAATGACGATTTCCTCTGGCTTAAAAAAAGCATGGAAGGAGGCAAAAACGATGCTTAAATTTGAAGGAGCAGCAAAAGTTGCAATTGTAGACAATAATGGTGAAACAAACCAAAATATTGGTACAGATCACGACGACGCTTCGAATTATTTAACATTCAAACTTTGGGAAAAGAATGGACGTAAAAGAATCTACGTAAATGATTACAAAAGAAGAACAGTAGGTTACATCGACTGTAACGCCGAAAACCAGATCGTATCAGAATATTCATACGGTGAAAACATCGAAACGATGAAATGGTTTTGCGCGAACTACGAGTTCTAAGGAGAAGCAAATGAGTACGTTGAGAAAATGCAAACAATGTGGAAAAACGTTTCGTGGAAATCCAGACTCTCTGTATTGCCGGGATTGTGCAAAAGAGAGAAAAAAGATAATGATCAGAACTCGAGTGTGTCAAGATTGCGGACGATCTTTCGAGGGGATGCCACGTTCTAGTAGATGCCCAGAATGTTCTTATAAAAAATTATTGTTAGAAAAAAAAAGATATAACTCGACACCGAGTGAAAGGCCGTTGGGTTCCATTGATCGTTGTTTGCTATGCGGAAAAGAATATGTCGTAAAATCCGGAATGCAGAAATACTGTTCTCAAAAATGCAGCCGCATAGGTTATCTTCAATCTCAGCGGGAGCGTAAAAAGGAATTAAGGACGAAAAAAGACAACGACAGGAGGAAGCAGCGTCGGTCTGAACGTCAAAAAGTATGCGCATATTGTGGAAAGGCTTTTTGGGTAAGTACATCATCCAACGTGTGTTCTGATTACTGCCGTCAAAAGTTAAAACAAATTCAACAATGCAAAGCTGACTTAAAAAGAGGATATAACAGAAATTTAGAGAAATTGTTAAATGAGCAAAAACAATATATAGAAAATTTTAAAGGAGAATGAAACATGAAAGTAAAAAAGATTTTTGCTGACTCGCTCGAGCAGTTAGAAAGATTTTATGAATTAAGAAAAAAAGAAGGAAGAAATGTTGTTTGGTCAATCGGCGAGGGTTTGACAGCATACAGCGTATCCGTTGTGGAAGAATCCGTTGGGGGCGTTGACGAACTGGCCGTGTATCATACCGGGGAATGGAACGAAATTCTTGAATTTGCAAGTACACATTGCAACCCAGGATATGATACCATGTTTGGTATCGGATGCACAGACGAACAGTTAGCAAATGCAACCGTAGAATATATCCACAGTCTAGGGGAAAAATATAAATACGAGGATGTAAGATTATGAAAAAAATAAAAGAAATTCGGGAATGTTCCGGGCTTACTCAAAAGGCCTTTGCAGAAAAATATGAAATTCCGCAGAGAACGCTGGAAAGCTGGGAGGCAGAGCACAGAACCCCGCCAAATTATGTTATTAAATTGCTAGAACGGGTGGTTCAAGAGGATCGATGCACTGACTTTCGTTGACACTCCCAACAGCTAAAGCAGGGGGATTCTTGTTTCTTCCACCACTGCAACAAAAGAAGGATCTTGAAAGTTTCGATTTCAAGATCCTTCTTTTTGTTACGTAATAATTCAACAATGTTTTTCAACTCACAGACTCAGTGTCTGATGCAAGATAATTAAGATCTTGCAAATATATTTTAACATTGTTGTTCTGGTTTTTCAAGTGTTTTTGCTTTTTCACATAAAAGAGTCGTGCCATTTTGACACGACTCTTTTATTTTTTTCTCATTATTCTTTTTCTGCAACGTCAAAGTCGGATCCGTCAAGGAATTCTCCGTCCTCGTCCGTATTACAGTACTCCAGTACATACTCATCGGCGAATACGTATCCGCCGCTTTTCTTGTACGAGCATTTGTATTTGTTTAACTCGGCTTTTGCTAATCCGTACTTGTCGCTAGACCAACGTTTCAGCTCTTCCGGGTTTGCGTTTTCACCGCAAACACAATCTCCTTCGACGAAATTATCAAATTGTTTCTTTGTGTAGTTTCCTACACCATGTTTTAAAATTATCGTATTGTAATTCATTTCTGTTTTCTCCTTTTCTGTTTTTTCGGTATCCTCTTTTACTACTCTCTCAAGCAGTTCAAGCACATACCCCGGCGGGTTTCTTTTTCCCGCCTCCCATCCCTCAAGAGTCCTCTTGGGGATGTTATATTTTCTTGCGAACGCCTCCTGTGTTAAGCCGGAGGCGTTCCGGATTTCTTTTATTTTCATTATTTTTCTCCTTTATATTCAATAAATTCGTCGTCTGTCTCAACGAATTTATTGATTTCTTCGATCAGTTACTCTTCGCTGACCGTCTGGAACTCACCGCACTCGTAAGTTCCGTCTTCGAGACGGTGATCATCGAAGCTTCCGCACACCGGGCAGAAGTCAAATTCTGCCGTAGTGCCGTAGGAAGCTTCCCAACGGCCATTTTCTAAACGGGTGTAATCAGTCCAGAAACCGTATGAACCCCCGTTTGCTGATTTTTCGGATTCGTACTCCGAAAAATCATTAAATCTTACTCTCTGGATTCCTTCCAGACTTTTAATTTTGTTTGCTTTTTCCATTTTAATTTCCTCCTTGATTTTTGTTATGCCTTAACTTTGATTATATAATACCACTCATTGACGTATACGTCAATAGGTTATTTTAGTTTTTTTTATTTTTTGCAATAAAAAAAGGCGTAGGGAAATCCCCACGCCTCTTGATATCTTTTATATTTTTTACTGGCGGTTACACCATTCCTGCAAAGCCTTGACCATCGCTGACGGGTAGCTGATCACGCCGTCTACCGGTGTGCCGAGTTTTTTCTGGAGCGCGCGGATGGTCTGCGGTCCGATATAGCCGTCTTCTGTGGTTCCAGCCCATTTTTGCATAGCTCTGATCAGGTCAGAGCCGCCGGACAGTTCGTCAGACCATTCGGCCGCCGCGATGCCGGCGCAGTATTCTTTGTTAGCTGTTGGCTGATCGCTGATCACGCCGTCTACTCCGGTTTTAAAAATCTCCTGCAAGCGTTTGGTCAGCTCATGACCCCATACGCCATCGACTGCGATCGCTTTTGAGGTGGATTCTTTGGCCGCGCCGCCATAAGTGCAAAATTTTGCATGGCAGTTGATCCAGCCCGCACCGGAGAGCAGCCGTCCCCAGCTTCCATTCTGAATTTCTGTCCCCGTGTAGCTGCCGCGGTCTTTGATCGTTCCAACTCGTCGGCTGTCTGCATCCGGTTTCTCCCGGATATTCAGATCAGTATTGACTCGATAGATTCCTGGCTTGTAGGTTTTCTCTCCGGATGAATTGCCACTTCCGGAAGAATCGGAGTTTCCGTTCCTGATCAACTTTTTGAATCTCGTCCAATCACCTCTTGCATTAATCTGCGATGGGCAGTTTTTGCTGCAGATATCAAGATGCCGATAGACTCTTGATGCTGGAATACCTGTTTCTTTCATAAGATATTTCACCAGCTCCACGGTGTGCTGAAACGCCTTTTCGTAATTGTATCCGCCCTGCACACACATTTCTACGCCGATACTGTTTCGATTCCCGTAAGTTCCGAACAGATTTCCGTTTCCGTAGTTAATGCCTACATGCCAGCATCCGCGACTGTGTGGCGCTGCCTGGTACGCCGTTTCTCCGTCATCCACGTAATAGTGTGCAGACATATTGGACAGCTCACCATTATGCTGCGCTTCTGCGTGTGTGCGGGCATCGGCACCCGCTCTGAAATTATCTGTGTTGTGGACTACAATACATTTAGGATCGTTCTCACTGTAAGTGTTCGTGTTACTGATTAATGATCTGTCAATTCTCATTTGTCGATGCTCCTTTTCCCGAAATTTCGTTTCTTAGGAACATTGTACTCTTTTTCTCACGGATCTTTGTAGGCTTGTTAGACTACGTATCGGTGATGGCTGTATCTTACGTTTTCCTGCGTTACTTTTGCGTAGATCATCGTGGTACTGATCCGCGTATGACCGAGGAGTTTCTGCAGATCCGTCACGTCCATGCCGTGGTCTATCGCATTTGTAGCTGTGGTGTGCCGGATCAGATGAGGAAATAGCGGTCTCCCGATGCCGGATCGCACGCCGATGTTGTGGATGACCTGCTCTACAGCTTGCTTTTGCAGAGCATGGTAAGGCTTACGTATTGTACAGAAAACGGCATCTGTATCGTCTTTTCTGGTAGCCCAATACTTCTGCAGAGTGTATTCTGCGCGGGCGTTAAGATAAGAAACTCGGTGTTTGCGGCCATTTCCGAAACACGGCATCCGGTACTGTAGAAAAACTCGATCATTGCTCTTTCTCGAAGATCAACGCACGCATCCCGTACCATTTCCATCTCGATGCCATCAAGTGGCTCTCGCGGCTTCTCCTCGTACTTAATGGCGTGGATTTTCGCACATGGGTTCTCCGGAATGTAATATTCCAGACAACACCAGTCAAGAAACGTATTGATAACGATGCGCTTAGTGTCAATGGTATGATCCGAGTTCTTCCCAACCAGCCCGTACAAATATAAGCGGATATCGTTTGCCGTGATTTTCTCAACTGGCTTGCCTACGGCGTACAAAAACTGTTCCAGATAACATTTGTAAGTTATAAGCGACTGCGGACTCATGCCCTAATCTTTTTCGATACCATGTAGACCTTATAGCACGCTGGTAAGAGATCATCCGGAACCGCTACATCCCTGCACTTCTTTTCAATATTGTAATCGTCCGAAAAGATCTCCAATTCGTTAAGCACAACTTTCATCTGCTCAGGTGTGAGCTTGCCGAACTTTGTAATAAACTCGGTCGCAAAATCTGCCATAAAAAAACCTCCTTTTGTGGTTCACAAAGGGAGGGTATTGTGATATAATAATACATGTACCCTTTGTGGTGCAGTTTGGAACCGGGTGTGTCTTTGGTCGGATAGCCCGGTTCCTTTTTTTGTTGTGCTTACATTATACCACGTTGTTTGAAAATAGGAAGTCTTTTTTCAAAAAAGCAAGATTTAAGCAAGATTTTTAATAAATTAAATCCGCAGTCAATAGCTATTATTCCCGTTTCTAGGCACGTAAAAATATTAATTAATTAATTAACGAAGAAAAACGGACGAACACCAAAAGGGTAAGAAGCTCCGTTGCTGGTCGCAGTACCGCTGCCGCCAATACCAACGAAGTCCGTCGCACTCTCCACACCACGGAGCCAATAGAAGAAGCGACGATGAATGTATTCTGGTGCTAATGCAAACAATGGAAACTGGGAGCTGATACATCCAACTTCATATCCGCTATTAGCCCATACAGTCGTTCCGTACACCATAACCTCAGACATTAGTTCAACTTTACAATCATACCACGCCCATCCAGAAGCTTGTTCGTTAGCGGTTGCGTTCGGCAGCATATCTCTGTAAGACATTACATGAGTAGAACCGAAGTCGTTCACAATCTTCTGAGTTGCCTGTGCGAGGTTGGTGGTTCTCATATCAGAATTAGCATAAGCACCGGTTGTGGTATTTGCGGCAGCGCCTTCTGTATACTTATCGCTATCTGTGTTATGCATCTGTGCATTGTACAGAGCAGAATCAGGAACGAGGCACATGCAGTTACCGAGAGAAGAGTTATCTCCAATCTGCTTTCCGAGGTTGAATCCCGCAACTCGATATACAGTACCGTTGATTGTCAGATAATCACCTACGAACAGGTCGTCAAATGTACCTGCCTGAATTGCTTTTGACATAGCGGAAGTATAGGAAGTACCTAAGTTCTTACCTCTGAAAATGGAGTTATGACCGCCTGCATTATGTAATAATGTCTTACTATTTAATTCGTTAATGGCGCCCGGGATTGTCTTATTAGTCGTATCGAGCTGAGAGATACCCTCAGACACGATTTTCTTAGCAATCCATTTCCACAGATTTCCGAAAGTAAACTTTTTATTCACTTTGGCTGGGGTGTCGTAGATAAGAGCAAGGTCAGTGTCTACCGGTTCTGTTTTTTCGGTGTAATCTGTGAATTTTGCCATATTAGTTTTCCTCCTTATTGAGCTGATTATTTTCAATATATTCATCAATTGCGGCGATATGCTTTTTCAAATCCGGGTTACCCGCGACAAAATTGCCGCGGTTATTCTGACTGATAAGGTCGCCGGAATCGTCCACCTCTGAATAGGTGTAAGCGATCCGGATGCCCTCGCCGGTTACTAATTTCGTAAAACTTGTTAAGACTTTCATTGTTTCTCCTTTCATGCTATAATTTTCGATTCTACATAATCAATATACGTCTGATAGCCGATTTCGCTGTAGTCCAATTCCGGCTCTTTTTCATATGGAGTTTCGTTCTTTTCCAGTCTTTCTAGCGTGTAATCTGCCTGTTTAGCTTTCAGTTCCCATGAAAAGCTAAGATTTGGTGTTCCTTTGACCAAAAAGTAGTCTGCCGTTTTTTCCTCGATCCACAGGTCGCCGCATCCCTCTTTCTGCAAGAACACGTTATACTTGTCATTTCTCAGCACTGTTTCGCCGAAAATATCGTCAATCTGAACGTAGCACAGACCGTTTTCGTCCGTTTCCGCTTCTCCGATGTCTCCGAAGAACGGGCTTGGCATCTCATAGCAATACTGGAGACGCTGACCGTAGTTTTCGGTATCTACAATTCTATTTTTGGTTCCAGAAGTGTAGATTCCCTCTGCGGTTACATGTGAACCTTTTCCAAGTCCATTTCCTATTGCATAAAAGCCGCCGTTTGCATCCTCTTTTCCGGCTTTCATGTATACACCATAATTCGAGAGCGAATCAGTGACAGAGGAATATCCTGAAAGATCGTCCGTGTAACACATTCCGAAGTGTCCGCTTGTCCACGTGCTGCCAATTCCAGCTCCCGTTGATCGATCAAGCAATCGAACGCCCGGGAATAAGTACGGATTCATTTCAAAAATATATTCTTTCCGAGTAACGCCAAGTCCCCAGTTAGCCGTACTGTCAACTTTTACGCCGCCTGTGGAGATTTTGACAGCTTCATTTCCGTTGACCGTGCCTTGTATATAGTCATTTTGTGACTCAAGGTGGATCTGCGTACCATATATGGAACCTTTCTGCAAATTAAAACCGTCTTTGTTCCAGCTTCCGATCTTATTTCCACTGGAATCATACACTTCCGCTTGACCGTTGCCGTTGTTGACTCCGCCAAGTTTTAAGGTTCCTCCTTGTGCGTACGAGAAATTGAGGTACAGTTTTCCATCTTTCAAGAAAAGGCCCTGTGCAGCGCCGTTATTGGTGAGTCGGTTAAAAATTTCAAGCTGTGTTAAGGCCTTGTCAAGTGCATCTACCGCGGAGTTGTCCGTATACTTATTTCTCTTCTGCCAATCTCCGGCAACATACGAGCCGGACTCTCTGGCGGTTACGCAGGTCATGATATCGGCACTGGAAGAATCGAACCATAAGTCACCCACATCATACGGCGTAGTTGGCTGCTTAATGAAAATCTGAGCCTTGCCATCAATCGCGTCAAATACGGCTTGTGGCGGCGTTGATGTCATTTCCTGCCATGCTGAGCCATTATAGATATAAGTTTTCTGGTTCTCTGTGTTGTTCCACAAGTCGCCCTTATGCTGGGCTTTCAGCTCATCCGTTGTCCAATTGGCCGCCGGATCAGTGCTCTGCCGCCACGTTTCCGCCTTACCGTCAATCTGAGTAGACAAGTCGGCAATAGTCTCTTTGTAGTCGCCGGAAAGAAAGTTTTCAAGCGCGGTATCGTCTGTATAAGTATCTTTTTTCGCCCAGTCGGACGCATTATACTTTCCAGATGTGCGCTTAACTACGCAGACAAGGATAGTTGTTCCGGTGAACCATGTATCGCCTACATCATAAGGGGGAATCGGTTTGCCAACAAAAATCTGCGCCTTGCCGTCGATTTTATCAAAAACATCGTCTGGAACGCTCATTTCATGCCAGCTTCCGTCCTTATAGATGTATTCGACATTGTTAGTCGTGTTATGCCACAAGTCGCCGTTATGAGCCGCTTTTTCGCGTTCCCATACGGTCAGAATGTTTGCACCGGTGCTGTCTGTGATATTTGCGCCGGTATGGTCCTGCAATGGTTCAGATGTGCTATTATCTGTCCATTGGAGCGCCGGATCTGTTGCTTGGAACCACGTTTCTGCTTTCTTGTCAATCGAATTAGAGATTTCGACAAGCGTTTCTGCATAATCCGTGTAAATGAAGTTGTTAAGCTCAGAATCATCTGTATACTTAACTGCCTTGATCCAATCAGACGCATCATAGGAGCCGGACTGGCGTGAGCGCTGGCATCTCATAAGATCAGAAGTGTCATTGCCCACCCACAGGTCACCTACATCGTACGGAGGATACGGCGTAGCTGTAAAAACGCGGCGCTTTGAGTCTGCTGTGTCTTTGGCTTCTGCGGCTTTCTGCATAGCAAGCGTGATATCGGTATCCTGTACGAGCTGCCAGTTCCACGCCGATCCGTCTTTCTGGAAGCGGTACGCATACCCTTTCGACTTCCAATAGAATAAGTCTCCCTCATGAGCAGTCTTCTTCTCCTCGGTATCCCATTCTTTCGCCGGAACGTTGTTGAGCGTAGGCTCGTAATCGTAATAGAACGTTTCGATCTGACCGTCAATCTGCTTTTGCAGGCTGGAAATCATAGGGTTGTATATATTGCTCGTAAAGTCGTTCAGAGAAGATTCCGCTTTTTTTTCGGCAATATCTGCCACCGTTTCGCCCTGAATGGAAAGAGAAACCACGCTAAGCCGGACTTCTCCCGTTTCAGCATCCATGTAGACGGTCTGTTTTCCGTTTCTGTCCTGGATGATAAGGGTGCCGCCAACTCCCCAATCGAAATTAATACCAATAGTAGTCATGATCTTAGCTATCATGACTCCATCTACAGTAAATCCACCGTTCCAAGTCTTTCCGCCGTCGGTCGATGCTGTGATTGTATCAGCCGTTATTTTGAAAACACTTTTGGATTCCGCAAGTGTAGGCTTATCGTGCAGATAGTAGATGCTGCTGCCATCCGGCTGCACTTCGCTCGAAATATAGGTTCCAGGTGCGTTGGAAACCTGTTTTTCGAGAGCGTCCATCTGTTTTTCAAATTCTTTTTTAATAACCTGCTGCTGCTTTTTGAGATTCTGGTATACTTTCGAGCCAGATGTCGCCTTTTGCGACTTTACGGTTTCTGGGCTGTCTGTATCGCAAGAAATAGACGTACTGCCAAGGTACGTGTAAGTAATATTGCTCAGAACGGAAAAGAAAAGATTTCCTTTCATATCCTGCACGAAACACGGGTCCATAAACTCAGCAAGCGGGTTTGAAATGTGATCTCCGCTGAATGTGTAAAATTCCAGCCCGACAATAACATTTCCGATTAGCTGCAGTGCCTGTGCTTCTTTGCCGGAAATCAATGGATTTTCGATCAAGAAGCAGTAATCTTCCGAACCTACAATATAAGATTGCTTTTCATCTCCATCATCGTTCTCCGCCTTAACTCCAGTTATCCGAATCATATCTGTCGAAATGCTCGGATTCTTCTGAAATCCAGAAAAATTCTGTGCTTTCGTGTAATCATACGTGCCATCTGACTTTTTAAGGCCGGAAAAATCATAGCTCTTAATAATAACAGCACCGTTGGAATCGCACATGGCATTTCCGCCAGCAATCATAGCGATATATCCGAGCATCTCCCTGCATGTAACATTTTCAGAAATTGCATCTACCACGAAATCACCATTTGTGAATTTCGCGCTGCCAGCAACAAGATTACACTGAATGCAGACATCCCGATAGATATTAAATATAGTCGCCGGAAACGTCGTATTTGCAACGTAACTATCGGATGTTTTCGCCATGTAATCTGCAGCAACAAGCGTAATTGTGGATCCCGGCGTGGTCGGCTCAACTACAGAAAAGATTCCCTCTTTGATTTTTTCTACGCTTCCATCATCCAGCGTCATTCCCGTAAAAAGCGTGATTTCTGCGCCGTAAAAGTCAATGGCATCAAATCTTCCGTCGTAGTTATCCAAATTAAGCTCTATTGTTCTTGAAAGCGCCACACCGAGGGGGAATGAACTTCCCCCATTGGTGGTGATGCTGTTACCGTCAATTCGAAAATCTTTGGACGGATCCAGAGTCAATTTTGTGCCGTTCCGTAAAACCACGTTCGCGTACGCATAACATGCAGAACCGTTTTCTACTTTTTTCCTAAATTCTGTGCTTACATTTTTCATGATGGGTCAATCCTCGTTACCTGGAAACTAAGACTTGTGCATTTTTCCTCGCCCTCTTTGAGGGAATATATCGCTGTGTCAACGTTTGCAACATAAAATGCATGTGTCTCCCATTTTGCGGTTTTGATATTGAAATAATGGAAATTGAACTGAGACTTGAAAACAGTCTTTAAAAGGATTTCCGCTGCTGCTTCAAGGGTAATATCGGTCCATTTAAGGTTATACGCTTCAACTGTGAATAACCTTGTGTTGACCATTTTGCCGTTCATAAGCCGCCCGGAATCGTCCGAAGATGTTGCTGCAAAAGCAATTGTGTAACCATCTTCGTCAACATCTGGCGGCGTGTAGCCATCAAACTGCAAATGATTTTGTGCCATGTATGCCCTCCTTAAGTCGTAGACAGCTCGAATGGGTTATTTCCACCCTGTATCTGCTGCAGCTTTGCTTCGCTGATTGTTTCCTTGAACAGGACTTTTCTGTCCAACTGTGCAACGAAAGTATAGCTTCCATTGCCTTTTCCAGACTCTTCCCGGACAATCTTACGGATAAGCCCCTCTGGTGCTTCGATATTGTTTCCGCTTTTCTGATCTCCGAGCATTGCCAGAAACTCCTGGTTTGGTGGGATGACCGCACCGGATGCCAGATGTGGGATTCTTCCGATAGTTGGAATATTTACATGCGGAATTCTATTCACGCCGCGGATCAGATTATTGATTGCTCCGATTGCCTGATTAACCATGCTGATGATCCCATTAATCGGAGCACGCACAACATCACCAATTCCGCTCATGATACTCGAAAAGATATTTTTGACGCTCTGCCAAGCATTCCGCCAGTCACCAGTAAACGCGTACTTAATAAAATTCATAATTCCAATAAATACGTTTTTCATAGTTTTGAATATTGACTTAATCAAATCGCAAAGCACCTGCGGAGCAATGCCAGCTACGCCAAAATATTTTACCCAGTCAACAGAGAATAATTTTTTCACCAGTGACATAAATGGAGTTAAAATATAGTCGCCAATCCATTCAATTACAGCGCCGCATGTATCCGCAAATCCCTGTGCTATTTGTCCTGCACCGGAAAAAGCTTTTTTCCAGTCGCCCGTAAACACACCAACAAGGAAATCGATCAAACCGCCGAGCATATCCAGAATTCCGTTCGCCATTTCTACCGCAGCGCCCAATAAATCAATAGCCGCGTCGCCTAGCCATTTTACAACGGGAGCCAATAATGGAATTACATTTTGAAGAATCCAATTGATAAGGGGAACAAGAACGTTATTCCAAATTTGCTGTAGCGCATCAATGATTTTTGCGCACACATCAAGGAATTTATCGACAAAATCTGTAAGAGGTCCATTAATCAAATCTTCGAGCCGCGTTCCCCATTCATCGATGATAGGCGCTACATAACTATTGTAAAGATCAAGCAATGTTTCCAAAATAGACGCACAGCCTGATTCGATGTAATCAATAAATGGCTTAACGCTCTCATCATAAAATGCAATGATTTTGTCGGATGTGTCGTTTAAAAAGTCCTCGATAACCTGCGCGAGATGCTGAATAGGTGCGATTGTTTCGTTAATCGCTTCGACTAATTTATCTTTGTTATCGATCCATGGCTGCCAGGCAAGATACATTTTATCGCGCTCGTATCGTGCAAAAATTTCTACAGCCAAGCCGCCTAAAGATGCAAAAATTCCGATAAGATTTCCTGTCAAATCCTGCGCTGTTTGTGTGCCAAACGTTTTTGCAAATACTTCGGCTATCGTTTTTGCGATAAGTCCGAATTCATCTGCAATTTCTGTTCCGACATTGAAAACGTCAACCAAAAATTTCTTGATTCTATCTTTATTTCTGCTCAGATAGCTTTCAAAACCGCCTACAAGATTGACTGCCAGTGTAAGACCGACGCTTGCTATTGATCCGGCAACGACCCCGAGATTATAGATTACAGATTCTGCAAAGCGTTTCGCGGCTCCTACTACTTCCGGATCTGTGAAGATCTCCACAAGATTCTTTTTGATGGATGCCAGATCCTTTTTCAGCTCTGCAAGCTGCGGTTTGTAATCTCCAAGGCCATCCCAGAAGCCGGACATAAACAGGTCTTTAATCTTTTTCAGTAAATCAAAAACTTTCTGCAGATTATCCAGAAAAGCGTTAGGGATCTGCTCTTCCGTGAACATCGGCGCACTGCCTGTTCCTCCTCCACC
>ERZ780141.1487-NODE-1487-length-13689-cov-7.656300_pt1 | contig 13689 bp, 11 predicted proteins | sample MGYA00433080_ERZ780141 | MGnify/ENA primary metagenome ERZ780141 (study PRJEB29588, sample SAMEA2154047) | human gut metagenome | biome: human gut; feature: human-associated habitat; material: faeces | place: Denmark | collected 2008/2010 ... | reverse complement strand
ACGCCGACTGGTGCGGACCGTGCAAAATGCTCTCTCCCATACTGCATGAGCTTGCCGAAGAAAAAAGCGGTACGCTCAAGGTGGGCAAGATCAATGTGGATGAGCAGATGGAGCTGGCAATGCGTTTTCAGGTGTCCAGCATCCCAATGCTGGTCGTATTCAAGGACGGGAAAGCCGTCGCCAAGTCGGTGGGCTATCGGCCTAAGTCGGAGATCGCCGCAATGGTGGAGGGCGCAAGATGAAAGTTGTGATCGTAGGCGGTGTGGCGGGCGGTGCTTCTGCCGCTGCCCGCATCCGCCGTTTGGATGAACACGCGCAGATCATCATGATCGAGCGCAGCGGCTATGTGTCCTATGCCAACTGCGGCCTGCCGTATTATGTGGGCGGTGTGATCAAGGAGCAGGAAGAACTGACGCTGCAAACTCCGGAGAGCTTCTGGGACCGCTTTCGCATTGATGTGCGGGTACGGCAGGAAGTAACTGCGATCAATCCCGCAGAGAAAACCGTCACCGTCCGCGCACTGGACAGCGGAAAGAGCTATACGGAAACCTATGACAAACTGCTCCTCGCCCCCGGCGCAAAGCCGACGGTTCCTGCGCTTTCCGGCGTCAGCAGTGAGCGTGTTTTCACGCTGCGCACCGTGGAGGATACCCTCCGCATTCGGCGCTTTGTAGAGGATCAGAAGCCGAAAACCGCTGTTTTGGCCGGCGGCGGCTTTATCGGTCTGGAAATGGCGGAAAACCTTGGCTTAACAGTGATAAGGAACTAATTCACTTATCAACTGTTAGCTGACGGTATCCGGAGTGCATACGGACAAATCCCGTCTGATTTCTAGCAGGAAGTCAGACGGGATTTTACTTATAATCTCAGATTGAGAACAGGAAAGAACATGTTTTGGAGGAACCATTAATGACGAAACTGATTCACGCTTTCTACAACATGGATACCAACTCCGTGGAGCTAACCTACAACGACGGCTCCGTCCTTACGATTGATTGTGAGAAAGTGGAGAACCACTACGATGTTACAAACGGACAGATGGCAGACCTCGATTGGCTGCTATACAACGCCGCGATGGAGTATGCTAGTCTGGTGTTGTCCGGGGAAATGGAGAACTACCTGAAAGGGCCTGCACTCCACGGAATAGAAGATTCATAAAGGATGCCGGTGTGTCGTGTTTGCGATACACCGGCAAATAAAACTTCTCTACGTACTTTTCTCTCTATGCGTCCTGTGCAAAAAAGGTTTGGAATTCGATACAATAAGTATGAAAATCCAAATAACGCACTTAGGAGGGAACCAAAATGGCAGAAAGAATATTATCTGAAGAAACCATCAATACCTTTCGTGAATATCTGGTCCTGGAGGAAAAAAGCACGGCCACCGTGGAGAAATATCTCCGGGATGTCCGTGCTTTTCATTTGTTTGCATGCCAACAGGCTGTGACAAAAGAGCGGATGATGGCTTATAAAAAGTATCTGATTGAAAAGGGATATGCAGCCAGTTCAATCAATTCCATCACGCAAAGAAAAACGGCATCCGTTCTGGAGCGATCTTTATTACCAGGAACGGGAAGCCGTTGGACCGGAGCAATATTTGGGCGCAGATGAAATCCCTCTGCGAGGCAGCCGGAGTAAAAGCCAGCAAGGTGTTTCCCCACAATCTGCGCAAGCTGTTTGCCCGGACTTTTTACGGTATTGAGAAAGAGATCGCCAAATTGGCCGATATTCTGGGACACAGCAGCATCGACACAACAAGAATCTATATTATGACCACCGGCACAGAACACCGGCGAAAAATCGAACGATTGGGCCTCGTAGTTTAGGCAATAAAAAACACCACATAATTTCCATTATGTTGTTTACTAGCCCAGACTGAATGCCAACTTAACAATAGCGCACTCTATTTTGGGTGCACCAAAGCCACCCTCATACTCTAAAAAAAGAATTTGAGGGTGGCTTCGTGCTTCCCGCTTTTTGTACTGCCACTTTTATCTTAGATTTTACCATCTTTTTACATGCTTTTCCTGTGCCACTTGATTTTCATGTATGTTCATGCTAAAATTATTTTGATTGGAAATTGGGCATATATCTTTTGATATAATCGTTTCACTACATAATAGAAATAATGTGTTGCGCTGAATGCCGCATTCATCTAGTTGAAACTCAGCACAGCGTGAGGAATATTACTTCCGTGCTGTGGAGTAAGGATTTGGGGCAGGTGAAGAATAACTGCTGCCTCTTTTTTTGCTTTTGTGCTGTGCGGCACAGATTTGGAGGTGCTCTATGACGGATAAAGAATTGCGGCGTTTGAGCCGGAGTGAGCTGCTGGAAATGCTGATTGCCCAGACAGAAAAAAACAGCCAGCTGAAGATCAGGCTGGAGCAGGCGGAAGCACAGCTTCGGGACCGCAGGATCGAGATCGACAAAGCCGGTTCCCTGGCGGAGGCTGCCCTGTCCCTCAACGGTGTCTTTCAGGCGGCGGAGGCCGCGGCGCAGCAGTATCTGGAAAATATCCAGCGGATCAGCAGCCAGCAGGATGCCATCAGCCGCGTTATCAAGGAGCAGTCGGCAAAAGAGGCCGCCCAGATCCGGCAGGAGGCAGAGGCGTACAGCCAAAAAGTACACGCGGATGCGGATGCCTACTGGAAGCAGGTCGCTGCCAGAGCGGCCAAACTGCTGGCAGACCAGGAAGCACTGCGGCAATTGATTCAGTCCGCTGGAGAGGTTGAGATCAATGAAGAACACAGCAAATCCGTCCCGTGAGCTTCCAACCCTGGAACAGCTCGAAACGGAGCTTGACAGAGAGAAATACAAAAAGCGATATCGGCGGGTCCTGAGAAGCACTGTCTATACCCTTGTGGTCGTTGCGGCTGTAGCCGTATTGGTCGCCACCATCTGGATGCCTGTGCTGCAAATTTACGGAGCCTCCATGGCCCCGACGCTGGACGAGGGAGATATTGTGATCTCCGTCAAAGGATCGGATTTTGCGCCTGGCGACCTGGTGGCGTTTTACATGGGCAACAAGATTTTAGTCAAGCGTTGTATCGCCGGCCCCGGTCAGTGGGTGGATATCGACGTTGAGGGCAATGTGTATGTGGACGGCAATCTGTTGGATGAGCCGTATCTGACAGAAAAATCCCTGGGGGATTGTGACATTGATTTGCCCTACCAGGTGCCGGATAACCGGTACTTTTGCATGGGCGACCACCGCTCTACTTCTGTGGATTCCCGCAGCACTACGGTGGGCTGCGTCTCCGGTGAACAGATCGTCGGAAAAATCGTATTCCGGGTCTGGCCGATAGCAGATTTCGGGATACTTAAATAGAGAGGTGGGTGATTGGCATATGAAGCACGGTGCGTTACAGAGCGCAGAAAAATATACGAAGGCACATCAAGGGAAGAAACGCTGGTACCGGGTTGTAACCGGTCTTGCCTGCGTTGTGGTGTTCTGCACGGTCTACGCATTGATTCTTCCCGCCATTACCATGGAAAAGGGAGCGTGTGAGATTCCTGAACACACCCATTCGGAGGCTTGCTACACGCAAGTAACCTCTGCCACCCGGACCGAGCCGGTGTGTACCATCGAAAGCCTGAATCTCCATCAGCATGACGATACCTGCTATGACAGCGAAGGAAACCTGACGTGCGGGTATGCAGACTTTGTCGTTCACCAGCATGATTCGGCATGCTATGACGAAAATGGGAACCTTTGGTGCTCGCTGCCGGAGATCGAGACCCATGAGCACACCAGAAGCTGCTATGCCGTGCCGGAAACAGACGCACCCGAAGTACATACCCATACGGATGATTGCTACACCGTGGAGCGCGGCGAATTGATCTGTACGGAATCTACGGAACCGGCCCATGTGCATACGGATGACTGCTACACAGAAACGTCTGCTTTGGTCTGTGAAGAAGATCATGAGCATACCGGAAGCTGCTATGAGACAACGCGGGAACTGACGTGCGGCGACACAGAGGAGCCTGTACACCAGCACACCGACCAGTGCTACGAGCAGATAAAGACGTTGATCTGCGAGCTGCCCACCGAACCGGCGGAAGAAGCAGAACCTGCCGAACCGGAGTTGATCTGTGGGGAGAAAGAAATCATTCTCCACACCCACGAGCCCTATGAATCCCCGGAGGACCCGGGCTGCTATGATGATGACGGCAATCTGATCTGCGGCAAAATCCAGGTTTTGGAGCATCAGCACACGGATGCGTGCTTTGAGACGGTGGAGGAACCGGCGGATACCGAGGCTCTGACCTGTACGCTTCCCGAGGATGAAAAACACACCCATACCGCCCTGTGCTACGGCACCTGGGAATTGACCTGCGATATGGAGGAACATACCCACACGGAGGAATGCAGCACTGCGGAAGAAACAGAAGCGACAGAAGAAACGGAAGAAACGACCGAACCGGAGGAAGAGATGTCCGGCATGGAGACTGGTTCCAGTCTGCCGGTTATGGGCACTGCCTACGCTTCTGGCGCCAAAACACGCGCTTATTCGGTGATGACTCTGGATGCGGATACAACAGGGGCAACCGATCCCGTTTCCGTAGAAAACTATATCACAGACGCAACACTCTATTACCGCACGGATGAAAACGCAGCGTGGACCAATGTATCAGGCGCGACGGATATTCCGGGCAATGCGGATTTCAAGCTGGTGATCAGCTACGGCAACGTCCCTATTGATGATCTCCTGGCTGCGGGCGGGAAAATGACCTATACCCTGCCGGATCTGCTGCGCAACGCCACGGCCAACGGCAGCATCACCAGCGGCAGCACGACCGTGGGCACCATCACGGTGGCAAACAATACGGTCACCCTTGCCTTTGACACCACTTGGCTGGCAAAGCAAAAGACAGCGACGAATACCGTCATCAGCGGCGACTTTTTTGTGGAAGCAGAAGTGAACCTGTCGCAGGTCGGCAAAGATGGAAAGGGTCAAATTGTCATTGGCAATACAACGATCAACATCGATTTTGCTGGTGACATTGTTGCCCAATACGGCAATGTGGACCTGACCAAAACCGTCTCGGCCATCTCGGAGGAGACAGACGGCGATTATCTGACTTACACCCTGACCGTGAAGGCCGGCGCAGATGGCTGCCCGGATGTCAAGGTGGTGGATACCTTTGCGGATACCCAGTACATCGAGGAATATGTGGGCGTGACCGGTACATCCACGGCGACCAACGATTCTGACGGCCCCACGGAGACCAGCACCGACATAGGATTCACAAATGGAACAGTTTGCCTCGACCCAGCTGCGACGGATACAACTCCCGGCACGCTGGTCTGGGTTATCGGCAATATGGCAGCCAACGAAACCCGGACTCTGACATACCGGGTCAAGCTGAAGGATGCATACACCGGCGTCACGGCAAAGGGAAATCTTCAGAACACGGCGAATGTTTACTCCAAGACCTACCAGCGGGACAGCGACACCGTCACCTTTACGCCCCGTGCTCGTGCAACCATGTCCAAAGTGGCCTCGACGTTTACCCCCGGCGAAAACGGCGGAGGCACCATCACCTACACCATTTGGGTGCAGGCCTATGCGGACAACAGCTATGTCCTGGACAATGTGAAAATCATGGATGCGTTGGACGGTTCAATCGATAATTGGATTTCGACCTCAGCAGCCATCCGCAAATATCTGTCCTACGATGAAACCTCGTTCCACCTCTATAAGGGCGATTCCAACGGCCAGAACGGAAGCAACGGCTTAAGCGACGAAATTACGGAAGGTACGGAAGGAACGAGACTGACCATCACAGATACGGACAATGACGACAAGAAGAACGACAGCTTTACCTATTATGTTGGTTCCCTGGCTCCCGGTAAGAGCAAGACCCTGACCTACACGGTGAATGTGGAGCCCGGTGTGTTCGTGGCGGCGGGAAACAAAGACTTCAAGATCAACAATCGCGCCTGCATTTATACCGGTGACAGCAGCACAGATGGCGGCGGACGGCTGAACGGCTATATGACCAGTAAGACCATTGACCGCAAGGTCTGGAGCCGAAAGCTGGCGGGCGGGAAGCAGGAGACGGCAAGCACTGTGTCCATGAGCGGCAGCGTGTATGACGCCACCGGCAGTCCCGTTACCCAAATCCCCTCCCCTGACAGCAGCTTCACTGTGCCTGCCGGCAGCTACAAGTATCAGGTGGCAGCCAATGAGGCGGGAGACTGGGATCTGTCCTCTGCGTCCATGGCTGACAGCCTGGGCAGCAAGTACATGCAGTTTGTGGGCTATGTCCGGGTGGATGCCTATACCATCAGCAGCGACGCACCCGGTTCCGGCCTGGACGATGCAGCAGCCATTGACAATTTGAGCAGACGCACGCCCGATCGAACCGTCTGGGTAAAAGTTGACGGGCAAACCTCCTTCAGCTTCACACCTAAGCAGATTGAATTGAATGGAACGCAAGCCTACCTTCTGACCTACTACGCGCAGCCCAAGAATACCGACGGCATTACGCAGGTGGTGGTAAGCAACAGTTTTAACCTGTCCGGCACGGTGGGTATCGGCAATATTCAATACAAGCTTGCCGGAATTGGCGTGGAGGCCTCTGTCATCGTGGAAGGCGGCAACAGCTTTGCTGCGGAAAAGCAGAGCTGGTACTACGAAGAACCCAAGGCGACGACCACCGGAGACTTTGCCAATGGCGCACTGTACTGGGTCATCAAGGTGGACGGAACGGTTCTGCCCAAGGACACTGCCATTAAGGACGTCACGAATGCGGCCGGCGGGTCGGCTCACTATATTCGGGGCACCTCCTTTGTGGGCGTATATACGGGCAATTTGGGAACGAAGTCTCTCGCGGATTATGCGGATTTGGATTCGCTAATCGCCAGCGGCCTGCTGACGGCCTTAGGAAGCAGTAGCTATACCGTTGAGAAAGACAACTCTTCTCTGACGCTGACCCTGAATCAAGAGATTTCCTTGGCGCAGGGTGATTCCCTTTATTTGATTGTCAAGACCGATCCGAGTAAACGGCCCGAAAATAAACGAGACGCCTTTACCTATAACAATAAGCTGCAAAGCCGCTCCGACGGCACCAACTGGCTGGACCACAACACGGCCAGCAAGACCCTGTACGGCAGCGAAAATATCTTTAAGGAACTGGGCTGTGTCTTTACCTATCCCGGTTCCGGCAACTCTATCACGAACATCCAGTCTGGCACAAATCAGGGCATCAGCACAGGCGCGCTGAACGGAGCGGGTACCTATGTGGCCTGGCAGATTCATGTGAACTATGAGGGCAGCCTGTCCGGGCGGTACCGTGTGGTCGAGCAGATCCCGGATGGGATGGAGGTAACCTATGTCCGTATGTGGTGGCTGGGATCTAAAGCAGTTCGGCAGGATCCCAAACCCACCTTTGCGCGGCTCACAGCTGAGGAAATCGCCGCCCTGGGCGGCAGCTGGACGGAATACGAGAAGACCCTGCTCAGCAACAACGCGGGAAAACAGACGAACTACTATTACACCAACGGTCAGCAGGTGATCTGGGCTATTGACAATCTGGTAGCCGGAGGCGGATACCGGGACGATTATGCCGTGGAGATACAGATCGTCTGTAAGGTAACGGATCCTGACGTTCTTCTGGGCGGCGTGAGCAAGGAGTTCAACAATGTGGTCAGCCTGCAAAATTCCGAGGGAACGACCATCGGCAGCGACAGCAATGGTGTGACAATCGGAAAACAGACGCTGTCCAAGCAAGGCACTTATAACCCCGAAACCAATGGCGGCCGGTATCCCTTTAAGATCACGCTGAATGAGTTGGGCGAGGATCTGGTCAGCGGGCCGGATACCATCACCCTGGTGGACGAGCTGAGCGATACCCTGATTCTGGACACCACTTCCATTCGGGTGATGAACACCAATACCAACGAGACGGTAACTAACTGGACCTCTTCGGTGGAGGGACAGACCCTGAAAATTGTCCTGCCGGACAACCAGCCTCTGACCGTTACCTATGAGGCAACGGTCAACGCCGCGCCGGGTCAGACCATCTCCATCTCCAACAACGCCCATTGGGAGGGCTATGCCACCCCCAGCGGCGGCAGCGTAGAGGACGAAAAATTCAGCTATTCCACCGGCGGTACCGTTGGTGCAGACACTTCTCCCAGTGTAACAGTCAAAAAGCTGGACCAGAACAATACCAGCCAGGCCTTGCCCGGCGCGAAGTTCACTCTGGTGGAGGGAAGCTATGCTGACGGTATTTTTACCGCAACAAAAAATGGCCTGTCCCTCACCGGCACCACCGGCAAGGACGGCACCCTGACCTTCGGGAAAGAAAATGGTCAGACCATGAGATATAACACGGTCTACTGCCTTACTGAAACAGCCGCCCCGGAGGGCTATGTGATGGATGCCGTGCCCCACTACTTCGCTGTGGCAAAGCAGGAGAACGGAAGCTATCCCACCTTCCCGGATGGTGTGACCGTCTGGTATCAAAACGCGGACTATACGTGTCAGGCCTACAACCACAAGGGCGAAGCCACGGTGGCCAAGGCATTTTTGGATGCGGGCGGCAATCGTCTGGAAAAAATCAACGGCGCCTACCGTTTCGGAATCTATGCCGAAGAAGATCCCATCGGCGATCCGCTGCAAAAGGTGACCATCACATACGCGAACAGCACGGTCACGCCGGAGAGCGGGACAGCGAAGTTTACAAACCTGACCCTTGGCGGAACCTATTACATCTACGAGCTGGATGATTCCGGTCAGCCAATTTCGGGCAATGTGCCGGCCACGGTGAACAGCAGCAGCTTCCTTGTGACTTACACCAACGGCCCTGCGGTAACGGTTCCCACAGATGGGAGTGCCGCAGCCACCGTGACCGTAACCAACCAAGTCTGCTACCCCGAGCTGCCCCACACCGGCGGGGCCGGTACGATACCGTATACCATAGGAGGCTTCCTGCTGCTCACGGGCGCGGCGTTCCTCCTGTTGTATCGCCATACCAAGCGCAGAAAGGAGGATTCAGTATCTTCCTGATGTGCAGCATCCCTGTTGTCACCCACCCCAAAAAACAAGAAAGAAAGAAAATAACACAATGAAACACACAAAGAAACTTGCCAGCTTGCTGCTGGCCCTGGTCATGGTCTTTGCCCTGGCCGCTACCGCGTTTGCGGCAGAAAACGTTACAATTTCTGCTCCCGAGGGAAGCACCCGCACCTATGATGTTTACCAGATTTTCACTGGTGACCTCCATGAGGGTGTTCTGTCCAACATCAAGTGGGGCAAGAACGGCACCGGCACCGAAGAAACTGCTGTCGATCAGACCACTCTGGACGCTCTGGCCGCTGTGAATGGTAAGAGCGACACCGAAAAGTTAACGGCGATTCAGAAATATGTGAAACTGGATTCTGGAAAATTCGGTACGGTTTCCAATGGTAATCCGCTGAACGTACTCACCGGCTACTATCTGATCAAGGACAACGGCCCTGTCAATGACGGTGAAGCCTACTCCCTGTATGTCGTCCAGGTTGTCGGCCCCACGATTATCTCTCCCAAGGTTGGAACCACCACTTCCGATAAGAAAGTGGACGACAAGAACGATTCCAATACCACCGAGGACGCCACCACGTGGCAGGATTCCGCAGACTACGATATCGGCGATGCCGTGCCCTTCAAGCTGAGCGCCACCATTGCGCAGGACTACGCCAACTACACCCACGGCTACAAGCTGACCTTCCACGATAAGGAAGACGCTGGCCTGAGCTTCAATAAGGATTCTGTGAAAGTCTATGTTGACGGAACGCTGATTACCACTGGCTATGAGGTTGTGACCGAAGGCCTGACCGGCGGCTGCACCTTTGAGGTCCGCTTTGCCGACCTGAAGGAGATCAACTCTGTCCACGCCGGAAGCGTCATTTCTGTTGAGTATACCTCCACGCTGAACAATCAGGCCGTTATTGGCTCCACCGGCAACAAGAACACCTCCCATGTGACCTATACCAACAATCCCAATGATGAGCAGACCGGTGAAGGCGGCAAGACCCGCGATGATGCCGTTATTGTATTTACTTACAAGACTATCGTGAACAAGGTTACCAAGAACCCCGCCTATGATGCGTCCAAGGATACTGGAAAAACTGGAACCGACAGCGACGGCAACAAGGAATTCATCTCTCTGAAGGGCGCAGGCTTCACCCTGTATAAGAAGAACGCTTCTGGTAGATATGAAGCTGTAGGGTCCGAGCTTAAGGGTGAGGACATGACCACTTTTACCTGGAGTGGCCTGGACGATGGCGACTACAAGCTGGTCGAAACCACCACGCCCTCTGGCTACAATACAATTCCCGATATCGAGTTCACCATTACGGCTACTCACGATGTGTCTTCCGATAACCCCACGCTGATATCCCTCAGTGGCGGTGATAAGTTCACCGGAGAGATTTCCACCGGTGTTGTTTCTGCCAACATTGAGAACCAATCTGGTGCACAGCTTCCCTCCACCGGCGGCATCGGCACCACCATCTTCTATGTCCTCGGCGCTGTTCTGGTCATCGGCGCGGCTGTGCTGCTGGTCACCAAGAAGCGCATGAGCACCAAGGGCTAATTCCCTGATACATATCTGAAACGCACTGACATCCCGCTGTGAACGCCGGGGAGGGACTCCCTCCCCGGCCCACAGCGGCAAGGAGAACCCCGCATGAAGAAGAAAAAAGGAAATTTCACAACGCTGCTGCTGATCCTGGTGCTTCTCGCGGGACTGTCCTTGCTGCTGTATCCTTCCGTCAGCGATTACTGGAACTCCTTCCACGAGACCCGGGCCATTGCCGCATATGCCGAGGAAGTTGCAAATCTGAACCAGGATCAATACGACGAAATCTGGGCCGCGGCCGAAAGCTACAACGCATCTCTGACCGATCGGGTCAATGCGTACCTGCTCAGCGACGCCCAGAAGGAAGAATACCAGCAGCTTTTGAATGTGTCCGGTCTTGGCGTCATGGGCTATATTGAAATCCCCAGCATTGATTGCTCTCTGCCCATCTATCATGGTACGGAGGAATCGGTCCTGCAGATCGCCGTGGGCCATCTGGAATGGTCCAGCCTGCCCGTGGGCGGCGAAAGCACCCATTGCGTTCTCTCCGGCCACCGGGGGCTGCCCAGCGCCAAGCTGTTCACCAACCTGGACAAGCTGCAAACGGGAGACATCTTTATGCTCCGGGTCCTGGACAACGTGCTGACCTATGAGGTCGATCAAATCCTGATTGTGGAACCCCAAGAGACGGGTGCCCTTCGGATCGAAGAAGGGAAAGATTACTGTACGCTCGTTACCTGCACCCCTTACGGTATCAATACCCACCGGCTGCTGGTACGGGGACACCGGATTGACAATATTGAGCAAGCAAAGACCGTCCGTGTGACGGCGGACGCCATTCAGATTGAACCGCTGCTTGTGGCTCCTGTTGTGGCGATCCCGATCTTGCTATTGCTTTTGATTTTACTGCTGCTGCCCAAGAAGCCAAGAAAGAAACACGGGGGGGAAGCCGATGAAGAGGATTAGACGCATGACTGCTGCGCTGCTCAGTGTGCTGGCAGTATTCCTTCTCCTGCCCTTGCAGGCTCTGGCGGCGGGAAGTATTGACTTGAACCAGGATGTAAGTTTGACCATTTCCTATCAAGATGGAAACACGCCCCTGGTTGGTGCAGAGTTTGACATTTTCCTGGTTGCCACAGTAGACGAATACGGCGAGCTGACCACCACAAAAGATTTCGCCCAGTTCCATGTCAATATCCGGGGCAAGGATGACGAGGCCTGGCGGACACTGGCATCCACCCTGGAGGGCTATGTATTGCGGGATGATATTTCCCCCACAGACAGTGGAAAGACCAATGATAAGGGATTGGTTTCCTTTCCCACCGCCGGAAAGAGCCTGAAAGCGGGTTTGTACTTTGTACTGGGGTATCGACACACGCAAAATGACTTCCGCTATGATCCCACGCCATTCATGGTAATGCTGCCTGGATTGGACAAAGAGAATAACATTTGGGTTTATGATGTAGCCGTCAATGCAAAGTTCGATTCATCCCAAATCCCTGATAACCCAGATGACCATACCATCGACCGAAAGGTTCTGAAGGTCTGGGCCGATGATGGACATGAAAAAGATCGTCCCAAAGAGGTCATTGTTCAGCTTCTTCGTGACGGCAAGGTATATGATACCGTAACCCTGAACGCGGCAAACAACTGGCGGTACACCTGGACGGGATTGAATGATCGCTATACGTGGACCATTGTGGAGAAAGAGTTGGAGGGCTATACCGTGGAGGTCACACGGGAGGGTATCACTTTTGTGGTGACAAATAGCTACAATGAGGAAATTCCTGACGAACCTACTCCCACAACACCTACCACGCCGGACAAACCTACTACACCTACAAAGCCGACGCTGCCTCAGACTGGCCAGCTCTGGTGGCCGGTTCCAGTGTTGATTGCCGCCGGACTGCTCTTTGTCGTGATCGGCCTGGTGCGCCGCAGAGGTGCTGTTGATGAGGAATGAAGAAAAAAATAGAAGAAAGCAAGAGGGCTTGCTGTTGATTACGATTGGGCTGCTGCTGATTGCAGCAGCCCTTTTCCTTGTATCTTACAACTTGTACGACGAGCTGCGGGCAGAGCAATCGGCCAGGCAAGTGGTAACCCAGCTGGATGCGTATTTGCCCGCAGAGGCCGCTCCAGAGGCTCCCTCGGACTCCGCCGGGGATCAGGAGCCGTTGGTGAGCGATGAGCGGACTGTTATTCCGGACTATGTTCTATCCCCTAATATGGAAATGCCAGTGGAAACCATCAACGGAATAGACTTTATCGGTGTTTTAAGAATCCCAGCCTTGGAGCTGGAGCTGCCGATTATCAGTGAGTGGAATTATCCCAATCTGAAAACTGCTCCCTGCCGGTACAGTGGGTCTGCCTATTTGAATAACCTGATTATTTGCGGCCACAACTACACTTCCCATTTCGGAACCTTAAAGAATCTCTGGGAGGGCGATATTGCCACCTTCACGGATATGGACGGAAATGTATTCACCTACAAAATGGTGGAACGGGAGACGCTGCTGCCAACCTCCATTGACGCAATGGAGAGTGGAGAGTGGGACTTGACTTTATTCACTTGTACTGTGGGAGGTCAAAGCCGTGTGACAATTCGTTTTGAGCTGGAGGAAGACTGATTCCTCCAAAAATAGAAACAGGCTTTCGCATCGGGAAATTGACGGTAGCTATGCCGACTGGGCACGAAAAAACGGCTATACCATCCGGAACTGTGTCTGTGACTGCGATGGTTCCATTGAACTGGATACCCGCACCCTCCAGCGGGCCATATCGAGATAAGCTTCAAACTGCGTGTCGGCTTCCTTGGTTTCCACCCACGCCCCGCTTTGGTAGGCGTAGTGTTTACACCTTAACCCAGTCCATCGTCACCACAGACTCGCAGACTATCGCTGCAAAGCTCAACGGCGAATACATCCGTGCTAAAAATAACAACCAGCGGCTCTCTATCCTAGGGAGCCGCTCAGCTTACCATGGTACAAAACTCCATTACCTGATGCAGAAGCTGCCGCAGCACAATTGAATCCGCCAGGAGGTCTCCGGGAAAACGGGGGCCTTCCTTTTTTTCTCCCGAAGGGCGCACTTACTCACCACCTGTAAAACAGGCGGGGGG